>Ga0268250_10000266_pt1 | contig 25727 bp, 25 predicted proteins | sample AgamicAsSfe_FD_200448 | JGI IMG/M metagenome (GOLD analysis project Ga0268250, IMG submission 200448) | Agave microbial communities from Guanajuato, Mexico - As.Sf.e (v2) (version 2) | ecosystem: Host-associated > Plants > Phyllosphere > Phylloplane/Leaf | place: Guanajuato, Mexico | collected...
TCTCCCGTCTCTCGTCGATTGACGTACTCCAACGCGGTTCTGCCAACAATATCTGGCTTGGAAATGCTGATTGCCTTTCGGATTAAACGTACTGTCGCGCGACATGCTACGGCTAACCCTCGATCTTGCGCCTCTCTTTCCTCGTCTTCTTCCTCGTCCTAGTCCTGTGATTAACCTTTGTCCTCCCCTGCTACTTCATCCGCTGCTGGTTTGATCGTTAATAATATCGACGCTTTCTCGAACCCCGCCAAATGGTTATCCTAACCCGTGAAATCTAACCATGCGTTTAGTTAAAACCTGTTAGCTACTCCCTCGATTTGTCTTTTCTGCTTCTATTCGCTCTTCTCTCTCTTCGCTCGCTCGTATGCTCGTTCGGTTAATATTTAATCGTCTGGATCGTTGGTCTCTTAAACCTGTATTTGAACCTCGAAAAACCTCTTCCACTGTGCGTACTCGAAAAACCGCTAATAACTTACGCCTTCTGTCCATGGTTTCTATTCTTCTATCCGCTCTCTTTCCTCCCTTCTCTGTCTACCTCTCTTCTGCGGGTTCACCCACCGGTGTTCTACACGGTAATGTCTCTGGATATTCTTTAAACCCTGGTAAATGTACTGACATCCTGCTTAGGTGCATTGGAAACCTTCTGTGTATACTGGTAACACCGGAACCGGTGCGCTCGTTGGTTCTAGGTACCGTATATCTTCCTTCGCATGCGCTATATCCTGGATATCTTTGAATCTGTTAATTACCTCGCCTTGACCCTCCTTGGATAAGCTTGGATGATAGTCCCGTAAATAGCGCAAAATCTGGCCTGGAACGACTGCGAACTAACACTGTTTATATATCACGACTCGATATTTACTTAAATACGTGAACGATTGATCGAACTGCGATATTGGACGACAATACTTCGGATATCTCCGATCGTAATGCTTTCCTTACTAACCTTCTCGAAATGGGTACGCGTGCTCTTCACGTCTTCGCGCGCTAGATTGTACTTACGTATTCCGAAATTCGACATCCTAGCTCGTGCGGGTGCGCGAACATTAAACTCACACCGCTATTTTAACCTTTTATTCTGGAGCTTCTAACCGGATTTTCTAGCTGGTTCTTGTCAGCGGTTATCATTAATATATTTCAACTCTATACTGTATCAATTTTAGAGTAATACACCCAATATCTTCTAAACCCTCAAGCCGTCAATTTCTAAATCCTCATGCCGTTAGGGTTCATTAGGGTTAGCTCTAGCTTCACTAAAATTTAAATCCTCAAGCCGCAAGAGGGTCTTGGGATTGTGGATAGGAAGCACATGATAGGCTAGGAAAGGAAGGTTGAACCGCGGGTTCAACCTCATCTGTTGCTGCCGCCGTCAGCAACGTAGCTCTTCAAGCTACGTCCTCGTCATATAGCCTGACCTGTACTGATAGATAAGACCTCCGTAGCTGACTGAATCTGAACCGTTTCCCTGTATTCACGCCAACCACCTGCCGCCGCGAGACCGACCGTGACATTACGTAGCTTCTTACCTTTGGTGTGACTACGTTGAAATAGTTATCCGCCCGGACCCTCCCCTTGGGACTGACTCTCCTGATGAACTCGCCGAACACGTTACTTAGTTCCGCGACGACTGGCTCGTCTACCTTCGTAACCTGACTGGATACACCGCTGAAGTTGAAGAGAAACTTGTACTTTAATAGGAAAAGATCGAACAGATCTAGAACCAAGTTACCGCTGCAAACGGGGTTATCGAATTTCAGAAGAAACTCTATAAGGAGAAGGAAGAAGAATAGACTTAAAAAATCATCGAACTTAAGATTTAGAATAAGAAGGCTCTCCTTACTACTATCCCTACGGTTATTACTCCCGAAACGATTCCTGAGCCTAGACGCATCGCTGAGAATCCTGTAGATACTATAGAGAGAAAGACTGCGGTTATTACTACTACACCTCCCGAGTCTTCCAAACTTAGTGAAAGACTACCTGACCCCGAAAAGTTCAACGGAGATCGTAAAGACCTACGCCGCTTTACCTAACAGATCTATAGCAAGTTAACTACGAACGCAGACCGCTTCGTAAGAGTAAACGATCGTTTAGCCTACGTTGCGAGCCGCCTTACTGGAACCGCTAACTCTCTGATTCTACCTAAGGTCAAATATAGAATGTATTAATTCATCGACTATCCGCAGATGCTAGAATACTTGGAAAATACTTTTGGTGATCCGGACCGTATTAAAAATACCTAGAATGATCTCTTCCGTCTACGCTAAAGGAATACGGATTTCAGCGTATTCTTTACCGAGTTTGAACGCCTCGCTCTTGAAGGTAAAATGCTAGACTCCGTACTGACACCTCTCTTAAACTAATTAATCTCTCGCGAAGTCCAAGAAATGCTACTTTACAACCCGTCTTCGTCGAACGATTTCCGTTAGTTTACCCATCATCTTCAAGAACTCGAAAATCGTCGTCGACAATTCTATTAGAATACATATATAATCCGTAATGAATCAACCTTGCGTACCGCTACTATCCGGATACCCTAACTTCCTTTATCTCCCCGCTCTGCTCCCCGTTAACCTTATGCTACCGTTACCCGTGAATAGCCTACTGGAGATCCAATGGACTTGAGTACCCAACGCTATAACCGTCCCTCCGATAAGGAAGCTAGAGCATGTTACCGCTGCCACCGAACTAGTTATCTTGTTCGGGACTACCCGAACCCCGATACCCGCCCCCTAGACGTTCAAAACCGCGACATAATCCGACGTTAACGTATGCAAGAGATACGTATCTTACGTACCCCGTCGCCCCGTTAGACACAATCTCCCCCGTTTTACGCACTAACTGCTTTACGCCCTGCTACTCCCGCTACCTCTGTTCATGCTATGTCAGCCCAGGAAAACGGAGTAGGCCTGGGATAGAAAGCACCCTGGCGTTAAAAGAAACTGTACTATAGATACCTCAAGGCAAACTGCCTTCTGTCATACGAACCGAACCGATTACTAGATTATTGTCACCCTTTACACCGAAACCTATGCGAATATCCAAGACTGCACTGTATGGGGTATCTGTTGACGAAGAGTTTAAACAAGCCCGTACATCAATCCTCCCGTCAACGATTAGTCTACCTGGTTCAGTGTTTCATACCTATACTATGGTAGATACTGGATATGAAGGTTAATCGTTCATTGACCTCGAATGGACTGAAGAGAAGAAGATACTACTCCTCCCCCTACGTAACCCCTTCCAACTTGTAGGTTATGATGGAGTATTGAATGAAAACCGAACTATTCGCCACTATGTTCGAGTTGATTTCCAGATTGGAGACCACACAGAAAAAGATATGATTCTATTTGTTACACCGTTAGCATATTACCATACGATCCTAGGCCTGCCGTGGCTGGAAAAGCATGATCCGAAAACTGAATGGGCCTCCCGAACTATTACGTTTAATAGTAAATTCTGCCGCGAGCATTATGGTATTTCGGAGCAACCACAACCTCAACCTATACTGAAAGACATTCCAAAAAAGACAGCGCCCCGTTATCTGCCCGACCGTCCCGAAGGCCTTCAGAATACCGATATTGCCTTTATTAGTGTCAACTTTATCCGACAACTACAACGTAGGAACACTGATATATTTATTACTACGATAGATAATATCGATCATATCATACGCCAAAAGCAAGCCATACAAGTTAATGGCATACATGAATCCAGTAATGGAACCGAATCAGATATTATCCAGAACTTACCAATCGAGATTTAGGACTACGCCGAAGTCTTCTCCCCGAAAAAGGCAGACTAATTACTACGACATCGATCCTACGACCACAACATTCAACTACTACCTAGTAAAGACCTACCTTTTAGACCACTGTACTCGATGTCCCGAACCGAACTTAAAGTATTGAAAGAATGGCTAGATGAGAACCTAAAGAAAGGATTTATTCGGCCAAGTTCCTCGGCTGCCGCTTCCCCTATCCTCTTTGTCAAGAAACCTGGAGGGGGACTACGACTCTGTATCGATTTTTGCGCAATTAACAATATATCAGTAAAAGACCGGTACCCGTTACCGTTGATTAAAGAGACTTTGAACAATTTGTAAGGCATGAAATACTTTTCAAAGATTGACATTATCTCGGCTTTCAACAACGTTCGCATGAAGGAAGGGCAGGAACACCTTACTGCGTTTAGAACTAGATTTGGTCTGTTCGAAAGCCTAGTAATACCTTTTAGATTAACAGGAGCTCCCGCAACGTTTCAGAGGTTTATTAATAACACGTTACGAGAATACCTCGACCGGTTCTACTCAGCGTACTTGGACGATATACTGATCTATAGTAAAACGAGGGAGGAGCATATTATATACCTTTGCCAGGTTCTGAAACAACTCCGAAACGCTGGACTATTTGCTAAACTCTTAAAGTGTGAGTTCTTCGTCCGTGAGACAAAGTTCCTAGGCCTTATCGTTGGGGATTATGGATTTCGCATGGACCCGGACAAGGTTGAGACAGTAAGAAATTGGAAAACGCCTGTAAACTTTACCGATGTGCAAGCTTTTATTGGGTTCGTAAACTTTTACCGAAGATTCATCAAGGACTTTTCAAAGACTATATCCCCGTTAGTCTCGCTAACCAAGAAGGCCGAGCGTTTCGATTGGAATAGTAAACGGCAAGACGCTTTTAAACGCCTAAAGTCCGCCTTTACTTCTGCCCCAGTGCTGGCCGCCTTCAACTGGGAAAAAGAGGTTTTACTAGAAACCGACGCTTCGGACTACGTCTCTGCAGGAGTACTATTACAGTACGGCGATAATAGTATCTTGCGACCTGTTGCCTTCTTTTCTAAGAAGCATTCTGTTACTGAGTGTAATTACGAGATCTACGACAAGGAACTACTTGCAATCATCCGATATTTTGAAGAATGGAGACCTGAACTCGAGGGTACCGGATTACCTATCAAAATCCTGACTGACCATCGGAACTTGGAATACTTTATAACAACAAAGCTATTAAACAGACGTTAAGCGCGTTAGTCAGAGTTCTTATCACGATTTAACTTTAAGATTCAGTACCGCCCCGGAAAACAGGGTGAGAAGCCAGATGCCCTAACTAGGAGGTCAGAGGACTTGCTAAAGGAGGGAGATAAACGTCTCCGTTACCAGAGCCAAGTAGTATTGAAGGAACAGAACCTTCAGAAAGACTAGCTACCACTAACACCCCCTAATACACCGCCACCATAGAAGAAACAAGTGCGGTTCACTGATAGTATATCATGCCGACTAGCCGCGATTATACTGCCTGAGTCGATTCATGACCGTTTTATGAGGGCATAAGAGGAAGACGAAGAACTCTAGTCAATACTTTCCGCAATAAAAGAAAGGAAGTCTATCCATCCGAGAATCCAGCTAGGACAATATGAACTACGAGATAGATCCTTATACTACCGAGATCGCCTGTATGTCCCTAACGACAATAAACTGAAGGCCGAGTTACTTAGACTCTACCACGAAACTCCTGCTGCTGGCTACCCCGGAAGAGCAAAAACTTACGACTTAGTATCTCGCGAATACTACTGGAAGGGCATGTCTACTATGATCTGACAATAGGTACGTAATTGTGATACCTATCGGAGGATTAAGAGTTCACGGATAGGTTACCGAGGTCTACTCTAACCGTTACTAGTTCCGAAGAGATCCTGGCTCGATATCTCTATAGACTTCATCACGCACCTGCCGTTATCTGAAGGGTTTGATGCCATACTCGTCGTGGTGGATCGATTGATAAAACTACGCCATTATATACCCTGCCACGCCACAGACGGTTCTGAAGAACTAGCCCGATTATTTATTAAGTACGTTGTTATACATCATGGCCTCCCCGAGACTATCATTTCCGATCGAGGCGCACAATTTATATCTAGATTCTGGCAACATGTAACGACCCGTTGGAAAACTAAGACTAGGCTATCAACAGCATACCACCCCGAAATAGATGGACAAACCGAAAGGCTAAATGCTACCCTTGAGCAACACCTCCGTGCATACGTATCGTTCCTATAAGACGACTGGGTCGAGTAATTACCTCTGGCAGAGTTTTCCGCAAACTCTCTACAGTCGGAATTAACAGGTGTCTTACCGTTCCTTGCTACGTATAGATTCAACCCAAGACTAGGTACTGAACCTATCGATACCGCTCGGATACCTCAGGACCGTAATACCGAAGACTTTACCTCTAATATGTCCTTGATCGTCACTCACCTCTAGGATGAAATGCGATTAGCTTAGGCACGCTACTCCGATACTACTAACCGCTACCGACAACCCGCCCCTATACTCCGTATTGGTTAAGAGGTTTGGCTGGATGCTCGAAACCTTAAGACCTTGCGCCCCCGCAAGAAACTGGACTGGCAAAACCATAGGCCGTTTCCAATCACTGAAGTGCTAGGTCTATACACGTACCGTCTACAGCTGCCTCCGTCCATGAAAATACATCCTATATTTAACGTCAACAGCCTCCATCCTACCGTAGGTAACCCCCTACCGTTCTAGACGCAAGAACCACCTCCAGCTGTTATAGTAGAAGGACTAGATGAATGGGACGTTAAGGAGATCGTGGACTCCGTTACTGATCGCTAGGGACGAGGTGGTAAACCTCGCATCAAGTATATTGTCCGTTGGAAGGGTTATAATCAACCTATAAGAGAACCTGCCGATACTATCTAGGAAGATGTCCCTGACCTTATTAAGAACTTCTATCGCCGCTATCCCACGAAACCACGACCCGCTTTTATACTTAGTTAATACTGACCCCGCTCCTTCGCGCATCGCATATTAAGTAAAAGAATCAGGATGCGAAGAATCGAACTACGCTCCCTCGCGTATCGCATGTTTGACAAAAGGATTAGCAAACAGTTTCGCCCCCGAAGGAGCTCTCCACGGTTACTAATACTAGACGTATTACTCGCTAGCCTCCGCACGGTAGCTCGGGACATATAGCCTTACGACATAGTGTTGGTGACCGGGGCATTACAGCTATATAATATACTGGACAACCCTGCTCATGCTGATTTCAACAAGTCTACGTCAGCAACCCTCAATAATAGTTAAATTACACGAAATCCAAACTGCGTCAGCTACCTGAGCTATACAGCCCATTTGATGAAATGAATCTGCAGGACCTTCGATATATACTATTAGACCTAGACTTGTCAGGCTTCCGCCACCCACCAGAATTGCGTCACGCGACGCTAAGGCGTTCCTTACTGATTACTGATTACCGCTCACTGACTATAGCCGTGTAATGCGCTTCTCAGGAGTTCAGCCTAAAGGGAGGGAGTAATGTCATAGGACGACATAGTCTAATCATAATACGCGCCTCCCGTATCAGGAAGCACATGATAGGCTAGGAAAGGAAGGTTGAACCGCGGGTTCAACCTCATCTGTTGCCGCCGCTGTCAGCAACGTAGCTCTTCAAGCTACGTCCTCGTTATATAGCCTGACCTGTACTGATAGATAAGACCTCCGTAGCTGACTGAATCTGAACCGTTTCCCCGTATTCACGCCAACCACCTGCCGCCGCGAGACCGACCGTGACAGGTTCAACAATCCTTTCCTAGCCTATCATGTACTTCCTGATACGGGAGGCGCGTATCATGATCAGACCATGTCGTCCTATGATAATAATATTCGGTATATAGCGACGATTCGTCGTTGTATAGGACCGAGAAATTGCGTCCCGCAAGCTCGAAGACGCGGGTTATAAGTCTTAGTTATCTTTAGAAGGATTGCTAACGATAGTCTTCGGCGATAGTTAGATATAGCGGTTACGAACTAATAGAAGCATCTTCGCTATCGGCGGATAGGCTTCGTATAGGGAGGTAGGACTAGCGATACTAGAGGATAAGGTCTTAGGGTACTATACTAGGTATCGTAGGGCTAAAGCGAGGAAGATCTCGTCGGCGGATAGTTCTCGTGCCGGAAGGAAGATTAGTCGTAGCTAGTTGGAGATATAGAGACAATATAGGGCTAAGCCGGAAATGGCAAGGGAGGAGTAAGTGACTAAACGGTATCTAGGCTATTACGTGACGGTTAACCATGCCGTTCGTTGACGACTAACTACGAAGAGCCTTGCTGTTATCTACTCAAGATATACATGGTTGGCTACTAGCCGTTAATTAGTTAGACAATTGAACCCCTAACCCTAACTCTTTAACTTCAGCGGTATATCTACTCAGGTTACAAAGGTAGACGAGCTAGTCGTCGCGGAACTAAGTAACGTGTTCGGCGAGTTCGTTAGGAGAGTTAGTCCTCAGGGGGGGGTTTAGGCGGATAGCTATCTCGAACGTAGTCACACCAAAGGTAAGGAAGCTACGTAATATTACGGTCAGTCTTACGGCGGTAGGTAGTTAGCGTAAATACAGGGAAACAGTTTAGATTCAGTTAGCTATAGGGGTCTTATCTATCAGTATAGGTTAGGCTATATAACGAGGACGTAGCTTGAAGAGCTACGTTGCTAATATTGGCGGCAATAGATAAGGTTAAACCTAGGTTTAACCTTCCTTTCCTAGCCTATCATGTGCTTCCTGATACGGGAGGCGCGTATTATAATTAGACTATATTGTCCTATGACAGTAAGCTTGAAGATACGGGTTATAAGCCTTAGTAGTCTTTAGAAGGACTACTAATAGTAGTCTTCGGCAATCGTTAGATATAGTAGTTATAAACTTATAGGGACTTTTCCGCTATTGGCGGATTAGCTTTATATAGTAAGGTAGGACTAGCAATACTAAAGGATAAGGTTCTAGGATACTATACTAAGTATTATAAGGCTAAAGTAAGGAAAGTCTTATTAGCGGGCGGTTCTCGTACTGGAAGAAAGATTAGTCGCGGCTAGTTAAAGATATAGAGATAATATAGAGCCAAACTAGAAATAGAGAGGGAGGGGTAGGAGACCGGACGGTATCTAGGCTATTATATAATAGTTAACTATATCGTTCGTTAATAACTAACTACGAAAGACCTTGCTGGTATCTACTTAAGATATATATGGTTAGCTACTAGCCGTTAGTTAGAGAGCCAATTGAACCCCTAACCCTAAGCATTACTAGCGAGCCAAGATTAAAGTTTTGTGTAGTCGTGCGAGACGATAAGTAACTGGTTGTAGTCCCAGTCATACATGCACGCCCGAGACGAATGTAATGACATCTTGTCATAGAGCTTGCTTTGATAAATATGCAAGGACGTTCTTGCTATGCTATTCCAGCTTATGCGCTCCATCGTAGGTTTGCGAGCTTTACTCTTTTTTGTACTGGCGTAGAGGCGTCCCATCTAGTGCAGCTCGGATCTGTAGGCCTAAGAACCTCGAGAAATATCGTGCTTGTCCGCACGTTCCGCCATGAAGCCAAAGCCGTGGATCTATGGTCGAGTGTCAGCAAGCTTAGTCACAGAATCGAAGTCAATGAAAGGCTCGAAGAGCAACGCCACCATTCAGCATGTACTCACGTCCGCTAGGTCTGAAAGCTCCCTTGATCTCGCCTTCGTCATCTAGACCCCAGAAGTCATCGAGTTGTGCTGCAACATCGTCCGAGAAAAGGTTGCGGATCATGACCTTCATGTTGCCCTCGAAGCCTGTAGCGAAGACGATGACATCCGCATCGAGTTTCGAGCCATCATCGAACACGAGACCGTCTTCGTCATAACCTGTCAGCAGTGCATCTGATTTCATTTTAATCTGGGCGGTCGTCAGCAGATCCTTGGTACAATACGAGATACTTTAAACTGACCAACCCGTCCACAATCTTCTTGGATGCGCCAACATCCATATAATGTCCTCCGAAGCGTTCGAATAGCTGGTACACAATGTCCCCATGTCTGATGAGCTTGAAGTTGGCCCTTTCCAACGCATCAAAGCGGTCCGGCTCCTCGTCTGCCATTTTGTGCAGGATTCGCATGTTACTCAATCTTGCCAGAGCTAAGGGATTTGAGTAAGCTATCCTGTCGGCTATTTTCGTGTCCATCTGCTGATTGTAGATGCCGTCCTGGAACTTCTTGTAGTACTCCGTGGGCAGCACGTAAGTCGGCGAGCGTTGCACCATTGTGACAGAACTCAGACCAGCAGCGACCATGTCTTCGGCGACATCGTGACCGGTGTTGGCTGTGCCGACGACTACTCCTCGCAAGCCCTTCCAAGGCGTGGCAGATGTGTAAGCCGCGGAATGTAGGGCATCGCCTTTGAATCTATTTGCATTGTCGAGTGCTGGGATGACCGGCACCTGGCAACCAGCTCCGGTGGCCATCACAATGTGCCTAGCCTTTATGCTTGCTGGCTTCCCATCACGGATTACCCGCAGTTCCCAGGCATCTTCGTGAGGCAACCACGTTCCGTTTTCGAGCACGGTACCTGACCAGACCTTGATCTTGAAGTCTTTGACCCAATTCTCGTATCCTGTAGCCAGGTCATCCTTACTCAGGTAGACAGGATAGCTAGTGTCGAAGGTACGGTTAAAGGGCAGGTATGAAGAGTCCCTTGTAGTATGCAGCTTGACCGTGTCATACCTGTTTCGCCACGCGTCACCTACCCTTTCGTTGCGATCCAGTACGACATAGTCCACATTCTGCGACTTCAGACGGCCTGCGACACTTAGGCCTGCCTGACCTGCTCCGATCACAGCACAGCCAAAAACATGGTTGTCATTAGAGGCACCATTGGCTGTGCTATCCGGCGCGGCACTCTCCGGATCATATTTGTCAATATCTGGGTGATCCTTGAGTTTGTCCAGGATGCTGCGAATGAGCCAGATCCTTCCATCGACGATTGAGAGGAGAATTGTGCCCTGACTTGATGGGGCTGAGGTGGTCTCGAATGCATATACCGCATCGAACCAGTTCACATCCGGGCCTTGGCTGACTACACGTACAGAACCTGGCACAAGTTGTACAGTTTTCACGCCGGCCTGCTTCACGAGCTTCTGCCAGGTTAGGACGACATTATTCACATAGAACGTCCTTAAAGAACCTGTAAGAGCAAATAAATCACGCCAGACAACATTGCTTGCAACATCGGCAGCAGTAAGCGATGTGAGTCTGGTAGCAAAGTCTATGGCAAGTGCCGTAGCTTCTTCTGTTGTAGGCACAACACTGCTAGATGGCAAAGAGCACGGGAAAGAGGCAAGCTTCGAAGTCATGTTGATACTGACCAGCAAAGGAGAACGCCGTGGTATTGTCTCGATGCGGGGTTTTGCCAGTTCTTGCTCGATCCGGCACTAGATGATCACTTCTGGTGATGTCATGCACTTTAGCTATCGTATTCTCAATGGCGAATTCCAAAAGTCATTTGCACCACACACGACACACGACTACCACAACACTTCAAGCTACAGTACAGTTCAACTCTCCTCCAATCCTCCTTCAATCAATCAATCAGTCAACATGCCTCGCGCCATTGCCCCACCACCAAGCGGCGAGTTCAACATCCGCCTCATCAAGCCGTTCTCTGGTTCGTCTTGTCTTCACTTCATCCCTCCGAACTCAGTCTAATGTTTTCGCTCAGGCACACCCACACACACCATCGAGATCATTGGCGAGCCCAACAAGCCTTCTGAGATCTCGATAACCGACACGAAGGGCGGACAGCCTGGCAAGAAAGTCGGCCAGATCCAATCGTGAGTTGTATCACCGTCTCCACTGCCTATGACGTCTACTTACACACCTTGCTCTAGTGATGACACTCAAGAGCTTATGAGACTGGTCAACCAGCTCCGTGGCTTCCCGACCAGCTCCGCTTCCGATATCTACGGCCGTGACACTCTCCTCGAGCTTACCACGTTCGAGATTCAGTGGGAGAACAACGAGGAGGACGCCGTCTCCACCGAGGCTACATCTGAGAACAAGGAAACCTTTAAGGAGGTCGCGGACAGCATCGAGGCGCTCAGTCGTCAGAGCGCGAAAAAGGACGCGGCACTATGATGTCGAGTAGCGGAATAATAGCGCTGTCAAGAAGAACAATATGAAATAGATTGGCAAAATCTATATAGTAGTAATCGCTAAGGAGCCTGCCACAATTATATTCATGTCTTCGCGTCCACCCACACCCTGTATTGTACTTGCGTGGATATGCAGAGGATCTGCTGAGAAAATAGGCTGCTGTTTGGGATGTCCAGAGTAAGTTACAGGAGAGTGCCAACATCCCGGCTCGGACTGCCGCAGTGACAGGGATCATGCTGCGTCATAGGATCACGGCCGAAGTCACGCAAGGAGGAACGCTGGGGAGATGTGCCATATATTGACATGCCACGGCACTCTCCTCAGGACTCTTGCGCAATGACATGTTAAATGAGAGATCCATATTCAAATCTACATAGAAGTAATCACCAAAGCATATGCCACATCCACATCCACAATCAACTCAAGCTCTTCTTTCCCAACCACGCCTTGAACATCTGCAACGCCTCAACCGGCTTGTCCCAGGGTACCATATGTCCAGCACCATTGACCCGTGCATATCTCAAGTTGCCGCTCTCCCACCATAAACCTCCTGACCATGTCCTTCTATTATTCTCCTGCTGATAGCGGAAGTTGGGGAGGCCTTTCCATTCGAGGGAGCCGAAGACGCGCTAGGGGGCGTTAGTTTATATGTAAAGTGTGAGGTGTGAGGTATGTGAGTAAAGGGGAGGGGAGGGGAAGGGAACCTACTTCGTTGCCGACGAAGTTGCATATCCAGTCATAAGTGCCCACATAGATGAGGACCCGAATGCCGGAGTGTAGCAAACTCGCAACATACGGCCTCGTGTCGATGATGTAGTCGTTGACCTTGCAAATGATTAGCTCTTGTTGATTTGCCGCAGTAGCACAGAGGTAATACCTTCGAGAACTCCTTTCCGACCTTGTTACTGCAGCCGACGAACCGTGGTGCTTCCGGGGGCACTCCGAAGACAGTGCGGACTGTTTCAGTGCGTAGGAAAGTCGTAATAGAGTCCATGATTGGGTAGCACAAGTATCCCTCGCACGGCTTGCTGACATCGTAGTAGTTCAAGCCCGACTCGAAGTATGGCCTGTCCAGTTTTTCAATACAATACTCAAGCGACGCCTGGCAGATGATGGGATCTGGGTAGTCACCGCACGCTTTAAGGAGGTATTCACAACGTGGCACGGCTGCTGCCATCTTTTCGCAGACTGATGAGTTGAACAATGGACCGATGCCTGTGACGTTGGTGCAGGGGATATCATAGGCAGAAGTCGTCTGCACAGTATCCGCAAAGATGCCGTTCCCAATCAAGACGGATTCGAGAGGAATTTGCTCGTCCGGGCCAGCGATGGCGTTCATAGCTTGAATGTGCTCTGCGAAGACAGGGATGTAGTGCCCTCCGTAACTCTCGCCTGCGATGGAGAAGGGCAAGGTCTTGGCTTCCGGGAAGGCGGTGTACCACAATCTCATAAATGCATAGATATCCTCGCTTGCGGCGAATGTGCCTCCGTGGATGTCGGACTCGTTAGTGCTGTAGGAGAAGCCGACGCCGATGGGCTGGTCGAGGAAGAAGACATTGGCGGCTTCGATCCAGCTATTGGGGTTTTCGCGTGCGGATTTGCCTCCTTCGTTGACGGTGCAGGGACCGAGTTCCATGAATAGGCCCGTCATGCTAGAGCAGCCCGGCCCGCCATTCAGCCAGAGGACTACGGGATCTTCTGTAGGCTTGGATCTTGACTCGAAATACGAAAAGTAGAAGTGTTTCGAGCCCGAGTTAAGGTAACCAGTATATCCAGCAGTGGCTCCAGGGCAAATATCTCCAAGCGTAGGCGCTTCGCCATCTTTCTTGACACGGACGGAATCATGGGCGATATGACTGTTGATGGTGAGGCTGTGTTCCGGGTGCTCGGGATGCGTGAGGATGCGTGCGGCTGTAGCTTCTGGGCTGGAGATGAGAGGGAGTTGGATCGGCGGCGTGACGATTGCGGTGACGGTGGTCGAAGCGGAGAGCAGTAGGGTGAGGGAAGATAACCTCGCCATGATTTATGATGTGAGGACTTGCTCGGGAGTGTCGAGAAGCAAGATCAGGTGTGCGATGGGGGATGGCTGGTGAAGATGCGAGCTCGAGAGATAAGTGTTGTCCGAGGTAACAAGAGGTTGGCATATTTGGGCAGCTAGATCTCGGAAGCAGCTCGCCCGAGATAAAGAACTACGACAGCTACACACCGCAGAGCCTACATCTCGCAGTTGCACTTGCACTTACAAGCGGCCTGCACGTTGAGGTAAGATCGATTGCAATTGATGTATATGTGCTGACCACGGTAATTACGGTACTGCCACCTCTTCTACTTTTACTTCTTCTGTCACCTCACTTTCTCTCGCCACCTCAACCTATTTCTCGGGCACCTCCTCATCAACAGCGTCGCCTTTTGCGCCACCATATCCTTCGGCAACGCCACTATCAAACGTCGAGCTGATGCCTCCTCAATTCCCTACCTTCACCAGCCACGGTTTTCGTCTCGAATCTCATGACCCTCCCAGCGCAAAGGAGCCAAGCTCATGCAACGATACTGAGTGACGGTCGAATTCGGCATGAATAAACAAGACTGGCTCGAGGCAGCAGCTGGGCCGCGGGAGCTGGGGCGCTCGTCAACCTAGTCAAGTGATGATTCCTTCTCATCTGGCAAAGTCACCAATGACAACTACTCTTCTTCTCTTTTCCTCAACTCCAATGTGCAAAGGTCAGCTGGGCAGTGATTCGTGCAGCCGAATCATCAACAAAATCACCAATGTGCTGGATACTGCCATCAAGCCTGTACTCCGTGTCGAGTACTGTCTCTGGCACAATGCCATCTTCTTCCCGATGAGACTTTGCAATCGTGTTTCCCCAGGCGATGCGAGGGATGTTCATTGCGGTGCTGTGAAGCACGTCGTGGGTATATTCGGGATGCCAGACGAACTCTTCTGGCGTGGTGATATCGGAGTCCCTCACGTTTGAAGCGCCGACGTGATGCATTCCGATGAGTAACAGACAAACTGCGAGACACGTAGTGGAAGCATGCTAGTGTCGGTCAGGCTACACATTGTCCCGTATCGACGGTCGATAGCGTCGAAAGGCATTTGCAATCCGATACAGGTGAGGATTCTTTGCGCTTCTTCCAAGGTGATTGCGTAGCTACGCAATCGCGGCCGCCACTACATGGAAGTTGCCATCCTCAATAGCATTGCCAGCAAGTTGACATGTCCGTTGACAGCTGGTCCTCGTGGACAAGCACGTCGGACGACCCCTTGGATTGGTTTGACCTCACTAGGGTAGAGGAGGACGCTTCTGGCAACTACTTAGCTGCTGCTCGGTATACCAATGCAGTCACATATATCAGCGGTCAGACTGGAAGGAGAATGTGGCAAGTCGGCGGCAGCCATAATAGTTTCAGAGATAGCCGGGTATGTTTATTGTGATGCTATATGACTGCAGCACGTTTCGATTGACGGCAGTTGATGGGCGAAGTAGGACGCTAGGACAGTGGCTTTTGGACTATGATGGTCTTGTGCATGGGTTAATATTTGACACGGATGATGCAAGGGAAGCTGTCACTAATACGATGGTACCGAGCCACCTGCTCATGGCGGTGGCGATTATGTTATTTGTGGTGAGGTTTGTGCTATAGGGACGTCTGCCGGGAATACAGGGGGTAGATGAAAGCCGGGGCCTAGTCAAGCAGAAGCAGATGGACCGGAGGACTTCTGCTGCATTGCCGCTTATGGTGGAGGTGTAGTCAGCGTAATCCAGAACAGCCGAAGTATCGCTGGATTGACCATACTGTACTTGCACAGAAGGTCTGGCGAAGCTCCAAGAAGAGTGCGGCTCTATACCCACTATGCTTCGAGTTGTACTGTTTGGCCGACTGTATATGACATTCGCTACAGCAGAAGTAAGTGAACGAAGACACGGGAAAGGAAAGGAGGAGGAGAGTGAAGAGAGGCGCCGAGCCGAGCACAAAGTCTCCACCTTCCCTCATCTGACCTTCCTCCGCTGTCACATCCCAACCTCAGTAGAATAAGCATGCGCACAACCCTCTTCCAAAATTACCAGGATCGCAAACTTCCGCACAGAGTCTCCCTTTCTACCGACCGACAGCGAACCCTCTGGGGCGCCCACAGTGCCCCTTCACCGCGTGGACGCAGAATTGCTAATTCGCGGCCGCGGCGAACCTGTGCATGATGCGAGTGTGATCTGGCAAGGCGCGAAGACTGTGTATGCGGGAGGACGAGCGGGATTATTGCCGAAGTGGTGGAGGTTGGAGGCAACGAGGGTGAAGGTGGTCATGCCGGGAATGTAGGATTGGTAAGTTCTCTTGGGAATGAAGATGTTGTGAGATAGTGGATGGAATGCTGACCATGAGTTTAGCCATACACATTATATGGGCAGCAATAGGTATGTAGCTATACTCTCGACTCAATTATCGAAGCCTCCTCGTAAGCTACGACGAAACACTCATACCTCACAGTTTCGACTTCCAGCAAGTTAGCACTGCAGTCACCCGCCCCCGCCGGCGCCCGCGAAGCCCGCTCTCTCGCCGCAACTCTCAATGCCAGCTTCACCTCCGTCCGCGAAGTAGGTGGCTACGCAATCGACATTGCCGCCGCGATCACGGGAGGCTGGCTGCAAGGTCCCAACGTCTTCGGCTGTGGCGCCGCACTCAGCATGACAGCCGGTCATGGGGATCTGCACCAATTGCCACTTTCGCTGGTCAAGAACTACTCCAGTGGTCCCAACCCCGTGCTCAAAGTCTGCGACGGCGTCGAGGAGTGCGTGAAGGCTGTCCGCGAGCAGATACGGCGAGGCGCGCAGGCGATCAAGATCCACGTGACGGGCGGCGTGTTGAGTTTGATCGATAGTCCGCAAGCTGCACAGTTCAGTCCCGTGGAGTTGCAGGCGATGGTGGATGAGGCTACAGGGCGAGCATCTCGGTGGGCACGCATGCTCATGACAGGCCGGGATTCTGGCGGCGCTGAATGCGGGTGTGCATTCGATTGAGCATGTGAGCTATCTTGATGAGGAATGTGCGGAACTGATGCTGAAGAAGGGCGCGCTGTTCTGTGCTACGAGGACGATTGTCGAGTATGGATTGGCGCATTTGGAGGAGCTGCCGGACCCGAATAGGGCGAGGTTGGTTACTGTGGCGAGAACGGGAGAGGAGGCTTACGCGTCAGCAGTGAGGATGGGGGTAAAGATTGCGTTGGGTACGGATATTGGTGTTGCGAGCCCGACGATTGGATTGGTGCATGGGACTAACGGGATCGAGTTTTCTTATGCTGTTAAGGCTGGCTTGTCGCCACTGGCTGCGATTGAGGCGGGAACAGCTAGTGCTCCCGATGTCTTGGGTGCGAGAGCTCCGAGATCTGGCCAATTACGCGAAGAATTTGACGCCGACTTCATCGGGCTCTCTGCCAACCCACTTGAAGACATCAAGGTTCTGGCCGACGCAGCCAATGTCACCCATGTCTGGAAAGCTGGGAAAATAGAGAAAGCGCCAGGAAGACCAGCTGGCTTGTTGCCTCTATGAGACCATACGCTTGACGATACCTTGCTCAAAGGGTTTCAAGTCGATAAACTTGCATACGCTCAGTGTGTAGCTGTCATCATCGAGGAGCGTCTATTATTCGCAGCTGACTTTCTCTTCTTCGAAATGTCTTCTCAAGCACCAAAAGTCTCGCCATTAACAAGCCATTCTCGCTCTTCTTTTGAACTATTGCGACCCAGAATCTCGTTCCGATATGGATATCGCCCGAACATCTCGATGATGTCCTTGTGCTGTTTCGCGATGATTGTACCTCTATCGATGAAGTCTAGGTCAGCCTTTTCGCCTGTCTCGATTGCAGTCTGCCTCATGTCTGCAGCCAACGTATCCCAAAGCAGATGGTCCTCAATATGCTCGGAATGTACGAGCGGCATATAGAAGAACCAGCGATGAATTGGCGACTCTCTGACCCATGATTGCCTGTCGACGCGCTCAGGAGAAGCAAGGAGATGTCTCAGGAAAGACCTCGAGATGCGATCGTAGTGACTATATATGAGACTCTGATTGGTCCGAAATATGTTACGGGGCATCTGGTCCAGCAGCAGGACCATACTTAGTGCTGATCTGCTTGCACCTTCGGGACCTTCTTGCTCATAGATTTGCTTCAGATGCTCCGCAAGAGGACGGGAGATGGTGCCGGCATTCTTTAGTTCATCCTTATAGCTTCCGTCTGATTGTGGCAGAGTGTATTGCACAGGATCGATGGACTCGAGGGCAGGCCATGATGTGCTTCGGCAGAGCTCATCGAATACACTCTTTTCCTCTGGCGTGGCGCCCAAAGCATACCATTTCTTCATTGAAGCTTGATAGTCTGCTGGACCCGGAGTAGTAGCTGGGAGATGAGAAAACCATGTCGACGAAATTCTGTAATATAGCTGCGCATTGAATATAGCAGGTGACAATGTGAAGCGTGTCATTTCCACATAAAGAGGCACCAGCAAAGCAAGCACAACGAACAGAAGAGGGGACAGCAGTTTGAGTCTTTCTGATGCTGTGATTCGACTCGCTGTGGTCGCTTGAGCCATTGCAGCAGAGCTGATTACGGGACTTTGCGATGTTGATATTGCAGCTGGCGAATGCCTTGTCGTCCCAGGTCTGCCTGCGGCTGTTCTGCCACAATCGACTACCCGTTTGGTGATCAATAAATAAGCTTCTTCCCTCCAGCTTTGTTCGGATCGGAATTGCCTCGGTCCAATGGGCGGCTATGATGGCTATGATGGCTATGACGAGTTCGATACGACAATTGCCCGACATCGCGTGTTCCATAATCTTTGTTCTTTTACCACAGCTCAGATCCCTGTATTTCTTCCTTCTCAGATCTACACCCAGTATTAAGGCTTCCTGTCCATCAACCCAATATATTCTTCACCAACATGGCAGCACCAACAAGCGGGGCACCGCCTCACGACCTAGCATGCCTCACAATCAATGAACTCGAAAAGATAGCAGCGTCCAAGATGGACAAGCAGACACGAGACTACTACAACGAAGGCGCAGACTCTGGCAGCACACTCAGGGAGAACATCGAAGCATTCAAGAAGTACCGCATCCGACCTAGAGTCCTCCGCGATATCTCTCAGCTCGATCCCACCGTCGACATCTTCGGCTACAAATCCTCGATACCGCTAGGTGTAGCACCCACAGCCATGCAGTGCCTAGCTCACGATGATGGAGAGATCGCGACGAGTAAGGCCTGCTCGAATGCTGGAGTCGTCATGGGGCTGTCGTCATTCGCCACCACGACCCTCGAGGATGTCGCCGAAGCGGCTGGTCCAGACGGCAGTCCTCGAGTGCTACAACTTTACCTTTTCGAAGAGCGTGAGCACAGTCGCAAGTTGATCGGACGGGCAAAGAAGGCTGGTTACAAGGCAGTTTTCCTGACCGTAGATACACCCATGTTAGGACGACGAAATCTGGAAATCAGGAATCAGTTCAAGCTGCCTAGCCACCTCAAAATTGCAAACTTTTCCGAGAACACACAGAGCGATGCAGCACAGACTATCATGACCGGCACTTCTGGAGGCAAGGACGACGTGCGAAGCGCCAGCACAGATAAGCCACAAACACAAGCTCAAAAGAAAGCAGCCTCTCTACCAGGAGCCTCAAAGGACGGCAAGCGCACACCGCCATCCGGACCCATCACATTCCACTCGCATGCTGGGAATCCGACATTGAACTGGGAGCGGGATATCGAGTGGCTCAAGAAGGAGTGTGGACCCGAGATGGAGGTATGGGTCAAGGGTGTTGCCACTGCTGAGGATGCTCTGCTGGCAGTGCACCACGGTTGTGATGGCATTGTGGTCTCGAATCACGGAGGGAGACAACTCGATGGTGCTTTGGCAACACTCGATGCGCTTCCAGATGTGGTGGGTGCGGTGCAAGGCAAGATTCCAGTCCACGTCGATGGGGGTGTGCGGCACGGTACAGATGTCTTCAAGGCGTTGGCATTGGGTGCAGACTTTGTGTGGATTGGCAGGCCAGTACTTTGGGGGCTCGCATACAACGGTCAGCAGGGTGTCGAGCACTGCCTGAGACTGCTCGGTGATGAGATCAAGCTTTGCATGGGACTTGCTGGAGCTCTTAAAGTCAAGGACATTGGCAAAGACTATTTGGTAAGAGTGGACAGAGCTGGCTTTGTGGCAAGATTGTGAATGTCAACAAAAACTGCAAATAATGTGTGGTGAGTTGCGGAAATGTTAAATACTTATCCGGGACAGATTTTTTTAGCTATATACCACGCCAATAACATCATGCCACTAGCACCTTGCCGATTTGCCCATACCAGGAACACCACACTGATAACACCGCAGTAGCCTGAGGCCTCCACTGCGTTATGCCATCATGCTAGGCGTTCGTGACAATAGTGAACAATCGGCACCCTCAAGCTCTGAAGAATCTTCGTGTTGACACCAGGCTGACTGATGACTACGATGATCAGGTGGAACATCTCTAATGAATCCGAGTTCCACTCCTCTTCTTGCAGCTTGCGGAACCCAGGTACGTCCTTGACTAGATGGTCCATGAACGCTACTTCTGCCTTCCACTTCTCCTTCAAAGCAGTCATCATCGAGATGCCTGGGGAGTGACTGAGGACAGCTTGCCCTGCCTTAAAGCCCGCTCCAACTACCAGAGTATAATATTTCTTTGCTAGCTGCATACCGAACTTGATATGGGCTCGTCTCATCATCCTTGAAGCGATCATCGAAGGACGCATAGCCATGGTCTGGGTTGCATGATTTAGAATGGGGAAGTCTGAGGTCGACAGTAAGTAGTATGGGTTGACTGGAATACAGTGCCCTCCTCCACCAGCGGAAGGTGTGAAGTTTGAGTAGCCGAATGGCTTCGTTGCTGCGGCACGACAGACCTGGTGAGATGTCAGTGCTATGTCGGTAGAGTGTATGATTGCTCGACTGACCTCGTAAGGATCGATGCCTTTGGCAGCTACATGTGCACTCTGGACTTCCGTAGCATTTTCAGCATGTTCATCATTTGTCAGTGCATTTGACGACTCGTCTGTTGTGCGAAACAGATGGATCTGCCCCCACAACTGCACGGCGTGAAGTTCTATTGTATGCTGCAGAATTTCAGGCAAACAACAATGCGGTAATCTTAACTGGAAAATACATGGTTGCACAACGGGAAACCATGATCTATATGCTCATGTCGTCTGTGTACTAGTGTTTCTGCGCCGCGTGTATGCGATCAAACCGGCGCGACAAGCTGGGTCGTGGTTGTCTTGTCAGCCAGAACAAGCATATCCCGAGCTCGTTGAGCTTGTAGTTGATATGCTGTGATGTTTGATCACTTCAGTATCACAAAGATAAACATCACACATCAGCTGCTACACATCCATGCGAATAAGCACGTCGTCACCTTTCACGATTGACAAGCATGTGGGGAGGAGACAACATGTCACAATGCAGTCTCGTGCAGTGAAGCTTGTCGCGCCTCAGTGTGACCATACACCTTCATGAGCGCAGGTCATGACCGAGCCAGCCTTCTTTTGCGCTGGCGTACTTGAGCATGATGCCTCTACGAGTAGCATATCCACAATTCGTCCGTGCCAGCTCGATGTCTAAAATCTCACAGGACGACATAAACTTCTGAAGAGCACTCCCGCTGATGATGTAGATCGAGATATTGACCTTCTGCAACGACTGACTACGCTCAATGCTCATCCAACGGCTCTCAAGAACGCGCAAAGCATGATCGAAGCATATCTTGAAGTGGACGATCACTTATACACCGAAGAGACCGTCGTGAGGAAGGGTCTGTTCATGCTGGGCGAGAAGGCACAAAGCACTCTTCGCGATTTGCAGAACTCTTCGTACTGCGCTCTGCAGGATGTGATGGATACGGGTTTTGAGCTGGTGAGTGTCAGCCATTTGTACTTCACCAGACCGGAAAGCTAATAACCTCTAGTTCGATGGAATACGGCGCAAGCACAAGGATCTGTTCTCCGGCTCTAATCCACTCAGCCTCATGAGTGCCCACTTCTCGATGAAGACTGAGCTGGAGTCCTTGCCTGATATCGTACAGCGTGTCGAGTCGTTCTTCCGCTCCCTGCAAGTCACATACACCAAGCTCGAGACGGTTCTACAACAGTACGAAGATCGAGAGAATGAACGACCTATGAGCGTGAGCGTGATGGTGCTTGGCCTGCACATCGTTCTCGAAGACTATCAGAACGTGGGAGCGTGGTATCTCGATGGCCTGCAGGATTGTAGTGAGCACACGATACAGGGTGACCTCATGCACGGCACGCCACACGATGACAAGACGCGTGATGTGGATGTTCATCGCAAGATGATCGAGCTGGCACATCCACCCTCGCTGGTCTTCAACCACATGATCAGGTTCAAGAAGATGCTTCTCGAGACGGATCCCCAGTTCTTCGCGAAGAGAAGGAGATGCGGAATACGCTCCGCGTGCTGGGTCTACTGCGAACCTCGACATTGCTAAAACTCCGGGATGGACTGTCAACCGCCATCACAGCATCGCTGGACAGGGTAAGTCGCCACGACCCTCAGCACATTCAGCGCGAACTGACATCTCCCTTTTCGTAGCTGGATGTGACTTTTGTCTCCTTCAACGACAAGATCAAGTTCTTTGAGCCAGAACAACTTCTCGTTCCCACAGTCGCCTTGCTACTGCAAGTACAGAAATCCTGGACCTGCCGGACGTGCACAGCTGTTTGAATGAGTTCATGGAGAAATCCCAGGCAATCCGCGCTTTGCTGCTGCGGCTGCAGGTGGAATATGGGGACGAATACCTGATCGCGGGCCAAGTGAAGGATCTTTGTGCGAAGTACACCCTTTTGTTGAGTCGGTAAAGTATCGAGCCGCGATGCGCCGCAGATCGAGGCAATGGTCGACATGTGCGGCAAGTGGCAATCGAGACGCCCATAACTGAGAGAACATCCTGGTTATGTCAGCGAAACCATAGCAAGTTGCTACAAACGAAAGTTCTCTGTTGTCTCTGTACTTCTCCTCATCCATCCACACCTGTCTGTGCGTCTCATCCATACCCGCTTGTGCTTTCATACATTGCGGATTGTTCTTTGTTCCGCGTTGTCCCAGTCTATCCCACGAACGTGACCAGCGTATCCAAGAAGAGCAATCCCTCTGTACATGCCTATAGCAGATTCAGAAGATGCTCAGAAGATGAAAGCAGTAGTGCCAACGTGCGCTCAGCACTCGCCGACAAGCGTCAGTTCTGGCTTTATCGAGGACATAACTTAACACAAGTTTGCGCGAATGTCCGTTCAAGACAAAACGTCATGATCAATTTCATCAGTACATTGCAGGCAATTATATTCTGAGTTCGTCCTGCCACCTTCACAATTAAGGATAGCAGCGCTGTCCTCGTTTCCAGGCCGACATTTCAGTCCCATTGCCTCTTGCAGATCGGGGTCGATACCTATACATACTCTACATCAACGTCGCTGTGAACCAACAGGATGTCTTGCTTGATACCCTGCAATTATGCCAGGCCATTGGGACAAGTAAGAGGAATCCACTGTCCTTGAATGAGACTCAAGATTTAGACTGTATGTGGACGCTATCTCAGTCCCCTTCTTCGAGATGGTATGATCAAGGACATCTTGCCCGTTCTGACGGTCTCTATGCAATGCCTCTCAAGCCGGGCGTTAGTGTCAAATGTCCAGCTCGGTGCAGCTTGCTTTGTACAGGGATGCTCCTTATGAGATTGAAGCACCAGTTCTTGATGATGCTTCAGCTGAGACCGGTCGACCAGATACCTTCCGCCCATCTCAGCAGTCAAGGATACTTCGTATAGAGGGATCTTGCAGGGTGTCCGACCTGCGAGAGTGAAAATGACGGACTTATCCCGCTTTTTCCGCGTCTCTGAAGCTTTCTAAAGTAGTGTGCGCTCAGCTCGTCCGGACTTCACGCCGAATTGAACCTTCTCAGACATGGGTCTGCGCGTTAAAACACAAACAGACGACAGCTGAGGTCATAAATACTGTAGCTGGAAGCTGACAAATAGTAAGACTCCGCTTCGGCGACTTCTCGGCATTCTGATGTCTCCACCTCCACACACGTTCCAACCTGATCACCCCTCATCCTCATGACGCCCACGAACACTGCGCCAACACCTCATCAATCCTATCCACAGCCTCTCTTACGATCTCACGAGGGTGTCTTGAGCCCGCCCTCTGCCCGAGAAGCTCATACGCAGGCATCAGCGTTATGTCCTGTCGTATATTTGGCCACATTCTCGACCACCTCGGTCATGCGCAGTATGAGCTGATCTTCGAGCGCGCGCTGCGCAGAGCAAGGTAGATACGCATATTGGCTTTCGTAGGCATCGAGATGGTCCGAGCAGACTGAGTGGCCGTCGAGAAACTGGTGGAATTTGTTAGTGATCTGGTGACATGTTGTGAACTGATGGTGACGCTGTCGCAACAATGAAAGAAGTAGTTTCTACCTCCTCCCTCAGCATTGTGATGTGCGAGCTTATAGTTGGCGTCCGTGCTCGATCCCACAGCATATCCATTACCTCATCGATTTCGAACAGCTTATCCAGTTTCTGTCGATATGCCATTGCGAAATTGGCGCTCACGAGTAGGGCTTGCAGGTTGTTCATCGTGTTCAGCCAGGCTCATCGCACAACCAGGATCATGTGCGTGCAAGGATGTAAAGACGCTTGCATCCGGCAGGAACGTAGCATGAGGTAGAAGCCTGATATAGGAGCATGTTTGCACAGCATCGGGAGGCGCGATGCGTGAGAGTAGAACTTTCGGTCGGTGCGCTACCGCGGCGGGTGGAACTGTGCACTACGTACTGTACCAACTTGCCAAGTCGTTGCAAGGTGTTGTAAGAGCTCGTGGAATGTTGTGCGACATCCCCAAGGTACCGCAATCCCTAAGCGCCCATGCATGTTACAGCACACCAGCGGTATCCCAACCCATCCACCAACCTCGCCTCCATCCCCCGAATATAAGAAGCACCTCGCCATGTCACCCCTCCCTCCCGTAGCACGAAAACGCTGCCAACGAGAACGCCATCGATTGCCGCGCAAACTCGATCACTGGCAAGCCGTACAACACCGCAAGCCTCGTCCGCTGCGTACGCTCCACGTGGAGGACGGCGTCTACAAGATCACCTTTACTCCCAAGCGATATATATCAGCGCGCACGGCGCAACTTCATGCTGACAGACTTCTGGCTGCCGCGGAAATGAACAGACCACCACCACCTACCAGTGCCAATCTGGAGAGCGCTCTTCGCTACAGACTCTTCAACATCAATCCGACCTTCTCCATCTTTTCGCGGCTGGCACAGACGGGCGACGATGAGGCACTGCAGATGCGCTTTGCCCAGGTCTACGAGCAGGTGAGCTTCGTCTTCTGGAACCTTCACCTTCTGCTCTTCCGGGACCACCGTCCACATCGGCCCTCCCTGTCTATCGTTCATACACCACATCCCATCCCATCCCATCCCATCCCATCGCACTTCCTCCTACATTAATAACTCTACTAACCCCGCCCGCTCGTCCTTCAGATCCAAGCATCCTACATAACCATCAATGAGAAGCTGACCTGGTACGCCGCCAACAAAGCCAGCACCAACATCGAGACGCGCATCGACGTCGAAGCCGAACTCTGGGACTGGGCCGAACAGCTGGCGGAACGGATGAGGGCGTTGAGGGATTGGCTTGGGTTG
>Ga0268250_10000267_pt1 | contig 25676 bp, 23 predicted proteins | sample AgamicAsSfe_FD_200448 | JGI IMG/M metagenome (GOLD analysis project Ga0268250, IMG submission 200448) | Agave microbial communities from Guanajuato, Mexico - As.Sf.e (v2) (version 2) | ecosystem: Host-associated > Plants > Phyllosphere > Phylloplane/Leaf | place: Guanajuato, Mexico | collected...
GGAGATGCGCTAGTAGCGCCTGTGCTGATTGGTTTCATGCATGTCCGCCTCAACCCCAGAAATAACTCCCCAAGTCGCGCATCGTGAGCGCCGCTTTGACTGAAGCGTTGCGCCTGTGCTGCTGGTGAGCGCTTCCGAGGTTTAACCAACGTCGCAGTATGTAGAGCGCGAGCACATCGACTGTACCAAGCCTCGAATTGCCCGGCACCATGGACACGATAGCAGTTGCCCCAAAGGCGTCGGCGCTGGCGTCGCCCAAGATCGTCAAGAATGCAAAGGGCAATATTGTGCCGAGCAGCCAGATGGCACATATCGCATATGGATGTGGTGAGCATTTGGTCACGCGAACTCTCGACACGAGGTTACTGATTCCACGCAGAGCACATGGGCGAAATGTTCGAGAAGGCGCGCAAGCAGACACTCCAGCACTACCGGGCCATCCTCCAGAACATCCACGAGAAGCCAAGCATAATAGCGCAGACATACAATGCGCCAGCGGAGGCGCGCAACGTCGTGTCACTGAGACCGCTCTTTCTGTGTCTGCAGTGCCCGAGCATCATGACCGAGGCGGATCGGGATCTGCACTTTGAGACCAAGTCACACTGTTTCTGTGGGTTCAGCAGGACGCCGTATAGATGCAAAGGCTAACGAGAAGCAGCCGTGGAATCACGAGATGGCAACATCTACTGTGGAAACTGCCAGGACTTCATCTACGATGAGACTCTGGATGTCCTTAGAGTGCAGAAGGGTACGCATATGGCTTTGTTCTATCACAGGGGCCAGCGTTGGCTGACTGCATGCAGGCAAGAAGCGAAAGTACGAAGACACTACCACGACCGAAGACCACAAGCTCGTCATAAGCAACTCGACCTTTCTCCCCTGCCGAGCGATAGGCCTGCGCGGGCTCTACAATATGGGCCAGACGTGCTTCATGAGCGTCATCCTACAAACCCTCGTCCATAACCCCTTCATTCGAAACTTCTACCTCTCCGAAGGACACAAGCAGACAGAATGCGACAAGGAATCATGCGTCAGCTGTGCGCTGGACGAAATGTTTGTCGAGTTCCACTCAGCTGAGAAGACGGAGGGATTCGGGGCCGTGGGCATGCTCATGGGCAGCTGGCTAGCTGGAGAAGCCCTCGCAGGATACCAACAGCAAGACGCGCACGAGTACATGCAGTTTATACTCAACACGCTGCATCTGGCAAACGGCGGGTCGGCAGACGATTCGGAAGATTGCAAATGCGTGGTACACCAGACGTTTTGTGGGAAGCTGTCAAGTACCGTGACATGCGACAACTGCCGGAATGTTACCACGGCCCAAGATCCATACATGGACCTTAGTTTGGATGTCCGGATACAGGGCAAGAAGCGCAAGATGAATGTAGAGAAGGGTGAAGAGACCCCACTGGATCTGAGAGACTGTCTCGAACGCTTCACAGTCAAGGAGAAGCTGGGCTCGGCCGACTACACATGTCGGAATTGCGACAGCCCGCAAAATGCGACCAAGCAGCTGAGCATCAAGAGATTACCCCCCGTGCTCTCCATTCACCTCAAGGTACGCACCGAGTGTTTTTCTCCACATCTCCATACTAACGTCCACGCAGCGTTTCGAGCATACCAAATCCACGTCCTCTAAGATCGAAACTCCCGTTCGCTTTCCCGTCAAACTAGACATATACCCCTACACAACCGCCCACAAAGCCGCCATGCGCGCCGCGAAGACGTCCGGTGCACCACCTTCGAATCATAACGTCAACAGCCCAACAAACGCCCTCGTCTACGAGCTGAGCAGTGTGATTGTGCACAAGGGCAAGATTGACTCTGGACATTACGTCAGTTACAGCAGAGAGGGCAACGACTGGTTCATGTTCGATGATAGCAAGGTAGTGCTTGTCAGCGAGGCAGAAGTACTTGCTGCTGAGGCTTATTTGCTTTTCTACATGGTCGGTGGACTAGAGGTATAGGATTCGACCTGAGTGGAGTTTCAGGCGGTTTTGGTATTCACTATCTGCTCGAGCAGTCTTGCACCTACCAGCTGCATACCTGGCGTTCAAAGAGGTTTCATGGCGTTTTCGAGAGAAGATGAAGATTTCTCTCCACTCGAGGATACTTTAGCATATGTTGGCTCTCATGTTACCAATCCATTGATATATTCACACTCTCCCCCATGTCGATCTTCTTCAAGGCCTCGTTTCATGAAGCTCCTGCTAGCCTCGTTCAATGACTCTAACTTATCCTGAATGCATTGCTATGTGTAGTTCCCTTCTCCATCAGTCGCCTCTGGTCGCCTCTCTGAATCATGCTGTCATGATTCCTCCATCCGGGCAAGTTTGCCGTGTCGATTGCCGATGCGGATATACCCTTCCGCAAACGCGTCGTTTCAACGCATCGCCGTAGGGCAAGAAGCGGTCTGAGCGACACTTGTTTTCACGCAAATGTGGTTATCCGGTGGCTTTACAGTGCCCATCGTAATCTTTTCAGCTCCTGAATCCCTCCTTAAACAGTGGCTTGTGGAACATGGCACCCCACTCAGGCAATATATCTTCATCGTTCCATGATTCAGTTATTCGTGGACTACGTATATTAGGGTGTATCGCTTTTTTATTCTTGCAAGATTCCACCATTTCTTTATCAATTAAATGGCGATTTCGCCTTCGTCGAACCTGCAGAGACATTGCTCCTCGAACTTGAGTCTTCAAACATCGTTTCGATCTGCGTGTTCACCGTTATTCCTTTACCGCCCACGAACTGTTCTACGCCGTTTATCTGATCTGATGGTGGATCCGTGAATAACGAATCCTCTGACCCATTCGCTCGATTCCGGGTGTCGTGCGTCGAATGTAAACCACCAGTTATCTGGCTGGACGGATTGAGGCGGTTTCCGCTGGCTCTTCGTCGCGCAGACGAGAGCTCGTAGTGGCGACCGTAGCTGTTGGATGCGTCCTTGGAGGTATTGTTTGTACCGAGAATCATGGAGCGCAGGGCGGGAAGACAAGTAGCAATTATGGCAATCGCCGTCTCGATCATAGAGACGGTGCACGTCAGCATTGTCTCGTTCTTCTTGGAGTAATAGGCTCGAACGACTGGTGCAAGGTTAGCCGAGTTCCCGATCCATACTCAAATCTAGTGGGTACATACTGCTAGCGATGACGACGAAGAAACCCAAGGCGAAGATTGCGGCCACACCGATCTTCTGCTTGAGTTTCATTTGCAGTCGAGAAACCATGGTTATAGGCAGGCAAATAATGATCACATCTGTAATGATGTTGAAGAAGATGGTGATCCAGTAGTTGATCTCGGCGGCTTTGGGACTGCATTGATCTGCGCATGGTCAGAATCCACCGTATGCATGTACGACAGGGTTTGCTCACAGTTAGGATCAGTGGACCATCGCTTGTTGTGTGGAAAACACTGGAACATGATATCGAAGAAGATAACAAGGTACGTAACAGCCAATCCAGCCAGCGCGAGGTTATACACAAGGACCAGTCGTGAGCCCGGCGCGGCGAGATTCTTGTAGAACAAAACCAGGGCGAATTTGATAGCCCATAGCGATGAGACATAGAGTGTTGATCCGGGAATAATCATCTGCATTATTCCTTTGAAGTTCTCTGGTGTTACTGTTGACATGTCGCCCAGTCCTAGGTTCCACATGTGCTGTTGGATGATGAGATCTCCAATCAGACATGTTAATGAGAGGAGGATGAGAAAATCATCTATTCCCAGATTGCCCAGCCTCTTCCATCGTGCATACATGCGCAGCGCAACGAAAGGGACCGCGGCGATCGTGCAAATGTACCATGAGATCTGCCAGCTACATCAGCGCCGCACGTAGCGAACGAAGGAAGGGGGAGCAAAGTAACCTACCACCTGCCCGAGCCCATTGTCGCCCATGCTGCTTTGCTTGTCCGGCCGTTACCGAGATAGAGCCGTAAGGAGTTCGAGCCTGCTCGCTCCACCTTGGTAAGAGTTCCAAGAGCAGAGTCTGTGGAGAGCTGCGAGGATTTGCAGAAGAATTGACAGCGGGTGTATCTTTATTTCTTCTCCACAGGCAAACCACCCCTAAAGTAACTTTACAGGATGTTGCGGGTTATGGTACTAGTATGCCGTCCCGTAGCGTTGTGGCATGATTGCATCAGGGGACTCCCCAAAGGCCCAACCGTGACTGGCAAGTCTAATTCAAAAGTCCTTCGGGCGCTAGAGTCGGCACCCAGTTCTGAGTTGCGAAACCCTTGGACGGCCACTACAATGTGGCGGCGTTTTCATGCGTTAGAGCAAGTTTAGCTAAGTTTTGGAAGAATTTGACTCGAGACGAGAGCACTACATGTATGGCATCGTGTCCGCCGACCGCGGCACTGGGAACCTGAACGCCTTCGCTCACATGTCAAAGGGACCGGCGAGTAATGGGATGGCAAACCAATTCTCGCAAGCTTCGGGGCCATGGGTGCGATGGCAGAATGCGATAGGTCTCAGATCTTAATCGGGCGTGCACGACAAGTTCCATGGTTCGGTCCGAAAGAGCAAGCATGCTTCCTGGCTTGCATGGCGATGAACGACAGGGAACAGTGGTCTGGAAGGCGACAAGTAGACACATGGCGAACAATGCCGAAGGTTCTACCTTGGAACCGGTGGCATTCTAGCGCTCTAGGTGTATCAACCGGCTTCTAGTATGGACGACTTGTGGAGACCGCGATTGGTACGACTCGCTTAGCTTGCCAAATTTGCGGTCCCTGATTATCGACGGACCTCGGGAACGCCTGAGACCTGCAGCGACGGAGATGAAAATACCCTTACAGATCCATCAGGCTCCACGCCGGACAATCCTCGGCAGTTGATGGTAACATGGTGTTACCGCGCAGTTGGCGGCCAGAATGGTTCCCATGAAATGGTAAGCACGCCGAAGTGGTGCCCTATATAGCCATGTGTAAGCCCAAACACGATCTGCAGCCTCCCGCCAAACTCTATCTCTTACCCACCATCGTGTCTCGCTGACTTGCGTCATGAAGGTTCCGACAACTCTTATTGGCTTACAGAGCCTCTCACTAGGCCTTTTCCTCGGTCAGGTGGCTAGCACTCCGCTGCCTCCGAAACCTTCAAGAGCAACTGTTACGGACGGCACCGCGACACTCGATCAAGGAACCGTAAAGGGTTTCACAGACGACTATGGAAACTCTGTTTTCCTAGGCATTCCGTTCGCGCAGACAACGGGTGGGGAAAACCGGTATGTGACAGTGGCGACCAAATGTCCTCCCTATTGCTGACCACCTGTATAGATGGAAAGCCCCTAAGGACGTCAGCAAGCTCAAGAAGGGCGAGGTGCTTGATGCGACAAAGTATGGTGCTACATGTCCACAGGCCATCACCGGCACAACATACTCTCAGCAGGATGAAGATTGCTTGAACCTCAACATCTGGGTGCCCTCTTCAAATGGTAAGTCGCCACGGGCGCCGACATTCCCTCAAAAGCCAAATGGACCTCATCCTCATCATCCACCAGGCCCTCCCGCAGGCCCTGCAGGCGGTCCCCCAGGTCCCCCGGGTCCACCAGCTTCTCCACCAGGCTTGGATACACCGGGTCTTCCGATTTTTGTGTATATGTACGGTGGGGCTATGGTCACTGGATCAAGTAGCAATCCTCAACTGGTTGGTGAGAACTTTGCTCGCAAAGGCGTCATCTTTGTTAGCTTCAACACTCGTGAGAGTCTTTGGGCCTACCCGAACTCCGCCGAGCTTGCAAACGGCGAAGAGTCGCAGAACTTTGGCATTCTCGATGTCGACAAGGCTTTGCAGTGGGTGCATGACAACATTGCTCAGTTCGGCGGCAACCCTGAGCACATCGTCTTTGGAGGTCACTCTTCCGGATCGGTTCAAGTAGATCATTATCTCTGGAATCACCCCGACACATTCCTTAAGGGTGCCGTTCAGATGGCCGCGAACGCAAAGTCTGGTCCGGCCGTAGGTCCCACCAATGAGGCGCTTGATCTCGTTGCCAAGGAGGTTGGCTGCCAGACTGGTGAAGGCCAGCTCGAGTGCCTGCGTAAAGTCGACATGTACGCCTTCCAAACTGAGGCCTTCAATGCCACTTTGAACACGTACTTCACACCTGTCGTGGACGAGAAGACGCGCTATCAAGACTACGCCTCACGTTTCGCTGCTGGCAACTATGCCTCGCACGTTCCCCTGCTCACGGGTAACTCTGACAAAGAAGGCGCTCTGTTTGGATTGGTTTATGGCGGCGAGAACACCGTCTTCTCGGAGTGGCTCAACACTTTTGACGCTGATGTAGCGGAAATTCCAAAGGACCTTATCGAAGCCGCGTACGACATCGCTGATTACTCCACTGTCTCCGAAATGAGCGGTGCGCAGTATGGTGACGCACGCTTCTTCTGCCCGGTCGACCACTTCATCGATGTGCGCAGTGAGGTTCAGGACACTTGGTCATACCGCTTCTTCGGCAACTACTCCAACCTTCTACCCTTGCCTGTGGCTTACCCAACGCACGGCGCTGAGATCTCATTCTTCTTCGGAGGTAATGGTGCTTTTGCTGGTATGGAGGGCGTGACTGCCGAACAGCAGGCACTTGCCGATTTCCAGAACGATTGGTTCGTCGAATTCATCAAGAACCCCGCCGCGGGTCCTGGCTGGGACAAGGCCACCCCTCGCAGCGGACCGATTGCGAAGCTCGGTGTGCCTGGCAACGAGCTTGCTGTAGAGATTGGTAACACGGCGGATTTCAACGCCAGGTGCCAAAGTGTTTACAACCCATTCCTTCCAAAGTATCCAGTCATCCAAAGCGTACTTTCCGGCGTAATGGACATGGTAGAGGGTGTCATCGGAAACTAGAAATAACGACCCAAAAGAATGTCAATCGAACGGCTATCATGATATCCCACTAGCTTCGATAGTTAATCATAATCTAATGCGACGATCAGTCTCCCCTTTCCTCCGGGATGTCTTTTCAACCATGAAAATCAACCAATCGCATCTCTTCTCCAAAAAGGAAACACGTGATCTGGCTGGAAAACTTGGCTCCCTGTGTTACAGATCCTTTTGGTCGATGAAACTCGCAGTGTCGCTGAGGCGCAGAGTATTTGGCTCAGCGTTGACGGGCATGACTTGAAGCAAGCTTTGGACACTCCATACTGATGGATTTGTTGGAACCGCATCAGCATATGGCGAGACATTAAAAAGTCCTGGGTAGAGTATACGAATCGTCTCCACCCACATTACGTTGCTTGAGCTTGGTCGGCGATGTGGCCTTGGCGATATTGGGTCCTAGTGATTGCGCAGCATGCGCTCTCGTACACCGCATCACTGTAAGGGATCCTCTCGAATTATAGTCGCATAACGAAGTTTGAGACTTCGAGCTTATGGGCTTACAATGGCAAGGCTGTAAAGGTGGGTTTCCCTTTTTCGGGAACTGACCGTCTTGGCGATGAACACCGTCCCGCTAAGAGGAAGAAAAGACGGAATAATTGCAGGCGAGACCCGTATTGTGGGTTCTACATCTCAAAAGGCATAAGTACAGTCGCATCTGCACAGCCGCCCAACCCAACCAAAAGCAATCGGTCAGCCCTTATTTGTGAAGTACGCCTCCGCAATGGTCGGTCGTATGGTCGAGGTATCGTCGCGTCGCAGGTACAACGACAAGCGTAGGCAGTCGCCGCGCGGAATTAGTTACTAACAACGTCTCTTCCCCACGAAGGACCCTGAACGCATTTGTGTCCCACCCACATTTCTCGCCGTCTGACCCGTCTGCCACGCTTAGGCCTCCAAATACTAACGGACCCGAGTTGCAGGCCTGTTTCGTAATTAGCCAGCCTTAAACGATTGGACCAATAGTCGCGATCCCTTGTTCGCATCCCGGCTTGGCCACATACGGGAGTAATTCATAACACCCCTTTCGCAGGGCTCAACGTGATGTGCCTAATGCGTCTGAGAACATTTGGAGATCAAGAGTAGGAACGCATAAAACATGGATATCTAGCAGCGGTAGCTACATCTCCAAAGTCGCTGCTTGCTTGTCACCAGGACCTTACTGTGGACAGGTAACAGGACGATCGATATTAGACACTCTCTTGGCATACGGAGGCCTAACGCTGTTATGCACCGGTTGAAGGAGGGTTGTATGCCATGTGGTGCGTGTGACAGGTGTACAGTACCGAGTACAGACTGCGCCTCTATATCCTACGATCGTGAAGGGGCCACCCCTCGGCTAGACGCACTCTGAGACTTATGCATCCACAGATTGCCTACCTTCTGTGGCTGATTTGCAGGCTTTCCTACCGTATTAGTCTGAACTTGGGCCTGCTGTCAGGTTCTAGCCCTGATATGAAGGAGAGGCAATTCTTCAGAGTGAAATCCTTCCAGGGCCTCTAGGCTCTGTAGGAGCTTCTACACTGGTCTCGTTAGATTATTTACAGCGACCAGCCTTGTTGTCCTGGTAGACACTACTCCACAACTTTTACGTTTGCGCAGCAACTCAGGTCCCGACGGCCCATTTGCGCTGACCCACACAGCACCCCCGTCGTCACACGCACTGTACGCCTTACCTTCAGCCTTCAGTGCTCTTTATAGACTCGCTTCCATGGCCTGCAGGCCGATCAGGCACCCGAGGAAGATTCTGATGGGAATCACAATCGACCCTGGGCTTCCTTCTCCATCACACTTTTTTTCATACCACAACCTGTCCAGGGTCGAGTCCATACCATCATGACCACACGCCATCGCCTCGGGCGCACCGATGAAGCAACAGAGTCTATTTTCCAGTACCAGGCCGTGTGCGAACGACTCCAAGACTACCGCCAGCTTGTCTGGCTTGCATGCGCCGCGACCTCGCTGCTGACCACAAGGCATCTGTTGATTGAAAACAATCTGCACTATCCCTTGGAACTGTTCATTTGCCAAATTGCGGCTACGGCAATTGTCGCTTCCTTTTTACATCCATGGAGATCGAACGTCCAGGAAGCCAGCGGGCAAGAACAACGTAGAAAGCGAACAGTTCAAGGCGCGTTCTTAATGGTCGCGTCAACCGGCTTGCAAGCAGTATCGGCATTCTGCACAGTACAGGCAGTCCTGCATACTTCGAATCTACCTCTCCTCTGCATGATCACAGTAAGTTGTCTTAAACCAAATCCAAGAATATGTTACGCTGACCATATCAGACCATAGCCTTCTTCGCCGAAAGTCTGGTACTCTACGTATTCAACTACAATTCTCGCTCAAATGCTGAAATCCTGTCTTTGAGTTTGCTTCTTCCAGCTTGTGCTGGGATATTGTTCATGGAGTACAGGCTGATGGTGCCAAGCTTGATCGCATCTATTTTGGCAATGCTCCTTGTCGGCACTGCTAGTGCACTGAGGAAACTGGTTGCTAAACACTACCCAGGAGACCGTGCTACTCGAAGTACGAATGCGGTTTGGTTGGTTGGTATGGGAAGCTTACTTGCGTTTGTCTGCGCTGTCGGCAATTGGCCTGGTGAGCAATGGGACACATTCAACGTCAGTAGCCTACCTCTCCGCACCCTAAATGCTTTATCGACCGCGGCGGCCTTTTTAGCTGGAGGCTCGATACTTTTTCCACTGGACATGCAGTCAGAGAGTCCACTACCTGGAAGCGGCCTTGCAGCAACACAACGCGTGCGCAGCGTAACGTCGATTTTAGCCATGATGGCAATCATAGGTTGCTCAACGGTCCTCTCGTTACGTCGCTCATACACCAGTTGGCAACAACTATCCTGCTTCCTCTTCGCAATCCTATGTGTCTGTAGTAAAGATGTCTATGACACAGTTTGGAAGCAGGCTGTTCGCCGAAAAGATCCTCGCGGAAGCTACGACCTTGTTTCGCGTTCACCCAGAGCAGAACCAGATGATGAGGAAGAATGCGGAACGAAATCACAACGCGCTCCACGAACAGGATCGCAAAGCAACAGTCTTCGTTCACCCTTGATCAGTCTAGCCCTGGTCATGCTGTGGACAGCATTTATAAGTTTCAACTTTGGACAACGACAATTTCCCCGAGTGGAGCCGCATCTGGATCTACAATACGAACCCATCGGTCCTCTAGAAGTTGTTATCAGCATGTACAAAGAGCGCACCGAGGATGTCGCAGCACTTATAGCAAAATTGGAGAGTATGTCGCAGATGTCAGAGGCTCTTATCACGATTTACTTGAAGGACAGCGAGGCGGACGAAAGACAGATTAAGCAAGAAACGAACGCGCACGAAGTGATAAAGCTTCCAAACGTAGGACGCGAAGCCGAAACGTACCTTAACCATATCGTCAACCGCTGGGACAGTCTCGCCGAGAGAACCGTGTTCCTCCAAGCTGATGTTCATAACCCACGAGAGTTCTACCCATTTTTCGAGCGATACTTCCGTGCGAACCAGACGGGTTTCCTCAACCTAGGATGGGCAGGCATTCTTTGCAACAGCGACGACTGTGGGGACAAGCGCGGTTGGCAGGACGAAACCTCGCTGTTCCCGAATTTACAATCCCGAATCGACGACTCCCACCGTGAGAACGTTCTCCTCAGCTACAAGGGCCAATTCGTTGTCACCGCAGCACGTATCCGCGGCATCGACAAATCCATCTACGATGAACTATGGCAGCTCCTTGTCGATGAGAACAGCTGGGCCCACCAGGAACCCTACCTTCAAGGACGACCCGATTCAATGAGCCAGCCGTGGTTCGGATACACAACGGAGAGGATATGGAATTTGCTGTTTCAGTGCTCAGACATGGACGTCGCATGGCGGTGTCCGACTCTGTTGAGCGGATGGAGACCTGGCGGTAGCATTGCGGACTGCCAGTGCTTTGATTCAGAGCTGGTGGAGTAGGCGGGCAGCCATGAGTAGCGGCCCATGGTGTTTGTTTTGTTTGTTGTGATACCCCTAGACGTCGAAAGGCGCAACGCGATTTTCCGAATTCCGTCACTTGTTGTTAATTATAGATGACGCGCAATAAGAACGAAGTAATAAGAGCTTTCCAGATTTGATGCACATCAAGATCATTACTTCCGCCATGTCCCCGCACACACACGTCAGCATGCTTTTTCTCTGCCCAGGCGGTCGAGTCTGCAGATGGCCATCGCACGCAAAAATGCCAACCCGAAGCGTTTGAGGTTCTGATACACCAGCAAGCTGCCGATGCAGGAGGTTCGAAGCGCCAAGCTGAAACACTTTGTGCCGGCGAGATCTCGCGCTTGCCGTTTGACACGTGATACAGCATCCCCACTTCCAATGCTGGCCCGGGTTCTGCAATCGATCCCTGCGCGCACAGCAGCGAGCGACCACTCACACATGACTCGGCCGCATTGCACAGCCATGGCGTCGCAGATACTCTCCTTTCCCTTGAAACGTTCCATAAGATCGCTTGCGGCGACGTTTTATACCTAGTTGAACAATTGTCCACAGCTAATTTATCCGTCTTCAAGTTCTGGACAGCCTACTGCAAACACCGTATAGCTCGCTTCCTATTAACCTGGTATATCTGTCGAAATTGCACGTCCGGACACTAGACGATCGCGTTCCTCCCATCTGGTACAAACCCTGCCACCCTGCACACGCACATGGCGACGGTTCAGCGAGCGAGCAACAAGCTCTCAATTTCCTCGAACCGAAGCTCAGATGGTCTTTACAAGCATCGCCAGAGTATGCTTTTCCGGGAACTAGAGATTCTACTTGAACTCACACCGAGCACCTTCAGCTCGCCACTTCTGGCTCTCCCAAGAGAAATCCGCGCCCAAATCTTCAACTATGTGTTACCCGACACCAAAAATCGGCCTGAACTTCACACCTGTCTATGGGGAGCAGAGATGTCCAACGGAGAACCCTGGAGGCACGACATTTTTGGGTATGGATCCTCCGTAGCTAAGGCATCCCGATTACGGCCCGAGCTCCTCCTTATTAACAAACAAATCCGCGACGAGTTGCTTTACAATTACTTTCGCCGCAGCAAGATTACGTTGCACGCTGAACTACGAAATACGCGGACCAATAACGACTATTTTGAGTTCTCACAGCACATTCTGCAATTGCCCATGCTGAAGCATGTAACGCATATACGCTTCTACATCGAATGGAACTACACAACGCTGAAGAACGGGGGCCGAGATCGTATGATGAGAGACCAGGCGCGCATGACAAGCAACCTCCTCGCAGCCATGGACAAGATCGCCCTTTCGCTTCAATGCATTGAAACCATTGAATTGTCGGTCCTCTTCTTCTGGAAATTTCGAAGCGGCAAAATGTACAGTCTTTCCATGCAGGACCTCTTTGACCTCGAAGACGTCTTCAAGCGGTGTGCTGAGTTGCGTTGGCTTAGTCTACTTGGAGAAAACGACCTTCCAGGGAAGAAAAAGATTACCACCTCTACTTATCTCAGCCCGACTTCGGCGGCGGCAACTTCTTCAGCGGGTGTAGGCTACAAGATGTCGACAGAGAAGAAGGGTACGGAGCAGAGTGGAGGCATGGAGATCTGCGTGAGCCGTGACTTGGAAGACGCGATGGAGGAGCGAAGAAAGAGTAGCGTCGACTTTTTCGGTAACTACGAAGTCACAGAGCCTTTACCACAGCCTAGTTATCGGCATGGTGCTATGATATAGGGCCAAGAGGAAAGAAGAACTGCATGAGCATGCGGAAGAGTGACAATGAGTCTTTCTTCATACAATACATGTCTCGACGGAAGATGTCAAAAGCATAGACCACCTTATGGACGACATATCTGCGAGAAGAGTCGGGCATCATATCATCTACGTCGAGCACAACGGCTCCACAAACCAAGTCATCTACAACGCGAAATTCAACAGAACGGTGATCTGCCTCACCTGTTTGACGCGGACAGCATAAGAGCTGAGTGAGGCAGTCGTCATGACTTTGAGAGTAACGCGAATCTGCTTCAATCTTCAGCGCACGTGGTGAGAAAGGATCCAGGTCACGTGTTCACCGACACTGCGTTGTAAACTATTCTTGACTGTGCTATATCACCAGATGGGTATCATATCCCGAGATGTGGCGTGCAATCAACGCTAAATCAAACGGTTCGGCCGAGGAGTGTGGAGTTTGTTGTTAAGCAATAGCGGGGAAGATGGAGAAAACGGAACTTCAGTGAAATCAAACTTCGCAGACAAAGCTGCTAAAGTCAAGTTGGAGTGACAATAACCCAATTCTCACTATTCAACACTACCTTAAATCTGTGTTGTTCTCCGGATAGAAATGGGGGGAGGTACAGCGGAGAAGGTGGTGAGTGTGGGGATCATGCGCTATATGGGTACCTAGGCTCACGGTAGTGTTCCGCGTCTTGGACCCTCCATCATCGTACTGACGAGCAGACTAATCACAGTCAAAATGCAGTGGGGATAAACAGGGTCTCTCTTAAAGGATTATTGCATCACGATCTTTCCGTGATAGGGCTTAGTTGGCGCAAGTTGCACTTGCTTTTTCTCGCACCCTGTTGTGTAACGGATTTAACGATCATAGCCTTCACCAAGCAAGCCACACGACGTGCGGCAAGCAGGTAGCCGCAGCCGCAGCCACTGACACTGTCCACTACCACTAGCTGCATCTCAATATCTACTACTTAATATGGACTCCAGCAGCTGTCGTTTACCGCGCCACTACTACCTACTCTACTCCCCTACAGATCCAGGTGATTGACGCAACCCATTGCCTTATTTCCGGACGCCAACGTGGTCAGAATCTCCATATGCCAGTACTATTAGCTCAATAGCGTTCGTCTTGCGAGTTTCCATGAAAGAATCTCGAGTTGTCTTGTCGGGCTGAGCAGCGCATCCCTAGGCGGTTTTCCATGACACCTAGCGCAATCACCACCTACTGAGGCTTCCACGGTAGCTAAGAACTGACGACATGCCACAATCAGAACCACCCAAACTGTATCGCCATCCTACGAGAAGCGAGATCATCGACCAAGCAGCAGCTGAGGGTCATGATGCGGATATCCCAGGCAACCTCGGTTCTATACACCAAGTTCCTAGTCATACCTCAGAGAGGCGGCATTCTTTAGACGAGAAGAAGCATGAGTACACGACGGGAGAGCAAGATGTTGAAAAAGGCAACAGACCAGCCTCTATCTACAGTGCAGACGAACCAGACGCGGAAGAGGAGCCTGAACGCGATCCAAATATTGTAGACTTTGACGGCCCCGATGACCCCGAGAACCCACTCAACTGGAAGGCATCCCGTAAATGGGGTATGGTTGCCCTAATTAGCGGGATTACTTTCCTCACGCCTCTCGCAAGTTCACAATTCGCGCCTGGCGTCCCGGAAGTTATGCGCGACTTCAACTCAACCAGCGATTTGCTGGAGGGCTTCATGGTGTCCGTATATGTCCTTGGGTTTGCCTTTGGGCCGTTGATCATTGCGCCGCTGTCGGAGATGTATGGTCGATTGCCATTGTATCACAGCTGTAACTTGCTTTTCATCGTCTTTACGATCGCGGCAGCTGTAGCGACGAACATGGCGCAGTTTGTTGTGTTCAGGTTTTTCATGGGCTGTTTCGGAGGAGCGCCTATGGTGCTTGGTGGTGGGACCATCGCAGATCTCATACCCAGGGAGCAACGAGGCACTGCGATGGCAGTCTGGTATTTCCAACATATATGTGTCTTATAGATCAAGGCTGACTTCGACCAGGATGATGGGACCGACTATCGGGCCTTGTGTTGGTCCTATTATCGGTGGCTTTTTGACGGTTGCGAAAGGCTGGCGGTGGAATTTTTGGTTTGTTGCTATAGTGGTAGGTTTACATCTAGGCTCTCTGTCAGTTGGTAGCTAACACTATTAGGGTGGCGCATTCTTCATCACGTCACTCATTCTTATGAGAGAAACATCTGGAATTATCATCCTACAACGAAAAGTCAAACGACTGAAAGCCGAAACTGGAAACTCAAAGCTACGCTCAAAACTGGATGGTGGTCTTACACCAAGCCAACTATTCAAATTTTCAATCATCCGACCTGCCAAGATGTTATTTCGCTCCACCATCTGCTTCGCCATCTCACTCTACATCGCGATAACATACGCATATCTCTACATATTGTTTACGACATTCACCGCCGTCTTCAAGGGTCAGTACGGCTGGCATGGTGGTATCACTGGTCTATCTTTTCTTGGATTAGGCATTGGGTCTCTTATTGGCCAATTCACCTACATCCACTACGGCAACAAAGTAGTGCACAAGCACATGGCGCGCGGCGACTTTCGTCCCGAACACAGGTTATATATGATGTGCATCGGCGGCTTCTTCATTCCATGCGGTCTCTTCATCTACGGCTGGAGTGTACAGTATCAGACTCACTTCATGGTGCCTATTGTTGCAACAGGCATCATCGGATTCGGTCTGCTGATGACGTTCATGCCAGCGACGACGTACTTGGTCGACGTGTTCACTATTCACGCCGCGAGTGCCATGGCAGCGAGTACAGTGCTGCGCAGTCTTGCAGCAGCATTCATTCCACTGAGTAGTCAGACCATGTATGCACAAATGGGATACGGATGGGGTAACAGTATGTTAGGCTTCATTGCTACCCTACTCATCCCGATCCCATTTCTGTTCATTAGGTATGGAGAAAAGATCCGGGCTAGAAGTACAGTCAAGCTCTGAAAGTAGAAATACGCCATGTACAGACTTAAATAGACTCATCACGCAATAGCAGACGAACATCCTACCTATTCTGGATTCTTATTGTTGAAAATGCGATTCGTCGCGGGTCACGGCTCCCGCTACCTGACTCGTATAGGCTATACAGAACCTCGGTGTGTACTCCGGCGCCCCACTCATGCTTTTCATGGCTCACATTAGAAATGCAACGTCATAGCATGCATCTTACCATAAACAGCAACCCGATGGTAGTGAACAATCGCTTAGACATTGTTTAGATAACTGCTCTGTAGAAGTATTTTGGTGTAACGATATCACGCAACTCGCATCATCGCAAGAATATAACCGATTAACTCGATATGGCGTCTTCACTCCCCGAATCCAATACATCTTTGACCTATACACAACCTTCTTCTCAACCACATTTAACACATACACCCATACCTACGCCAGGTCCACAGGAGGTGCTGATCAAGATCAAAGCCGCGGCTATTAGTAAGTATCTTTGTACGAACTGCACGTGAGCCAGACACTGACTTCGTACAAAGATCCAGTAGACATCCAACTATGGGGAAATCCCGTGATCGGCTGGCTGGCAGGTAAAAAAGAGAAAGGAATAGGGCGAGACTACTCGGGTGACATTGTTGCCGTGGGGGAAGAAGCAAAGAGTGGAAAATGGGAGGTTGGAGACGAAGTTTTTGGATTGTGCAATCGACCCGTAAGCCAAACCTCATCAAATTACCTTTTGGAAGACAATACTAAATTGAAATCATGATAGATGGCGGAAGGAACATTCACACAATACCTTTGTGTCAATCCAACCTCCGAACCCATCGCAAAGAAACCTAGCACTTTGTCTCATCACGAAGCCGCCGCCATACCTCTTGTTGTCTTGACCGCATTCGCCTGTCTCGATTGGCTCCCGTCTCCATCCAGCTCTCCATCTCCCTCGCAACGCCGTGTGATCGTATCAGGAGCAAGCGGCGGTGTAGGAATGTGGTGTGTACAGCTAGCAAAGAAGCTCTACTCTTGCCATGTCATCGGCATCTGCTCGGGTCCCAATGCCGATTTTGTGAGCAAATTGGGCGCAGATGAGGTAATTGACTATCGTACGCAAGACGTGCCAAACTCCCTGCTTTCCAAGAGGCCCGCTGGTACCAAATACGATCTGTACATTGACTGTGTAGGTGGCACGGAAATGTTCGAGCATTGGAAGCAACTCCTTCATCCCTCTGGCGCGTACATAACCATTGTTGGAGACAAAACTTCAAGGACCGCAATGGGAGGACCGTTGACATATTTCACATACCCATCCCAAGTCATACGACATATCCAGGGTTATCTGTTTGGGCCGCGATATGCGAATGTTATTCTGTACCAGAAGAGCGAGTTGCTCGAGCAGGTGAGGGAGTTGGCAGAGAAGAGCGATGTGCAGGTTGTGGTCCAAGATGTTGTCAAGGGGATTTTGACCGAAGAAAACCATGTTGAAGCTTGGGAGAAGACTAAAAGCTATATGGTGGAAGGACGAGTCAAGGGTAAGATTGTTATTGACATTGCGTAAGGTCTTGTGTGACGGTTAAATATTTACATAGGAGTCGAAGGATATCTTACAAATTGCTGTTTGACCCTCTCGTTCTTGCAGATGTTAAGTATTACTAAAACACAGAAACATCTTTCCAAACCACTTCGAATACGATGGTGAGCTCGCTTGTTGACACACGCGATGGTCTAGCTCGTCCTCTACTCACTCAAGTTCTGCTGGAAGAACTCTGTGAGCCTGCCAAAGGGGATCAGGTCAACGCGGTCGTACAAGTCCACATGGCCAGCGCCTGGAATCCAAACTAGCTCCTTTGGTTCTGCCGCAGCCTCATACGCATCTTCGCTGAACTCGCGCGAATGTGCCATGTCGCCAGAGATGAACATGACTGGACGTGGGGATATGGTATCGAGGTCGCTAAAGGGATAGAAGTTCATAAACTTGGTCTGGCTGGAGAGCGTAGGGTGGGTGGTGAGGTTTGGTGCAGAACCTGCAGGTGTGAACTCGCCTCGGGATGTGCGGTAGAAGTCGTAGAACTCGCGTGAAACTGGATCGGTCTCATTGGTGAGAACATGAGGAGTTCCACCCGTATACTTTGGAAATGGAGGCACGAAGTTAGTGTACGTCTCACATGCATTTGATGTAGTCACAACATACCTCCGTTTCTCCACCGCTGGCCTCTACCCAACGTTGCGCCGCCGCCGTTGCAATGACCTGCTTGCGTTGCTCGACGCTCTGCGATCTCTGTAATCCGTTGCGGCTTACAGCCCCCATGTCATACATACTGGCTGTCGCGATAGCCTTGATGCGCGGATCGATCTTTGCTGCGCTGAGGACAAAGGAGCCACTGCCACAGATACCGATAGCTCCGATACGCTCGCGGTCAATGTAGTCTTGTAGACCTAGGTAATCGACTGCAGCACTGAAGCTCTCGGCGTAGACGTCTGGCAATACGGCGTTTCTTGGCTCGCCGTCGCTGCCTCCCCAGAAGGAAACATCAATCGACATAGCGACGAACCCTTGCTCCGCCATCTTGGTGGCGTACAGGTTTGCACTCTGTTCCTTCACGGCTCCCATTGGATGACCGACGACTATAGCGGACGCGTTGATGCTTCGATCGAGATTGTCGGGTAGGAAAAGGTTGCCCGCCACGGTCATCTGGTATTGACTGGGAAAGGTGATCGGATGCACCGTGACGTTGTCGCTGCGGTAGAAGTTGTTGGCTCCATAGGACAAGTTCTGTGCCGCCGCTGGCAGCATCTGAAGAGCAGCCACGAGAGCTAGCGATACGAACGTGACCGTCATTTTCGAGGCGCTTCTTCTGCAGATAGTAGTCTGGATTCGTTGTGGTGGATGTGGAAGCTTGGGTATGTGATGATCTCTTTGGCAGCGATACAGCGTTCTTATAGTTCAAGAAGCTGGCTCTTGCGAACTTGCACTGCCATAGCTTGCGTCAGCCCCATCAAAGAGATGTTGATGTTGAGCCAGGGTACGGCAGACTTATTCCTCTACATCACTCTCGCCAAGACTGGGCATGCAAGGGGATGACATGATCATAGTAGGCATTTCAAGGCGACAATTCCACCAGCCTAGGGATGTAAAGTGAGTAACGATAGGAGAACGATGTACTAGTGCTACGTAGACCCAAGTCAATAGCAAGAATGAGTGGTAACCAAGGTATCTGATCAATCAGACCACATCGAAAGTAGGAAACAACAAGACAGATGCAATTACCGTGCGGCGTCATGTTTTTGCAGAGGAGATGCCTGCTGTTGCTTGTTGCATATTTTCCCCTTGATGAAGTGACGTCTTGGCCTACTGCAGCCAGCTGACAGTCTTAAGTCCACCCGGCGCTAAAGCGTGATCGGTTTGGTCTGACTAACAAGGTTCCGGGTTTGACCGTCTACCATGATTCCATACTTGCAACAGTATGCTTAGAAATGGTTATTGCGTAGTTAAAGTTTTGATGAAGAGAGACATGAAGAGATCTTACGATGAGTCTTTCTGCGCATGGTAGCATGCAGGTGTCCTTGGAAAATCTAAATTTCTTTGAAGGTATATGCTGAAAACGCACATTAGCACCTTTTGCACGACTTTATAGACTAGTAGATACTTACATACTTTTAAATAACGTACGGATGCAGGTTCTCGAACGGCTCGAAGTCCGAGGACTTGGAGGCTCTGCTGATCGTTCCAAAACGTTGCAGTGGCAACATCCGGTGTACAAGCGTACCTAGAGCTACGTTGTTTCTTGGCATGTCACGGTGCCATATGGGGCACTTGATCATGCCATGTCGGTCGTACAACTGTTTGAGCTCCTCTTGATCATGGTTTTCGTCATTTCGTGAGCGCTTTTGAACTGCCTTCTGAACAACCTTCGAATTGAGGGAAGACATAGGGGAAGCACCATGTTCCCCCCTGGAATTGCAGGGCATGTATATCGCTGCATGAACGACACCTGAATTTGGTTTACAAGCTTTCAAGTTCGTGCAAACCTTGTTGATAACGAGTCTAGTAGCAGGGTGTTCCGTTACAATCCTTCCACCGGAATTGGAAATGCGGTAAACTGGTACTCAGAAGATCGATGCGGATGCGAACTACGCTGTAAACCCTAAAACTGCATGCCCGGAAGGATAAACGGGTAACTATGTTAATTCGGCTGAGGATGCTCTCATAATCCCGACAGGTAAGGTCATGATTGATATGATAACCGGACGTGACAGCTACTACACCTCATGCTTGTTTGACTGCTGAAAGCTTCCAACGACTGCAATTCTTTAAGACAGACATTCTCTTACTGCCCATGTTCCAGACGCATGGGGCGGCCGAATAAGTTTCTTATGCCATGAACTTTGCAAACATGCCCCGTCGGGCGGACTGCTGATGGCGAGCAACTTCAAGGACAATCCGATCGGAATGGCGTGCATTTACTATGGTTTCGGGGAGTCGCTACGCAGTTGCTGCCGCCGAGTTGGATCATCTTGATCTGGCCGCCACTACATCAAAGAGAGAAACTAAACACTTCTTTAGAGCATACCTAGGGAGTACTTCTTTTACAAGTTTTTTAATAGGAGCTAATGTAAGCTGCAAGGTAGGGCTTGTTGTCTCTATACCTACTTGGTTTTTCCCTTGTACGTGGTGCCGCCGTGGAGAGGATCTCTGGGCAGATAGGCGCTACCTAACTCGGCCAGAGATTGTCGTACACGTGCATACGAATTGAGATGAGCTGTTTCTTCCCGGCAGCAGTTCTTTTTATGCACAAGATGTGTGGATGTCAACCCCAGATGGCTCTAGGACAAGACTAACGCAGGTGCGTGACCAACAGCGATGACGTTGGCTGCAGGGTCCATGCTTCGCCCCAGCCTCATGGACATGGACCGCGGTCGCTATCTGGACGCCAGCCTCAACCACTACCAGAGCTCTCCACTCTCCACAACAACCCCGACCATCCTACCCCAACTTCGAATTCACATCGAAGTTCTTCCCGTCGTGTTTATCGCGCGACTATAACACTACAGCTCGTCTCTAGTACCGCAGCTGTCTTCACCGCCGCCATGCAGCTCACCACCCTCTTGCTCGCCGCGCTAAGCGCCGTCTCTGTCTCTGCATCGCCCTCATGGATGGGTGGCGACCAGGTCACGATCCAGGAAGAGTACAAGGTCCCAGGCGACAACCCCTTGTATTTCTGCGGTGACCCAGCCAACGATCTTCTTAAGATTGAGAAGGTTGACCTGAGCCCCAACCCACCCAAGCCGTACGTGATCCCTGTTGGAGTCTTGTGAGAGTTGCGCATCTACACGTGTGGTAGTTTCGCAAGTCTTGAGAAGTGTGAAGCGAGAAACTAACCTGGGTACAGTGGCGAGACGCTCAGCATCAAGGCCACAGGCGACTTCAAGGAGGAAGTCGGTGAGGGTTTCACAATGCACTTGCAAGTCAAGTACGGCATCATCACACTCATCAACCAGAATGCAGACGGCTGCGAAACGATAAAGAAGGGCGATCTCGAGTGCCCGCTCAAGAAGGGCGAGATGAGCTTGACCAAGGATGTTGACCTGCCCAGGGAGATCCCTCCGGTGCGTTCGAAGAGCCTGACAAGATGCGAATTAATACTAACAACCAGTAGGGCCAGTACACTGTTCTCGCAGACGTCCTTACCAAGGACGGCGACAAGATTACTTGCCTGACCGCCAAGATCGCTTTCCACCGGTAAATTGCCTCACCTTCGTTTCGCCGCCACAACACACGACGAGCAGCGATGGGATCTGATGTTCACACATGTAGGGGAGATACGGAGGACAGTAATACGGGCAGTGGTAGTAAAGTCAAGTTTGGACAGCCGAGAGTGCAAATGTCTGGGCCCCTCGCCGGGCTTGTGCAAGAGCGATTGAGGCGAAGGAACGAGCTGTAACCAAATGTTGGCGAATTGTTTTCATGTCTTGAATCACGATACCAGTGCGAGGTTGGCTTTACTGTTTTGCGTGTGGATTTGGACGTAGGGATGGACCATGGCTTAATGTAGATACGACGGACATGCATATACTCTGTGGCACGATTGACTCTTTGACCCTGTTTTGTAATGGATATCATATCTGCGCACGTTGAATGTTGTATGTACACAAAGCTGCCCGTGGTGGACGCCACGTGCTAGAGCCATGCGTAGTGTATCCGACACATGCGACCCTCTCCATGCGTTGCCAGTTTCCGCGTTCAACGTCTACTCTCCGAATAGCCTCCTCACCCTCTTCAGCACGCTGTCCTTCTCAGGGTCGTAGGGGTGGTCTTTGGACGGAATTTCGAGAAGGGAAGGGAAAGCAGCCGTGTATGTCTCAACCCGGTGTCGTATCCTCTCGGCGATCTAGCAGCGGTCAGTCGTGTCCTTCGCACCGTGTCCAAGAACGACTCCAGCGTCACTTGTCCAGCTGGGAGCGCCATGTCCGGGCCAGGTAACACGTACATGTTGATTGATGAGTAGAATCGCGATATCCTTGCGCTCGGTGGTGAAGCGGTCGAATGCTGCTTCGATGGCCGAGGTCTCGGTCTTTGCGTCCACAACGAGAAAGTTCTTCTGGCTGTCTGGTGGCTGGGTAACATGCTGTGATCTGCGTCAATGTCCTGTTCGCATCGCGCGTTGCAGCTCGCAATAGCTTACGCCTACGCCGGCAAGCAGCATGCCCGTGCAAGTGTCCTGCGACCGGTTAGCGCCCTTGACCCGCCAGGTGAGGATCTGTCGACAAGCACACCTCATCGCCTATGACGGCCAGGAACTGCCTGTCCTTGTACTGTGCCGCTGGTGCTGCCATTGCGATATAGCTCGTGAGGCAGCTGTCGTGAGGTCGGAGCTTGGCTGCTGAAGCTGGAGCTCCCGCGCGCCGTCGTCATGGGCGGGACCACGGCCTAGTCCGCGTTGGGCCAACTGTTTGTACTGTCCTTTCTTTCACCACGCGCTCTTTCCTCATCGTCGTTTCTTGTCTCAACACCGCCATGCCGACCTGATTCTCACCACTACCCCGCTCTTTTTCTTTACCTCTCCTATACAACCCACAACTCTAACCCAGGGACTATAATCGTAATACAGCCGAACCATGCCTCCTGTCGTGCGCCGCGCACCGCTCTCGGAACGCATAAAAGCCTACTTTGACCTGTCCGACTGGCTCATCTGGATATCCGAAGAGCTCAACAGCTCCGATTGGGAAGAATTTGCATCTGCTTATGCGCTGTACATTGGCTTTGGCGCAAACCTACTCTTCGTTCTCGCCCAAGCCAACAGCGGCGCATCCACGGCCTCGGACGACGATGGCGTCTTCAACGAGGTGCAGGGCCCAGGATGGATAAAGTGGATCATGGGCCTGCTGGTGCTGGTGCTGGGTGTGGCTAGCTTTGGCAATGCGTGGCTGGTCTGGGGCAAGAAGAGGTATTACCGTCTCTTCGAGCAGAGCGTCGATGTTGCGCCACAGACACCTAGTGCGAAGCGCGTTAGGGTCGACTCATCGCCTGCAGCAGCGAGTCCGATGCAGTTTGTGAGGAACTTGGTGCAGAACAACGCGGCGAGTCGGGCGCATCCTGTCGAGGGCAGAGACGTTTGGGAGGTGGCGGTTTGGGATCCAAATCCGCTGTGTCTGGAGTTGTTCTGCTTGTTCAGCCCGTTGCACGTGGTACTCTACTACTTCAACCTCCCAGTCGCTCCGTTGGATCCGAGACCGAGTGTCAGGGTGACCACGACTATCTTCATCGGAGCAGCGCTGTCGCTTCATCTTTGGTGGCTTAGGAGCTCCTTCATGCAGCAGGCCAAGGACAACTCTCTGATCAGTCGCCAAGTGCTTCACGAGTACGATAGCAAGTTCGTTCATCCCGCGTTGCAGAAGCCGTGCCGCGACGTTGGTATCCAGACCATTTCAAAGAACCGAACCCGTGACTCGAGTGTCGGCGTCAAGGGCAGCAGCAGTGATCTCGCGAGCTCAGTCGTCACATATACGCCAACCACCATTGTTAACCGCCGCACTTTCCGTACGAACCCGAACGCAAGCTACGCCTCACAATACGACCCTGACGATATGGCTTCTCCGTCTGTCACGCGATCCCTGAGACGTAGACCCTCCCTCCACCAAGACCACAGCAGCTCGCAGTATGCAAGCACATCCACAGCAACAGGTCCTGACTTCTCCTCTCCTATTCGACCCTCGCAAACACCCAACCCCTTCCGTCAAGCACCCACTATTCCCAGGACCAACAGCAAGCCTGCTGACGGCGGTTATCTGGGGATAAACACTCATGCCGCGTCTCCTCTACGAAAGTCGGCAAGTGCAAACTTTATAAAGGATGGCGAGAGGAGTGCGAGCCGTGGGAGGGACAGTCTAGGTGGCGCCTTTGAGCGCAGGGCTAGTCCGAGCAAGCGGGATGTCAGCCCTCTGAAGCGTATCAGTCTTGGAAACTTGAACGCCGAGAGGGAGAGGGGAGAAAAGACTTTGGGTCAGGCGGGTAGCCTAGGAAGGAGTACTCAGTACGGTAGTCTTGGTGTGGGACGAAGGGAAAGCGGACGATACTAATGGTCATCTCTGTGCGATAGACGAGAGCCAGGATACGGAAGAGCTTGTGCGGCACTGAGCTGTGAGTTCGATTAATTCGTGTACATTTTATTATATACAATACCCCAATATATGCCACCATGATGGCGCTTTTCTATTGCAGAATCTCTTTGATCACTTAGCTCAACGTATGGCTTCTTGTGTACTCTTCAAAAGCGCCACGTCACTGTCAGACCTTCTGTTCAAGAGATCGGCGACTAAGCGATGGGTACTTTCATGAGACTAAGCCGCGTGGTTGGCGCGTCGATGATAACATGTTGCGTACCGTTGGCCTAACTTTGTATACTTTACTTTGAGATGACAGCTGGGATGCTTTCAAAACCCCCTTGTAATGATGAGTCATGAAGGACCAACTAATTGCTGTACTTGTTTGGAATTCTTGAAAGGTTGTAGATTATGCTCCTATACGAGAGAATTGGGAAGAGCATTAGAAAAAATCGCCATCATTTTTCCTAACGACTACACGTTAATTTCGCCATGCTTCACCATTTGGTAAGAACATGTATCTTGAATGGCTAGCGCATTCTCTTCTATTCCACTTGCTCTTTAGCATGAAGCAACTGCTTTCCCTCTTCTTGTACTAAGAACAATGGAACGACATGCCAACTGTATGGGGCAGAACTATTGAAATCGTGTCTAGAGTGTAGAGATCGTGTCAAGCTGGGAGAAACCAATCTCTGGACCCAAATATAGCCGTAGGGCAGAAAGCACCAATGGAACGCTTTCCGTTTTTCATTGTAGGATATTCTTTGCATTACAGGTCTGGTATGCTCTCTGAAACGAAAACGTTTTACCTCTGCACATCTGCTGCAAGTTCGAGAACTGCACAATCAGTCTCCATAGAATCATGCTTTAGTATTTCACGTTCTGATAGAGGGCCGTCCGTGCAGCTGTTGCAGCTGTTTGATCCCAGCATTAGACACCTTTACACGGACTCTTCCCCTTCACGGGTTGTTCTTCTCTTTGTTCGAGACATGTATCAAAATAGGTTCAAAGATGAATCGAAAAAAAAAGAACTGCAAAAGAAGAAACTTTACCTTATTCTGTCAGTCACAAGCATCAACCCATATAACGGTCGCTTCTTCTCGGTTCTTCCGAAAAGCTTGTTTAACAAAAAGGCTTGAGGGGATCCGGTCGCTGGTCGAGAGCCGTTATAACACGTCATAGGATGTTGGAGTTGCGCGTCGTCCGATCGCATAGGCCTCGGACAGGCCGTCGCGCCGGACTCCAAAAAATAATTCATCCCAACAGGCCAAATATACGCATCTCAATAGTCTGCCACGTATACCAATATATGAGAATGCTGGCACTCGATGTCATAGTGTTCAAAGCGTCATTTTTGAAATGTGGGGTTCATATTTGTACCAATAGATATTTACAAAAAAAGGTATCCTTAGCATGGGTCTAAGAAACCATGATCCATGATCCAAGCCATGTAG
>Ga0268250_10000268_pt1 | contig 25631 bp, 20 predicted proteins | sample AgamicAsSfe_FD_200448 | JGI IMG/M metagenome (GOLD analysis project Ga0268250, IMG submission 200448) | Agave microbial communities from Guanajuato, Mexico - As.Sf.e (v2) (version 2) | ecosystem: Host-associated > Plants > Phyllosphere > Phylloplane/Leaf | place: Guanajuato, Mexico | collected...
TACTATTCGGCTACGATAGATCCTCTTACTAGACTATACTTAAAGAGGTATACTATACTCCTTTTATCTTCTACCGGGTCGATACGGTAAGCTCTTATCTAGAACTCTACCGACTTAATATATATCTCTATGTCGTAAGATGTCACATTATTACCGCTAAAATAGGCCGACACTAATCCCGGAAGCATTATATATACTATTAGAACGGTAGACTATATTATAGAAGTACTTTAAGTACTTCTAGACTTCGTCTATAAGAGATCGGGTATCGGTATCTAATCTATCGATCCTATACCGTCCTCTAACTATAGCTAAGATCGACGATATACTTACTTAGAGGATATTACCTCTTCTAATATAAAGGGTAGTTCTTTCTGAAAATACTAACGAATAATAATTTTAGAACTTAAAGTTAGTATCTTTATAGTCATAACCTAAGAAAAGGCTACTTATACTATAAATTACCGCTAGAGCGCTATCGCTGAAATAATCTAGAAGATCGAGTGTGGTTCACTATAAAAAGATAAGTAGATAGTATACTAGAGCTAGGCATAAATATAAACTCGAGATAATAAATTAAAAGGTCCGTCTCAAGAATCACTAGAACGCTCAATTTACTATAGAAGGGGACTAGCTAGGCTATATAGAAAGGGCTTACTTGGTACCATATATCTGATGGACCTATGCATAGGACTTTTACCCGGATAGCCTTATGTACTCGTATACTACCAGTCAATGATCTTAGGTTATTTTAGCGTCTATCGGATGCTATACCAGTGTCCTACTCTATAGTATCTAGCTTCTTACCCTATTTCCTAGGGCGGTACTGAATCTTAAAGTTAAATCGTGATAAGAACTCTGACTAACGCGCTTAACGTCTATTTAATAGCTTTATCGATATAAAGTATTCCAGGTTCCGATGGTTAGTTAGGATTTTAATAGGTAATTCGGTACCTTCAAGTTCAGGTCTCTATTCTTTAAAATATTAGATAATCGTAAGTAGTTCCTTATCGTAGATCTTGTAATTATACTTAGTTATAGAATGCTTCTTAGAAAAGAAGGCAATAGGTCGTAAGATACTATTATCGCCGTACTATAATAGTACTCCTACGGAGACGTAGTCTGAAGCGTCGGTTTCTAGTAATACCTCTTTTTCTAGTTAAATACGGCCAGTACTGGAGCAGAAGTAAAGGCGAACTTAAGGCGTTTAAAAGCGTCTTACTATTTACTATTCTAATCGAAACGCTCGCCCTTCTTAGTTAGCGAGACTAACGGAGATATAGTCTTTGAAAAGTCCTTAATAAATCTTCGGTAGAAGTTTACGAATCTAGTAAAAGCTTATATATAGTAAGGTTTATATTAGTAAGGTTTATAGGCGTTTTCTAATTCTTTACTATCTTAACCTTGTCCGGGTCTATACGAAATCTATAATCCCTAACGATAACGCCTAGGAACTTCGTTTCATAGATAAAGAATTTATATTTTAAGAGTTTAGTAAATAGTCTAACGCTTCGGAGTTGTTTTAGAACCTAGCGAAGGTATATAATATACTCCTCCCTCGTCTTACTATAGATCAGTATGTCGTCTAAGTACGCTAAGTAGAACTAGTCGAGGTATTCTCGTAACGTATCGTTAATAAACCTCTAAAACGTCGCGGGAGCTCCTATTAATCTAAAAGATATTACTAGGCTTTCGAATAGACTAAATCTAGTTCTAAACGCGGTAAGGTGTTCCTACCCTTCCTTTATACGAACGTTGTTAAAAGCCGAGATAATATTAATCTTCAAAAAGTATTTTATGCCTTATAAATTGTTTAAAGTCTCTTTAATTAATAGTAACGGATACCGGTCTTTTACTAATATATTATTAATTACGCAAAAATCAATATAGAGTCGTAGTCCCCCTCTAGGATTCTTAATAAAGAGGATAGGGGTAGCGGTAGCCGAAGAACTTAGCCGAATAAACCCCTTCTTTAGATTCTTATCTAGCTATTCTTTTAAGGCTTCAAGTTCGGTTCGGGATATTGAGTATAGTAGCCTAAAAGGTAGGTCTTTACTAGGTATTAGTCGAATGTCGTAGTCGTAGGATCGGTATAGTAGTAATTAGTCTACCTTTTTCGGGGAGAAGACTTCGGTGTAGTCCTAAATCTCGATTAGTAAGTTCTAGGTAATATCTAATTCGGTTCCCTTACTGGATTTATATATACTATTAACTCGTATAGCTTACTTTCAGCGTATAACATGATCGATATTATCTATTATAGTAATAAATATATCCGTATTGCTTTATCGTAGTTATCGGATAGCGTTAATACTAATAAAGGCAATATCGGTATTCTGAAGACCTTCGGGACGGTCGGGCAGATAACGAGGCGCGGTCTTTTTTAGAATGTCTTTCAGTATAGGTTAAGGTTATAGTTACTCCGAATAAAAATAATGCTCGCGGCAGAGTTTACTATTAAACGTGATAGTTCGGGAGGCCTATTTAGTTTTCGGATTATGCTTTTCTAGCTACGGTCGGCCTAGGATCGTATAGTAATATACTAACGGTGTAATAAATAGAATTATATCTTTTTCTATATGGTCTCTAATCTAGAAGTTAACTCGAATATAGTAGCGAATAGTTCGGTTCTTATTCAATAACCTATCGTAACCTACAAGTTGAAAGGGTTTACGTAGGGGGAGGAGTAGTATCTTCTTCTCTTCAGTCTATTCGAGGTTAATAGATAATTAACCTTTACATCTAGTATCCACTATAGTGTAGGTATGAAACACTAAACTAGGTAGACTAATCGTAGACGGGAGGATTAATATATAGGCTCGTTTAAACTCTTCGTTAATAGATAATCTATATAGTGCGGTCTTGGATATTCGTATAGGGTTCGGTGTAAGGGGTAATAATAATCTAGTAATTGGTTCCGTTCGTATAATAGAAGGTAGTTTACCTTAAGGTATCCGTAGTGTATTTCTTTTAACGCTAAGGTGCTTTCTATCCTAGGCCTACTCCGTTTTCCTAGACTGACATGGCATGAATAGAGGTAGCGGGAGTAGTAGGGCGTAAAGCGGTTAGTATATAGAACGGGGGAGATTATATCTAACGGGGCGACGGGGAACGCGAGATACGTATCTCTTATATACGTTAACGCCGAATTATATCGCGGTTTTAGACGTCTACGGGACGGGTATCGGGGTTCGGGTAGTCCCGAATAAGATAACTAGTTCGGTGGTAACGGTAATATACTCTAGCTTCCTTATCGGAGGGGCGGGTATAGCGTTAGGTACTTAAGTCTATTAGATCTCTAGTAGGCTATTTACGGGTAACGGTAGCGTAAGGTTAGCGGAGAGTAGAGCGGGAAGATAAAGGGGGTAAGGGTATCCGGATAGTAGCGGTACGTAAGGTTAGTTTATTACGGATTATATATATATTTAAATAGAATTGTCGACGGCGATTCTCTAATTCTTAGAGATGGTAAGCGAATTATCGAAAATTATTTAAAGAAGACGGGTTATAAAGTAATATTTCTTAGAGTTCGCGAGAAATTAATTAGTTTAGGAGAGGTATAAGTACGGAGCCTAGTATTTCGCCTTTAAGATCGAGGCGTTTAAACTCGGTAAAGAATACGCTAAAATCCGTATTCTTTTAACGTAGACGGAAGAGATTATTCTAGGTATTTTTAATACGGTCCGGATTACTAAAAGCGTTTTCTAAGTATTCTAGCATCTACGGATAGTCGACGAATTAATATGTTCTATATTTAACCTTAGGTAGAATCAGAGAATAAGCGGTTCTAGTAAGACGGCTAGCAACGTAGGCTAAACGATTATTAGCCCTTACGAAGCGGTCTATATTCGTAGTTAACTTACTATAGATCTGTTAGGTAAAGCGGCGTAGGTCTTTATAATCTCTATTAAACTTTTCGGGGTCAGGTAGTCTTTTACTAAGTTAAGAAGACTCGGGAGGTATAGTAGTAATAACTATAGTCTTTCTCTCTATAGTATCTATAGGATTCTTAGCAATGCGTCTAGGTTCGGGGGTCGTTTCGGGAGTAATAACCGTAGGTATAGTAGTAAGAAGAGCCTTCTTATTCTAGATCTTAAGTTTAATAACTTTTTAAGTCTATTCTTCTTCCTTCTCCTTATAGAGTTTCTTCTGAAATTCGATAACCCTATTTATAGCGGTAACTTAGTTCTAGATCTATTCGATCTTTTCTTATTAAAGTATAAGTTTCTTTTTAACTTTAGCGGTATATCTAGTTAGGTTACGAAGGTAGACGAGCTAGTCGTTATAGAACTAAGTAACGTGTTCGGCGAGTTCGTTAGGAGAGTTAGTCCTAAGGGGGGGGTTCGGGCGGATAGCTATTTCGAACGTAGTTATACTAAAGGTAAGAAGCTACGTAATATTATAGTCGGTCTTACGGCGGTAGGTAGTTAGCGTAAATATAGGGAAACGGTTTAGATTTAGTTAGCTATAGAGGTCTTATCTATTAGTATAGGTTAGGCTATATAACGAGGACGTAGCTTGAAGAGCTACGTTACTAATAGCGGCGGTAATAGATAAGGTTGAACCCGCGGTTTAACCTTTCTTTCCTAGCCTAACATGTGCTTCCTAGTATGGGAGGCGCGTATCATGATTAGACCATATCGTCCTATAATAGTAAGGCGCTAAATAGAAGTAGAATATATATTACTTATATTTATATACTTATATTAATAGATTTATACTAGGACCGAGGAAAATCAATAGTTTATAGAAGGAAGCGATCCGCTCGTAGAGCGGGGTATAAAGAAATCTTTAGATAATTTGGACCCCGCGGATACAGCTGCTAAAACTCTCTAATAACTACCACCCAAGTTTCATCCCGCACCGTCTGCATACGCTTCTTGCCGAGGCCGGCCATTCATTATGCTTATTAACGAGAGCCACATCGATGTCCCTACCTCAGCCGACGGAAACGGCTCCATGCGCATCTTCCTCTTCACCCCATCCTTACCAGGCTACCCTTCCGCCCGCTTCCCCGGTGTCGTCCTCTTCTCCGAGATCTACCAAGTCACCGGTCCCGTAGCACGACTCGGTCGCCAGATTGCCTCGCACGGGTACATAGTCGCTGCGCCATCATCCTACCATGAGTTCACGTCGCCGGACGCTTTAGCCTACGACGTCGCAGGCACGGATGCAGGCAACAAGTGGAAGGTCGAGAAGCAAGTCGCTGCATACGATGAGGACTCGAAGCTAGCTGTGGACGTGCTGCTGAAGATGAAGAATTGTACAGGGAGGATAGGCACGACTGGAATGTGCTTGGGCGGGCATCTGGCGTTCCGCTGTGCGCTCGACAAGAGGGTCAGTGCCGGAGTGTGCTACTTCGCCACGGATTTGCATAGTGGTACATTAGGAAAAGGTGGCGATGATAGTTTGAAGAGGGCAGGGGACGTGAAGGGCGAGTTGGTCATGATTTTTGGCAAAAAAGATAACCATGTTCCGCCCGAGGGTAGGGACCTCATACGGAAGACACTGCATGAAAAGGGCGTGACGTTCTCGTGGTATGAAAACTCGCATGCTCAGCATGCCTTTATTCGGGACGAGCTCAGTAAGGGAAGATATGACCCGGCTACGGCGGGGATATGTTGGCAGATGCTGATGGAGCTGTTTGATCGTGTACTAAAGACGGATCTGGGACCACCGGATGGAGAAGAGCAGGTCATTGAGGATATATGTTGAGATGGGCCTCTTGCCCGCTGCAAGACAATAGAGCTATCACAAAGATACCCTGCAAAATTATTGTCACACTGCATTCATCTCAGAGAGTTGGCGTGACTAGATCAGATATTATGGTCCTCATGATCGACCTTGGACATGTTACGGAGCAAGCTAGAACCGTCCTTAGGCACAACAGATGTTACCCGCGGAAGGCAGGTATATGAAAATAGCAAGCACGACTTTGGCAATCCACACAACGAAGACGGGAATAAGATATTGAGCAAGACGTTAAGGAGCGTAACAAGCATTCAGCTCAGTAAGATGATGAGCCGGAATGACAAGGTGGATGACTAGAATGAAAACGAGCAGGAATAAGATGAGTGAGTTCTACTTTACAACATTTCTACCGACCCTGCGATGGCGTCCGCAGGTAAATCAGGTGCTGTAGACATTGCAGGACGTTTGCAATGCCGAGGTAGTCTTATTGCGTCTGGTAGCGTGCCGAAATCCAACAAAAAGCCCATCAAGCAGACTCAAGCCGAACCCGATGTCACAACTTCGATGAGTTCTAGCAAGGCCACAATCCCAGGCAACTCCACCAATGTCACCAAGAATGCCACATCTCCGGGAGGCTGAGGATGAAGACGAACAGCTTCTGCGACGTGTCGTCAAGGCAGGCGCAGGAACTGACCGATGATGATGATGTGGACGATGATATGGACGATGAAGACGACGGAAACAAAGTCGTGCTAGTCATCAACGACGACGACGATCACGACGACTCTGGCTCTGGAGTGGACGACAATTCCCCTCTACACTCTCCTAAGGTTCTTGCCAGCCATACAAATCAGAAAAGACGCGCCGATGAGGAGTTTCTCGCGTCACCCTCAAGGAAACAAAAGTCAAGAGTGCCATTGCCGCGCGCCGCCAAGAACAATGCCATATCTCCCATACTTATATTCGATGACGACGACGATAAGACCTACATCGGCACACAGGATCACAAGTCGCTCCCCGTCACGATGCGGGTATGGTTGACACCCAGATTGCTTCGGAGCTCGAGCAGGAGGAGGATGATCTCGCTTCAGGATCCTCTGCTCCGGATTCTGCTCAGGGTATGCCTTGCGAGCGGGGTGTTGATAGGCAGATGTACAGAAACATGGTTTTCCAGTCGATGATTAGAGCTGACGAGTATGATAGGAACCGCAAGGCAGCCGCTAAGCCCCGATAAGGTCTTTCTAGGAGTACTGAAATTGCGTATTTCTTGCGAGACGCCAGTTCGGGCGACCGACTGTTTGATGGTACTGCGATCGAAGACTGAGATCTCATCTACGACCAACGCCGATGCTAAGAGGAAGCTCTTAGACCGTCCGTTCAGGTTCACCGCTACCGAAACCGTCTTAACAGACTTGTTTTCCTTTTTCTCTCGTGCCATGTTCCACATTCCGCCGGAATTCCAAATGTACATCGATGTCTTCGTTAAGTTTATAAGTGAAGACGCCACCTACATACAACAGATCTATCACCGTGCCAATCAGGAAACTGAAGCAGTACTTCGACTACCAACGCTTCCTCTTCATGTGCATCTCGGTATACTAGAGACGGCGACCGAAAAATGGAGGAAAGCCTTGCCAGCTATGTCGTCCCGACCTTCCTACGGCCATCAGGCTCCCTTAAGCGACAACAAGGTCCTTCGGAAGCTCACCCCGCTCTCTGCTATCTTCGGTGGGATGACCATTAACGATGCGTACATAAGGATCACCCTCATAAAAGCACTCGACCGAGATCTTATGTTACGGCGCGTATACCTTCAGCCTGGTCATAAGAGGGCTCCCTTTGCTCGCCCACTCCGAGTCCGTATTGTTCACGTTCGCCACTCTTCCTTGCGAACCGTTAACAAAGGACTTCATGAGCGTTGTATCGTCTCCGTAACCCCTCTCGTACTCGACCCGGAGCGAGACTTTGGCCCTTTCGACATCCTGTACGTCTCAATCTTCATCGGTCCACCTGACAACGAGGCATTCTTTCTGGCAGTACCCATCACGTTATGTATGACGACCCGTGGGGCAGCATGGGACCAAAGCGAATGACCTTGACGAACGCTACTGTAAGATTTCTGATCGTCCTGCCACTTGGCAGCCGTGTTCACATCATCGGCAAGATTGTTGACTCAGTCCAAGTTGAGCCGCGTACTCTGCATCGCCTCCGGAAGGTCATAGCAGACAATAGTCAAACGCGTGTATCTCAAGCCGCAAGTGTATATCCGCCAAGCCGTATCTATGCTATCTTCTCCTCGCTATGCAATGCCTACCAGTTCCGTTGTCGCATCTGGTTCCCGCAGACTACGTCTTCGTGATTGTCTTTTGTCTCATTATACGTTCCCCAGACTCAAGCAGGACCGGATCCGGATCCGGATCCGAAACCTCTAAGCCTGACCTCGTGTCTCAGCCTAGCTAGGTCACCAGTCTCACTAGCACCGGTGTGCGCATCCACTTCTGCTAGTCCTCCATTGCTGGGGCCATTGCCACCATGCGCTTCGACCTCCTGAGCATATCCATCGAGTGCTGGACGTTCACCTAGTTCCTGTTTCTCCACGATGGGTGTGGCAACATGTTCAGTATCTGCCTGACTCAAGGTCGTCACGGTCGGCTGAAGGTGCTGGTGATCAATGTGGTGCACGCCAGCATGTCTGAGTGACTGTGGCAGCGTAGTTAGTGGATCAATGCCAGTGCCCACAGTGTCGTTGGTCATTCCTCGCCCACGCGCCCGTGCCTCCAAGTCTGCAATGGCCTGTTCACCCGCCATCAAGCCTTGCGCATGGGGATCCTCCATACTATCTTGACTTGTCAAGCGTGCTGCCTTGAACAGCCGCCGTCCATCCGCCGAGGTCTCATGGTCATTCGTCGAATTCTCCGCCTCATTCGAGTCCATCCGTACAGCAGCCGAGCTGACAAGCCCTGTCCTTGGATCGAGATGACCTGAAGAGGCGTGATTACGATTGTGATCGACATTACCACTTCCGAAGGCGCCATACCCGAGCCTCCTATCGCTTAGGGCACTATAGCCTGGTGTGGGAACTTCCTTGATTCCCGCAAGACCTGATTCCATGTTCCGGAGATCGTCGCCAAATTGAAGAGCCATACTCCTTTCAGGACGCTCTATCTCATGGCTTCTTCGTGTACTGCTACTGAAGAATCGGTTACGACGAGATGGTACAGCTGATCGTGGCCCGTCCGTCCCCGCTCTGTTTAGCATGCCAGGACCAAAAGGCAAACGACCATGATTACCTGCGATCGTACTGTCGATCGTATGTGCAGTCTCTACAGAAGCATGAGAGGCCTTCCTCTGTGTGGACATGCTTGTGCCACCGACGCGTGATCTGGATATAGGACTCATCGGCACTCGTGGGCGGTCACGATCCTCAAATACGTCACCAGCTTGATTTGCAGCGGCCATGCCTTCCATCCCAAGCGAGAGATCAATGCGCCGCGACACTTGCGCTATGGACTCGTGGCGTACCCGACGAACAGTGCTTTCACCACGACCGCGACCGGATGTATCAATTATAGAAGGTCCACGACGCCGCAACTGCGATGCTGAGGCTCCACGGCGTACCGAGGCAGACGTGGTAGCTCCCGAGGGCGAGCGTATGCGATCTGAATCAGACTGCTGTTGAGACTGAGACGCGAAAGGCGCTGCGATGGACGCGCGTCGATCTTGTGGCGAGACTGGGTCTTGAAAGTCCTCTGGCATCGCACTATTCAAGACATTATCGAAAGCAGGCGCCTCAGATGCTTGTTGATATGTGGGTAGTGGTCCAAGACCAGCTGGATTGTCTGGATTCCCACCACGACCGGCGTAATCTGCGGAGAACGGAATATGCTGCATATATAGCGGGAACGACTCGCGCATTCCTGGGAATCGCATGTTCGGCCCTGTGACGTGTACGTCAGTTAAGGTGTGCCGGCCGAGAGTGGGTGGTCTTACCTTCAATGCCCATTTCTTGCATAGCAATCATAAGAGCACAAATGAATTTGTTCCTCCTTTGAAGTCGAAGACCTTCATTCTGCCAGCTTGACTTGAAGAAGAAGATGATATTGAGCGAGATTGAATGAGCTTCAACAACATCACGTAGTTCTGTGAGAATGTTCCCTTGATATTCACGTTTTTCTGCTTTGACGAAGTCAAGCAGCTTCTGACGAACACCGTCGATCTGTTCCAAAGTTGTTCCAAACTGAGCTTTCCTTAGTATATGCAATTACAGGGATTGGACACTGTACTACCTTCCATATGATAGGCACGGCTTCTGCCAAGCCTCCAGAGCGTCGCTGGTTTAGGATGAAGAGTGTATTGAGGTAGCTGTTAGGTGCCTGGACCACATGGCCTTCCATTTTTTTGAATTCTGTGTAAAGCAAGGAAATCTCCTTGACGAAGTAGTCGTCGCCCTTCAGCGTGGTTCCAGTATTTCCGTACACAGTGACCCGGTCGCCGACGTCGAAGGGATGTTTCACGAAAACGAAGATTAAGGATTGTCTGACAATGTGTTAGCAAGGTACAAGCGAAGTCTGTGCCAGCCATGCATACAAGAACTCTTGAGCCGTAGCTTGAAGCAGCCAGGAAAGGGCCAGGACCGTACTACCCGCCGACGTGAGAACGCCCGCAGCAGAAGTGGAGATAAGAGACACGAAGACCAGGATAGAGATGAGCACGATGGCAAATACTAGGCAATCATCCAATTTTCCGACGACCGAATCCAGATCCTTGAGAGATGCTGTAATAGCTTTGCGTTCGCGTCCGATCTCGACGCAAACAGCTTCGAGCTCTTCCATGGAAATATCGCCGTTCATGTCTTTGTCGAACATTGAAAATGCCGCGTCACATTCTTCGTCATTATCGTACGCATATCGCAAGTCTTCCTGGTGTACAGTCTCTGTGTCTTCTCGAGCGAACGTACGATACAGTCGTCTTGCCAAGACCTGTCCACCACTCGTTGAGTTGAGTAGCGTCAAGATGACCATCGACGGGTGATTACTTTTCTTGATTGTTCTGCCTGTAAAGTCTCCTGCCACTTTTCCTGCAATGTCGCCAAACTTATTAAAAGCTTGCACAGTGCCCCTTTGCGCCTGGGATAAATACTGTCCCGGTGTCCGCTGGCCAGAAGCAGGTTCGGCGTGTTCAAAGTCGGAATCCGCCTCTCTGAGCTTGTTTTTCGAGAAAGAATAGAGTTTCACCAAGCTCGCAATCTGAAACTTATTGACCTCGATCCGATCAGCATAAGTCCGCTGATGGAAGCTAATCGCAATCAATTGGATTATAATTTTCTCCGCGAAGTTCAATACGGCGCAGACAAGGACCGATACAAGTATCTTGTTCATGACGTTTTCCCATGGCTTTGTGGCGGTGTTGCCATCGATGTGGTGATTCTTCATGGTAGGAAGGAATGAGATCTCGATGCCTAGCCACCAGAAGAACAATGTCGCGGACAACTCCAACTGCTTCACCATGTCCCGCCATTTCTTACTGTTATCTGTAAAGAGGCTTGATATCAGACCAATGGGCCAAGGAAGTGCTTTAGCTAGCAGCCTTCCTGCCCACAACGTCAACCAGACAATCTCCAACCATATGCAAAACCAGAACAATCCCACCCCTCCGACATTAGCACCGCGTGCCCGGGGCAGCAGAGCTCCAACCAGTAAAGGCACCAGAATGATAAGCACAACGGGCGTTATGTATGTAAAGTACCGTACGAGAAAGCTCTTTTGATGTATAACCTTGAGAAACTTGGCCAGAGCAGTCGTAGGATGTCTAGGTGGTTTGTACAGCTTCGTCGCCTCATGCAGCGGATTGGTAGCCACGTCGAACTCATCCACACCCTCGGAATGGCGTGACCGCTCTCGTCCAACGGAATGATGTGTCGTCGTCTGCTCTAGCCCCTCGCCTTCCCCTGGTATAGACTTTTCTTCTGCAATGGCTGATACTTGCTGCTCGATCTGGAGCATCCTCAAGTCGTCTTCTAGTCGATGTGCTTCCTCCCGGGTTTGTGCTGGCGATTTCATTGATCTGAGTGACGGCTCGAACCCGAGGGTCTCTGTCTGAAGCCGTAGTCGTTTGTTCTGGAGTGGATGCTGGTCATACTGGTGGTGCTGCTGCTGCTGCTGCTGCTGCTGCTGGGTCGTAGTCTTCTCGATCGTCGCGGAGTCATCAAAGGATGGAAAGGTATTTGACCCGCCATTGGAGGGTTCACCGAAGACTGTATTCTCCCCAGAAGAGTCTCCATGTGGCAGGTTCTGGCTGCCGGACTGATACTGAGGCGCAAAGTGTTTCTCGTCATATTCCGACCCAACAGCTTCGTCAACGGGTGATGTCATGGTGCAAGTATGTGTGGCTCAGACTCTATTGTTATTCTATCATTATCTTGCCCTCAGACGCTGATGTGGATCAATCCAGGATGAGATGTCGGACGAGATGGTGCCAGCGGCGTTGACTCCGGTAGGGTTACCAATCCTGGTTTTGTGCTTCGTGATTGAGGAGGAGGAGATGACCGGCCTTGTTTTGGAGTACGCAAGGTAGATTTATCGTAGGAGTAGCTAGAAGAGTCACTGGGAAGAAGGTAGAGGTACAAAAGCAAAGCAGAGAATGAATGCGTTGAGCTCAAAGCCAAGACCAGCTTGCGCGTGCATTTGCAAGTACGCCGCTTTTTATTTATGTAGGACCCAAAACACCCGATCTTCCTTCCTTCAGGGTCCATGCTATTTTGAGCCTCAGCCCTGCGAGGTGTGAGATCCAACCAATTGGAGTCTGTGCTTGGCGTCTGCGCAAACCTCATCAGCTTCTACTTACAACGCAGTGGAAGCAGCAAAGACATAAGACGATTGGAAAACGCAGCAAAGACATAAGACGATTGGAAAACACAGAAGACTTTTGAATGATCAATGAAGGGGTATCGTGATAAGCTGAGACTAAAATCGTACAAATGGCCTCTCTATCATGCGCTTGTCCGTGCGTAGCCATTTCCCATTTCTCCCAACATTACAACCTCTATCCAAAAAATGAAGTGGCGGTGTAAGAAATGAACTGATCAAGTCTATGAATCAGTGTATCCAACCTTCTCGTCACGGATGGATCCAGCGTTGGTGCGCTGGAAGTATGAGCTGACATCGGAGCTCCACTCAGCATCGTCATCCTCGAAGCCAGCGCCGTGCTCCTCAACCTTGCGTGCTTGCGATGCCTCCCATTCACCGCGCATCTCAGCGACCTTTTGCTCGTAGTCGGCCTGAGGATCGTAGTGCTTGCCCACACCACGCATGCGCTCCCATAGAGAGAGATGCTTGGGATGGACGGCGATACCGTGGTACTCGTGCTCACGACCTTGACGGATGAAGTTCCAGCGACGCTCCTGCTCCTTGAGGTCGAGACCGGTGGTGTCAGGCAACCAGACGTAGGTGAGGACGACACCGAAGAGACCAAACCATGGCACAACGTAGAAGCGCTGTTGGACAGTGATGTAGTTGTAGAGGATGGAGGCGAGGAGAGCACCCATCTTGCCGGATGCGGCAGAGAAACCGTGAGCGGTGGCACGGATGGCTGTAGGGTAGACCTCGGCGGCGACGATGAAAGTGACACAGTTGGGGCCGAACTGGGTGAAGAAAGAGGACAAGAAGTACATGGCCTGGAACTTGTGAGGAGCCTTCGTGGCGTAGTAACTGTAGTTGAAAGCTGGAATGACGAAGCAGAGGAAGTCTCCGAGGAATCCAACAATCATCATCCACTTGCGACCGTAAAACTTGTTGTCGATCATGAAAGACGCAAGGTAGTAACCGATAAGAGCGACGAAGCAGTTGAGCAAGTTCCACAACCAGGTAACCATGACGGACTTGTCATTCGGGTCGATAGCTTCGATGAACTGAGACTGGAACAGCTTCGAACCGTAGAAGAAGACGTCGGCGGCGAACCAAGCACCGGCAGTGGCAAAGACACGACCACCGAAGTAGGAAAAGGTGAGCTTGAGTGACTGAGTATCGTAGCCGGTAACGTTGGACTTCTTCTTGGTGATGGCGAGCTGGCGGGACGCAGACTGCATCTTGTAAGTACGGTAGTAGACGAGCCAGAGAGTACCAGCCGCGGGAATGGCGAAAGAGACACGGTAGGTCCATTGGACGACCTTCTCGTCATATGGCGGGCTGCCTTTGCCGGAGTGGAAAATCAGGAGCAGAAGAATGAGAATGACCTGGTTGATGATTTGACCCCAACCTTGCATCAGGAAGGCGGAGACGACCTTGCGACCACGGTGAAGGCGGTCGTCGCGGGTCGACACCTTACCGGCGCCAACAGCGTTCTCCATAGCAGAAGTAGCAGTCATGGGGTATTCACCTCCGACACCGACAGAGTAGAACCAAAGGGACCAAGCGTAGCAAATGACCCAGCCGTTTTGTGTGACACCCCAGGCAGCAGTAAGCATGAGAAGACCGATGAACATGATGACCGCGTCCTGAATGAGACCCCAGCGACGACCGATGGAGTCACCAATGAAACCGACCATGATTTGACCGCAGATAATACCAATGACTTCGAGGTAGGTGAGGGCTTGTGTCCATGTCTTGTTGCAGATGGTGTATTTGGACCAGCAGGCGGGGAAACCAGCAGCGAGGAGAGGGGTGATGTTGCCGACGGAGAAGAGCACGTATCTAGGAAACGTCAGTTGCTTGTCTTGGCGCCATGATTCCTGGCCAAAGCGTACCCTTCGAGGAGAAGACCAGCACCGGGGATAACGGCGTTGCGCATGTACCAGCCGATTGGGCTGAGAGGGTCCTTCTTCATCATGCGACCAAGCTGACCGAGTTCCTTCATGACCTCAGCGGAGTCGACCTTGTTGACAAAGGCAAGACGCTTGCCCAAGCCCATGTCGGCCCAGTATACGCCCTCGCTGTTGTAGGAGTCGTCGGGGAGGATAAGGTGGTTGAAGATGTCACGCTCATTGGGGTTCATGATGGTGACATCCTGGGTAGCGACATGGTGGCCAGTGGCATTGGGGCCATGCGGGGCAGCGAGCCCGTAGTCGCGGAGAGACTCGACGGATTCGGCCATTGGGTGGTCTGACTGTAGGAACTGGGAGATCCTAGTAGACTCGAGTAGGCAGACAAGCCGAAGAGGTGGACGATGTTGTGAGATCAAGGCAGGAAAAAGAAGCTGAAGTCGGGCTTGAGAAGGTTTAAGAGCAGGCCGGCATCATGGGCGAACATTTGTTCGTGGAGCGGCCGTTAAGGCAGTTGGGCAGAGCGTGTTGAAGCGATCACAGAAACTACGTAACCCAAAGGCCAAAAGCTTGGGAGAGACCATGGCGTCCAAGAGCCCGTGGCCATCGAACGAGCCAGTCTTCTCGTAAAGATCAGGCACGTTTTCCATCTTCTGGACCCTGAAAGTCTCGAGAACAGCTGCGACGGGTGAAGATTTATTTTTCCAATTCAGCCTCACCCTCAGAGTCCCTCTCCCACAGCTGCCACAGCGTGCTAGTCTAGTTGGCATACTCCCTCCTCGCTTTGACAACAGGTCCGAGATGGACCGTTGCTGTCTTTCTCACTCCCTGTCGCCTGTGCACGTTGTTGTGTCCCTCGGAGGCGCGAGCCTTGGCTTCTTTTTCTGCATACGATCGTGCAAAGACCACGAAGGCCAAAATTGTTCACAAGAGAAAAGGCAATGTGGGTCGATCCGCATCCTCCTCCATTATAGTCGTAGCCTCCTCTACCCCATGATCTGACCCTCCATATTATTATTGATATTCTACCTAACAAGGTCTGGATCTCCACATGTACTAACTATCCTGCTGCCGTATGGTCTCTCTTGTCCTCGTGCGGCTCATGTCTCTTCTTCGTTTCTAATTGTCCTTCTTCAGCAAGGCTAAGCTTTCGGAACAAACGACGCCATCGGCAACGTCGACGCCTTCATCGATGCGAGTAAGCTGAGACAAGCAACATCGTTGAAAAAAATTGACCCGGCAAGGACTGCGAAGACCGTGGATGCAGTTAGTGAAGATTTGCGAAGCATGTTCGCCAAATCGGGTCATCGAGGTCTTCGACGTCGAACGTAAAGGTAGAGCACGGGGTTCGAGGCTCTTCTCTCATTGGCGAAACCTCTGATCGGAATTCTCCCGCCTCGTCCCCTGATCTGCGAAGAGTCAGCTTTTCAACCTCTAGCCATCAAAAGCGAGCCGCGCTCTCGGGTTTCAGCTCGTAGCTTCGCAGCTTTGCAGGTGGTGCCGTCGTCTCTCACGCCGCCACCCGCGAGTCCTGCATTTCCCCCTTAGCTTGGAGCTACAAGATCTCAAGAGATGCCGTGCCAATATCCACAAAGCCCTTCTGATGTAGGCCTCATTTCGGATCATCTGCACTTCCCTGGCTCGACAAAGGTACTGGTAGAGCAACAAGATTTGATCGTTGAACAGAGGCTGTAGCAATGACTGTCTGGGAGCACGCCCACCTTCTCCGATGGAGCATCTCTCGTTGTGGATCATCGGCTTCTGTATCGAAGATGCTTGCTGCGCTATGCGGTTCCGACAATCTGGAATCACATCGGGCTGCGACAGACTTGACTAATCACGTTCTGCACGTCCACCTCCACTACTGGACGGCCGCACAGTAAGATGATCTTCGTCCATTTAGCAGCTCGAAGTTCTTTAGTATCGCACGTTTCCCCCGGCTATCGCAGCTACGAGGTTTCCATCTCCTCATAAGCTGTCATGCCTCACGACTCTCGACTCGAATTTCCGCTCCTCAATCAACGCTCTCTGGGCAACGGGGACAAACGCGGCATGTCTTTGCAAAAGCTTAGCTCAAGCATGGTCGTCACGATTGCCCATGAGCCGAAAGTGGCGTTTGCAGAATGCAAATCATGCTCTTGGCCAAAAAGTCAACGGCAGAATCTCAGGACATTAGCGGTTGGCGTACGAGCACGTGTACAGCTACAATGCAGTTAACGTGGCAAATGTAATCTGTGTCTGACCGCAATCTCGATCCACGACGCCAGAGTTTTTGATAATGTCCCAGTGCTATCATAACTGACTGAGCTTAGGCGCCGCTTGACTGCCTGCTCTCTTGCGGAGTGGCCTTGTCACATCTTGTCGTTTGCTGTTTGGTGGTGTTGCTTCCCTTGTCTTGCGTTCACAAGACGATGATGCAGAGTACACGTACCATTCCTTACACTTTCGAAGATCACGATTGTTTGAGCAAGTTGCCACGGCTTGCTTGATCTGAATTACAGTATCGAGTATACATGGGCGAAGCAGACGCATGGTGAACTCTCCGGGACAGTGTCGCAGGGATACTGTTCAGACTTATGCATCTATAGTAGCAGTGCTTTGATATCCCAGTCGCATCAGCAATAACAGCTTTAGCAAAATGATTACCTTGTTCGGCAACTTGCGAAATGGGACGAAGTTGCGCAGATGTGTCATTTCGAGGATGTGAGATTCCTGTATCACTCATTTACGCATTTTCGAACGGACCCTTACGACACCTCGATCCTTCTGACACCACATACAAGCCCATTCCCTTGGGTGACTGATCACATCAATGATAAATGAGCAACAGGCATGATGTTGTTACGTCTACATACTCTCACATTGGCGCGTTTTCTCTATACGGCTTCCGCAACTTGTCATTATCGCAAACTTCATGAAGGGAGATTTCACCACGAGAAGAGCACTCCAATGCGCTCGTGCTGAGTGAAATGTGACGGTGTTACGTCTTCCGAGTACTAAATGAGCATGTCTCTTACGGCAATCGTGATTCGCACACCACTAAACAAAGCCACGACTTCGCCACAACGCCAGATTTCCGATTCTAGCTCCTCTTTATAGCTCCTCTTTAGAGCTCATGTAATGCCGGCCCTGCCTTATGCTCGTATGCTGTCGATGGCACTTGAACATGTTATACACATCCTTCGTCTGATCCCAGCCGTCGCGCCGTCTCAAGTAATTTTCCATCTTGTTGTTTCGTAGACTCAATCCCACCTAGAAGTCCATTAGCATATCCATCACATACTAACGATTGACTTGCCACATACCCTTGATCCTTGACCCTTATGATCCCGTTGTTCTCCCCGGTCTCCTTGCCTTGACGTCCACCCTCAACCACTAATCGATCGAGCTGGAAGAACTGGCTGACGACGGTTTGTCTCTGCAACGTGCATGTTAGCACAATGCCTCAATAGTGCACCCATTCGTTTTGCTCGTCCACGCGATAAATGCGAGCTGTATACGCACCTTCAGCATCTGCAGCTCCTTCAGTCCTTTCTGCATCAGCTCCTGGACTTGCCGCTCTTCTGTCTCTCCTCTGTGCTCCCGGAATGCGTCTCTTGTCCGTCGCTTGGCGTATTCTCTGAAGTTGTATGCTGCGAACTGGCTGGATTGGCGGAGGAGTGAGCGGTACTGTGGATGTCTTGTTAGTCAAAGTGTCATCATGAGATTGGCTGGGTACGCAGCAGATGCGGGTCTCAGCCGCGCATGTGCAGTCCCACTGTGAGTGCATGGTGAAGCCTACGCGCACTTACTAGGGAGAGCGCCTCCATGGCTGATTTGGTAGACATGCTTGACATTGAGGAAGCCGTTTCAAAGATGTGCTGACTTGTGCTGATATTTGTCGGCGGCGAAAGAAAGTCTAAATGACGCTCTCGCTCTCGCCCGGAGATAAGATACGATCGGAATTTGCGGTTGTTTCATCTTTGTATCATTGCAAGCTCTGACGAAGCATAGAGTGGGTGAAATATAGCAAGCTACTAATACTGGTACTGAGGAAACACTAAGCCTGGGTTGTCACAAAATGATGATAAATCTGTTGCCAATCAAAATCAGATGTTTTTAGGCCTGCAATGCGAGACCTGAAAATCCAGTGGTACCGCTGGGATATGAGTCTAATAGGACCACCACGGCATGTCACCCAAAAGCCTTCTAGACCTATATCCTGTGACTTTAAGTGCAGTCTACTGCTCCAGATGGACCCGCTATATTTGGATTTAGTGTCTCCTCTAACCACTCTGTCACGGGTATGCTTTTGCCTGCATGTTCTTCTCGCAAAGTCTCAAACATATCTGCATACTCGATGGTGTCGAATCCATCAATGCGCACAGATATCGGTCGTGGAAGATGCGCAAACGGTCGCAGCAGCCATTTCATGTCGGAGAGAACATAGTGTGAGCGCAGCCTCCGATTACCCACTTTGCGCTGGGCATGGTTGAAGAGTCCAATTGTAAGGCTTCGTAAGCATTTACTGTGCAAGAGAGCCAAGCTTATTGGCTGGATCTCGCCTAATAAGTCGGGGTAATGAGTGATGTCCATCTCGCATTCCCCTCTGTTGTCCGTTTCGAAATTGATCTCCAAGTTGATATGCTTGAGGCGATGCAATGCTTGGGATGGCGGGACACTGACGATATTCGGCACGGAATCAATTTTGTGGCGCATAGACGGAGAGCGATTCTTGCCGCGAGTAGAGTCGCAAGGAAATATGATACGGTGTGCTTTCGAGTATAGCAGCTCTGAGACTTCGTCGTGGACCGATCTGCACACTGATAGTATCGACAGATCAAGGCCGCTACCCTTTCCAAACGTGACATCGTTCGGGCTGTGGCTTGTCAGAAGGTACTGGAAGCACAGTGTACGCAACTCCTGAGGGAAACACAAAAGGGGACTCTTGGTAGTGGTCACGGAGCAGTAGCTCGCTTCGTCGTAGTCTTTGGAGTGTCGCATACTTCGTGATTCATGCTGCACTTGGTGTTGGTCATAAGTCTGAGCAGAGTCTTCCTGGCACACTTTCCGGGAATCAACTAGACTTAGATTCTGGGGATGTCCTTCGAAAACTGCACGGATGAGTAGGATAAGAACGTCCCCAGAGTCTCAAGGAGTCAGAGGTGGGGGTCCAAGCAGAAGAGAGTTTACCCGAAGTGGCGACGAGCACCTCGTCATCTCCATTCGGGTGCTTCTCTTTGCTCTCTTTTGACCATCACAGTACCTTTGGTGCTCGTGTCTATACACCTGCCACGCCCAGTTACACTGTTTACCCTGGAGAGTAACTTTGGTTATACCGCGGGAAGTGTCCGACCTCTTGGTACTTCGTTTCAACTTTCACCCCGCCTCACTTTCCGAACGCGTCTCATTCTCAGGCGTGCCTTCCTGCCGAAGAGCTTGCTAAAGTAGTGGCACGAGGACAATCTTGACTGGAACACCCGGAGCTATGGCCAATCTAAATCTCGCAACTTCCAAATCAGCACAACTCTCGTCTCAGGCTCCATCCTTCGCACCTACAGGGCCATCCAACACGAGTGAAGGGCAGAAACGAGCAGGAGGATCGGGAACGTTCGGAGCTGGATCTTCGACCAGGGCTGGCCCAGCTCCGCGCAATAGACAGGCAGCTCGGAATCAGAATAAGCAGACGAGGCGCTATCGGCAATTGGACGAGGACGCATATCCTGTTGAGTCCGTCGCCATGAGGGATACTGGAGGGAGGAAAGGTCAAAACATCACCCACCTGATGAACTTCAGCTTGCCTCCACGACAGTCCCAGTATCAGCAGTATGATAGCTTCAATCGACGTCCGGTTCGCCGGACGTGGGGCATGGGCTCAGGTTACCACGCCGTGGACAAGGCGAGGTGAGTCCCGGCGACGAATATGCCATGTCTAGGCACTGATCGTCTCAGATATGTACATGCAAATTATCGCTTCGTAGTCGATCCTCACCAGGACTATCACGCCCAGACCTTCGATGCAGATGTTTACCTTGACTGGAATAACGTACAACAGGTTCTGGCATCACCAATCTCACAGGATTCTTCCTGCCCTATTTGTTTGGGTGAACCAGTCGCACCAAGAATGGCAAAGTGCGGGCATATATATTGTTTATCGTGTCTTATCCGATATATGCACTCCACCGACGACTCCACCCGACCACAAGAGAAGCGTGCGCGCTGGAAGGATTGTGCTATCTGCCATGATAGCATTTACATCTCGGACACACGACCCGTCCGCTGGTACGCTGGTCAGGAAGGTCCTGCGCCTAGAGATAATGAAGACATTGTTCTGAGACTAGTCAAGCGGCCCGCAAGTAGCACTCTGGCTCTTCCCCGAGATAGCTATACCATTGCAAGATCGGATGAAATACCATGGCACTTTGCCGTTGATGCCATGGACTTTGCTAGAATCATGCTTGGCAGTGAAGACTACATGACGGAACAGTTCAACGCAGAAATCGAGGCACTGAAAGAGCTTGCGAAGCACGATGAGCTCATGTTCGGCGAGGACAACGAATGGACGATGAAAGCAATACGAAGCATTGGCGAGGCTAAAGAGAAGGTGAAGGGTCTAGGAAATCCATCTCCTGCTGCGAGTAAACCAGAAAGACGCAAGGAAGCTGACTCTACACCATCATTACGTGTCGAAGCACCGGCGTCGCCAACTAGTGCACTGTCTACATCAATTGCAGATTTCCGTGCGCAAGCCGGCATCACACCAGGTCCCTCGGACTACTTCTTCTACCAAGCACTTCAGCATCACTATCTCTATCCATTGGATATACGTATACTCAAAGCGGCATTCATTGATTTTGGCTCTTTTCCCTCGACAATCTTGCCTAGAATCGAGCGCATTTCTACTGGCCATATTGTGGATGACGAGTTGCGGAAACGCAACAAATACCTCAGCCACCTTCCATATGGCTGTGAAGTCGCCTTCCTCGAGTGTGACTGGACAGACACTGTACCGCCGGAAGTCCTTGCTAACTTTGCTACTGAAATCTCCAAGCGCCGCCAAAAGTACGCTGATAAGTCGGCGCGTGAGGAGAAAGAACGTGTGCGTGCTGAGAAAGAAGAGGAGGACAAACGATACTCATCAACACGGCGAAGCAGGCCGAGCGATGTAGACGTGCCAGATCGCTTCCAGCCAGACGACTTTGCCCCTCTCCCGCCCCAATTTGCTGGCTCTTACGAGGGCGGCTCCGGCTATGAGTCCACGTCGCCGATGTGGAGCGCTACCGCCAATGGTAAACAGAAGGGTTCAGCGTTTGCGTCGTTGGGCTCGCCTGGCACGAGCCCAAATACTGCACGCACAGTATGGGGCACCACGATGCGAGCGCATGGCTCACCTGGCTTGCTCGCAGCACAAGATCTCGCGCCTGTCGAGGATGGTTGGCTGGCGGGCTGGGAGAAGGATCTATTGCTTCACGACGACAACGACGTGCTTGCTCAAGTAGAGGCGTTGTCGCTTGCTGGCGCTGCTGGTATGGAGCAAGGGGAGTCATCATCGTCCGCTGCTGCTGCTCCCGCGGCAACAGCAAATGGCGGGAAGGGAAAGAAGAAGGGTAAGAAAGGCATCACTGTCTTCTCGACTGGTGGTCGTCGGGGACTGTGATTTCTTGAGACTACACATGGATCTAGCTTGATCCGAATCGTATATAAACATAGATAGATGGTGACTCCACGCTGAGACGTTCTTGATTATCTTACTACACTGATTATACTGTCCGGGTATGGTTTAACATCGTCGTGATACATAGACGTGACAGCATTCGCCAAGTTCCGACTCCTCATCGACATGTCGTCTCGACCTGTGGGTCATCCTCCAGGGACTGAGTTGACGAGCGGAAAGGATAAGCGCTTCAATCCTCTTATCGCACAGTCATTGAAAAGTGCCTAAGATGTTCAAGCCATGCTTGAGCTTCTAGGTAGTAGCCTCAACTGACCAACTCCGGAGTGTAGAAGCATGTGTCTGTGAACGGCTCCAGATGACCATGCGTTGACCACTATTTCGTGTAATCCGGAACCACCGGTGCTCCTCTCTGCCCCAGCACACCCCCCACATCAACCTCATTCGCTCTCTGCTGCTTGATCGCCTCCCTCGCCGGCGCCTGCTCCGCCTTCTTCCGATCCAGATCACTTGTGAAGCTCACCTGCTCGCCAGACGCGCCGGGCTTCTTGTCCACTACATCGGCCACCTGACCCTCGCCTGACGCTCGCATCTGGTCTCCGTCCATCTCGTTGTGTCGTCCTACAGTCTCTTCGGTCTCGCCCTTGGTTTCTTCGCCGGGAGGTGCGCCTCGTACGCCGCGGTGGAGAGATGTTTCGGTTGCTTCGGACTGGTCGCTGGGGAGTTGTTAGTATTCTGGATGCAGTAGAATTAGATGCGGACGTACGAGGTTTGTTTCGTCGGTATCCGACTGTTGGTGGTGACGCCGGACGGCTGTGTGGATTTTGCTTGCGCGGTCGCTTGCTCTGCGGGGTCTTTGGTGGCGGCATTGCCTTTGACTTCGTAGGCTGTGTTTAGGTCAGGTTGCGCGGGGCCTTGAGGGTCGAGGGCGGACTGGGCTTCCTGGAGAGTTGCTTTGTCCATAATATCGGAAGTCCTGTGTGGTAGTTTTGGGAATTGGTATCTGCTGCAGGTAGTCGTGGGCCTTCTGGAGTATGAGTATGTGCGATGTTTCAGATATAATCGTTTATTGAGGGGAGCCTCAAGCGTCCATTGACTGATGACGTATTTGTGGATCGCAGTAGAACTACCTTATGATCAATGTCACAGCTGGACAATTGAGGTATCGACAACGGAGGCACTTAGACCAGGCGGCGTTCATTTTTCGCTCAAATGAATATGAGTTGAGATACTATTTCTGACTACAAGACTAGACCACTTGATACTTGTCCACGCCTTCACGCCTTCACGCCTTCACGATGGCATGCCGCATTTGGTAGCTTAAGCCCAATTTCCATTGTCGCAGCTGTGTCTCCGTCTCGAGGATCTTGCTACCTTGCTTAGGGGAATGTTGGGCGGCCTCAGGAGCGATTCGGGAGACCTCAAGAGGAATAGCTGAATCCTCTACGAGGGAATGATACCAATGTCGCCCGCCTGAACGATGGCATTGTCGTTAGGTCCGAGCCCGAACTCGGACACGGGCGGTCGCCAAGGCGGCGCTTCTCAGTTGGGAAACTGGGTGTCTGGGGCGCGGACACGGGGCTTTCATACCTCCATGGTTTCATTGTGTAGTCAGCAGGGTATATAGGCCCAGTGCACTCTCCTGCTTCCTAAGCAATCGAAAAGAAAGTCTCCCACTCTCATCGTCTCTTCTTCGCCTCCAATCTGTCCAATTTACCACAACATCCCTTCACCTGGAGACCTCCATTTCTCATCTTATATCAACCACTTCACGCTCAATCAAACGTGCTCTGTTTATTCTCGCCATTTCACTTCCGCCACCGATAACCAATGCCTCTCAACATACTCATCTGTGGTGGAGGCCTTGCAGGTCCGGCTCTAGCATTCTGGCTTACCCGAGCAGGTCATGCCGTCACCATCATTGAACGATTTCCTGCTCTACGTGCTACAGGTGCTCAAGTCGATCTTCGCGAGCAAGGTCTCCAGGTTGTGAAATGCATGGGACTACTCGACATCGTCCGCACAAAGACAATTGACGAGGACGGCGTCGCATTTGTCGATTACAATCGCAACTTGAAAGCGAAACTCCTAACAAACAAGACCGGAAAGGGCGCACAGAGCTACTCTTCCGAGTACGAGATCATGCGCGGTGACCTTGTGCGAGTCCTGTACGAAACCACAAAGGATTCTGTGACGTACAGATTTGGCCTCATGGTGGAGCATTTCACGCAGGACGAGAAGTCGGTCACCGTACACTTCTCCGACGGCACGACCGGGCAATATGACATGCTAGTGGGCGCGGATGGTCAAGGCTCTCGCATCCGCAAAGCTATCCTGCCGCCGACCGAAGACCCTCTCAACCATCTCGGTATCTACTACTGCAACTGGGAAGCGCCCTTCACAGTCGAAGACGACAAAATCGCACGGTGCACTCTAGCAACAAAAGGACGAATGCTTTGGACTCGGAATAGCAGGGGTGGTGGCACTCAGGTGGGTTGCATGTTACGCCAGGAGTCCGACCACATCAGGAGCATTCCGAGAGCGAGTCCAGAGCTGCAGCGGGAGTTTTGGACCTCCAAATTTCGGGATGTTTCAGCGGTTGGGCCACAGCTCACAGACGCAATTCCAGCATCGGAGTACTTTTACTCCAGTGAGATCCTGCAGGTTCGCGCTAGCACGTGGCATAAAGGGCGGGTGGTTCTTCTTGGCGATGCAGCACACGCCCCTTCACAGATCACAGGAATGGGTAAGTGCCACTCGATGAGATGAACTGTACAAGTGAGCACTGTGCTGACCTCCTTTCAGGGACAACCAGTGCCTTCACCAGCGCCTATGTCCTCGCCGGTGAGATCCTCTTGCATCCCGATGACCTCGACTTGGCGTTTAGCAACCACGACCAAAAGCTACGACCATTCATCAATGAGATCCAGTCGATCTCCACATGGGCTTGGTCAATTGTCATGCCTTATTCGCAATGGACCATTATCTTGTTGCACTTTGTCGTCGGCTGGATCACGTATCTGGGCGTTCCAGAGCTGATGAGGTACTTCGCCAAGGAGGATGAGCCCAACTGGCGACTACCAGAGTACAGCGTTCTCGATCAGCTTGTGAAGCGTGAGGATTGAATGAGCTTTTACGGGACATCCGATGCATGAGGAGTTTCGGTGTTAGGTTGGTAGACACCCGGTGCTTTAGCTTTCACGACATATGACGACTTTCGCTATTTAAGCGTCCACGGAGAACGATCGTAGGAGTAGGTCGATCAGATGACCTTGTAGGCTCTATATGCGTTACCCAATAACCGCCAGGACGCCGGATTGATGCTCAATCGCACTTCCACTTCTACAACAGCAGAACTCCTCATCCGGAGCATCTTGCCCAGCTAAATCGACGCCCACACCCCCATCCCCACCACGCTCCCAAGTACCAATGCTGTCAAGATCCCCGCTCCAGCTCGATCTCCTGTCGAGACATGCATCCTCCCCAACGGATCATGCGTCTGCCCCGTCCCCGCAGCCACATCACCCACACTCG
>Ga0268250_10000269_pt1 | contig 25621 bp, 18 predicted proteins | sample AgamicAsSfe_FD_200448 | JGI IMG/M metagenome (GOLD analysis project Ga0268250, IMG submission 200448) | Agave microbial communities from Guanajuato, Mexico - As.Sf.e (v2) (version 2) | ecosystem: Host-associated > Plants > Phyllosphere > Phylloplane/Leaf | place: Guanajuato, Mexico | collected...
CAAACTTATTGCACATACTCCTTTCAGCGCCTGACGAGTGGTTAGTACCTATCTGAGATAAAATTCACCGTGATGTGATTACTCACGATTACTAGTAATTCCTTTTTCATGCAGTCGAATTTCAGACAACAATCCATACTTTATCCTGTTTTAGGGATTAGCTCCAATTCGCATTATTGCATCCCTTTGTAAAGGCACATGTGGCACGTCTATAGCCCACAATATTAAGGCCATGATGACTTGTCTTAGTCCCTATTATCACATCCAATTGTAAGCGGAGAGCTGCTTTATTATAATAAATAAAACAAGGGTTTACGTTAATTTAATGGACCTAACCAAATCTCACGACATTAACTGAAGACAGCCATGCAACGCATGTGGTCTAAAAATTTCAAAAAATATTTTAGGTCATTCAAATTGTGGTAAGGTTATTCGCGGATCATCGAATTAAATAACATACTTCACTACTGGTTTCAGAAACGGTCTAATGATTTCAGTTCCTGCGTTGCCACATTACTCTTGAGGTGGAGTGCTTCCACTTTCATTTATAGTTCCGCCTTAAAGCCAACCTATGGCACTCATCATTGTCTGCCCAGGTTACGGGGGTATCTAATCCTCTTCACTCTCTGAGCCTTCGTCCCTCAACGTCAGTTATAGTACATTGCTATTTTGCTATAATAAAAACAGAAATAGCAAGTACATGTACATAGAGGTTTGCCTTCGCCGTTATCAGTCCTATTGGTATTAACAAATTTCATCTTTCCTCCAACAATTCCGACATATTCCTCTCACATATCAAACTCAAGTGTACCAGGTACTTATTTAAGCCATTGCACACCGTCTAGGTACCCTATATACCTGTTAAAGATGAATAACACTCGTCTCCCTTGTCTTACCGCGACTGCTGGCACAAGATTTGGTCGAGACCTATGGATATAAAGTTTTCATAATAAGCTTTATCCAGAACTTTATAAGACCTAGTCAAGCAAGTTAATAAACTTATTATATTAACTCTCATTCCTGCAAGTTGCTGGTTCAGCCGTTAGGCCATTGACCAAAATTCCTCACTGCTGTACTACACGCACTGGGGTTTTTTCAGACCCAGTGTGGTCAATAGACCTCTCAGTCTTGACTACGGACATAAGCTAAATATGCCATTACCATACTTACTACTTATCCGATGGTTATTAATAATCAACTAAGAGCGAAATACTATTTCTTTTAAACACATTTATTCTTAATATTATTAACCTTTATATCTAACCTTTTAGATATAATCGACAACTGGGGTGGTTAGATCTAGTATTAATAAATAATAATAAATTGTTATTATAAGGGATTTATTTTGCCTTACTCTTAGGTAGCCATAATACCACTTACTCACCTGTACACCACTTCAATATACATAATTTATATAAATTAAATATTGACGTTCGATTAGCATGTGTCAAGCATTTACATAGCGTTCACTCAGAGCCATCATCAAACTCAAATAAAAATGTAAAGTACTATTTATTATCTAACTAAATAATATTGTAAAGTAAAACCTATTCGTTCTAACGATCATTCTTATCTAAGACTTGAACTTAGATTAGGATATTAGGAATATCTTGTTCTACCATTAAACTAATAAGAATTTTTTTTTAATAAGATAAATCTAGCTATCTTATTAAATGAATAGCTATTACTATAGAAATCGTTATTCTTATCTAAGACTCGAACTTAGATTCAGATATTAGAAGTATCTTGTTCTACCATTAAACTAATAAGAATCTTTCTTATTATCTCATAAAAGTATTATAATATGTAAATGTAAAATAGTTTATTTAAAATCCTTTATATTTTACCCCCCTCTTCCTCTTTTTTTTTTTCATATATTGTGATATATGAAAAAAAAAGTTAAAGCTTGCGGTAATTTTTTTTTCTTTTGCTTAACTTTTTGTTTATTTTTTTTTTACTTTCTTTTTTTTCTATAGGGAAAAAAAACAGAAAAAAAAAGAAAGTATAGCAATAAACCATGAGCAAAAGAAAAAATTTAGAGAGAAATAAGCTGTAAATAATAAAAAGGATTATATATTTTCATAACTATTAACTTGGGTTTTGTTTTGGAGTATACCCATTACATTACTATTAAATTTTATATAATACATATGATTTTTTATTATGTTATATAAATATAGAACTATTTTATAAGAAATAATATGTAAATCGTAAAAAGGGTTATATATTTTCATAACCATTAACTCGGGTTTTGTTTTAGAGTATGCCCATTACATTACTATTAAATTCTATATAATCCCATTGGTGGACTTCTTGAATATGACGCGCCACCTTATTAACTACAGGATAACTTAAATGGAATGGGGTGATAATTAGCACTGCTTTTAACGGTTTACAGGTTTGAGCAACTATGTTTGGGCTTTAAGACTTTGTATTTCTATCCCTTTTTTTTTTTAACAGATGATATTTGTAAAAAAATTTATTGTGGATAAAAAAATTTTTAATGGATAAAAAAACCCATTTTTAATATGTAAAACAATAGTGTAGTGATTGTCTTATATATGATTCACTACCCTTTTTAGGTAATAAAGTTATTTATTACCTGGTATAAACCTACGTGGCTCTTGTAAATTAATAAGTTTTTACTTGTAATCTTATTACAAGTAAATTGTGATAAAAATTCTATTTTAAAAAAAAAAACATCTATATTCTTTTTTTTAAACGGATCGAACCGTTAATTTTTATCACTATAACTTAAAAGTGTAGTAAAATGAACTTTTTTATGAATACACTTATCTTCTTAGATGTATGTGACTTATTGTATCCCCTCTTTTAGTAGCTTAGCTACTAGGAACGTTATATTATCTAATAAGAATGAATACAACAACCTAACAATAAAAACATCAGGAATTAGCATATGATTAATAATATGATTAATCATATTATTATTATCTCTATATGCTAAAAATATTGGTGTATTATATTTAATATATGCACTATTTGCAGGTTTAATTGGAACTGCTTTTTCTTTTTTAAAAATATTTATAGAATGTGGTGCTCATAATCCTAACTTTTATCCTACTGTTTTTGCTATATTAATTTGAGCAATACTTCTACCTCTATACACGGTATTGTATATAGAATTAATTCATTTTAATAAGGATTATTTAAAAGAAAAGGTTAGACTTACTTTAAATATACTATGGTACTTTCTAACTACACCAAGGTACTATCCAACTATACTATTTTACCTTTATATTTTATATGCACTAATAATCTCATTTATGATTATTATGGATATAGGTATAATATTGTATCATAACATTTCTATTAACATATCACCTGATTTTTTATACCAATATACCTATGCTGGAGTTGATTCAGAACATTTAGTGGAGAATAAGATAGATCTGAATGTCTCACTAAGTACTAACAATCCTCCTAATTCATCTGGATCTTCAATGGATCTAGGTAGCTCCTCAGATCCAGATAGTGGTATGGGTACCTCAATTGGTTCTGAAGAAAGAACTTCTTCTGAAATAGATAGAAACATAGCAAAACATGAACAAATAGATTTTTTTGAAAAAGAGGTAGAACAAGATAGAAAGATATTAAATGCTATAGAGGCTAAAAATAATGGTGCTACACTTACTAGTGAACAAACTACTCTATTAAACAACAATCCTTATAAAGATTCCCACGAAGCACTTCAAGAAATCGCGGCAAAAAAAAGAATTATTCATGATTTAATCATAAGTACTGGAGAATATCCTGATAGTCATGGGGAATACGACAGTGCTAATTCAAAAGAAGTAAGCTCAGAAGAAGAGAGTTCAGATCAAAATAGTTCAGATACAGAGATGAGAAGAGCTATGGATGAATCTAGACGACAACATAAGGATGACTTCTCTAATAAACCAGGGGAATCTAGCAAAAAAGGTGGTTCTAAGTAAGCAGTAAAATAATGATCCTTTATAATATTATTACATTGTTTTATTATTTATTTGGATAAAAATTATTCGCTATTGTTTTATCTTTATCCAATAGCGAATGTTTCCACCTAAGTATTCTTTTATTATATTTAACAATAAATCACTTTTTTGATCTATTTGAAAATTTAATCTTATTTCCGGTTTATTTCTGGTAATACGTCTAATAATTTTTATTTTACCATTAACTTGTTATGAAATTTAAGCTGTGTTCCATTTATGGTACATTTAAAAAAATAGCATGACAAATCCCAGCAAATAAATAAATATTAACTGGAAAATTGCAAGATATACCTATATTTATACTGGAATCGGGGGGAGAAGGTTCTTTTAGGATTTACCTATTATTATTAAAGCCCCCATAAAAAAAGAAATTAGCTCAATTGGTAGAGCATCCGTTTTACACGCGGCAGGTTAAGTGTTCGAATCACTTACTTTTTTTTTATTTATACCTCTTTAATTATTTATCTATACCTCTTTAATTTTTAAGGTTAAATTTTTCTAACTATTATTTAAAAGTGTAGTAAAATGAACGGTTTATCCATTTTACAAGCAGCAGGTATATAAAAAGTCTTTATATATATGTGTAAAACAATAGTGTAGTGATTGTCTTATAAATGATTCACTACCCTTTTTAGGTAATAAAGTTATTTATTACCTGGTATAAACGTACGTGGCTCTTGTAAATTAATAAGTTTTTACTTGTAATCTTATTACAAGTAAATTGTAATAAAAATTCTATTTTTAAAAAAAAAAGAATATAGATGTTTTTTTAAAAATTCTATTTTTAAAAAAAAGAATATAGATGTTTTTTTCTATCCTATTTATTATTTTTATTAAGAAAATATATTTAAAATATTAAATATACTCTAGATTAAATAAAAATAAAAATTAGAAAAATAAACCTTTTAAACGGATCGAACCGTTAATTTTTATCACTATAACTTAAAAGTGTAGTAAAATGAACTTTTTTATGAATACACTTATCTTCTTAGATGTATGTGACTTCTTGTACCCCTTCTTTTAGTAGCTTATCTACTAGGAACGTTATATTATCTAATAAGAATGAATACAACAATCTAACAATAAAAACATCAGGAATTAGCATGTGATTTGAAAGATGATTCTTATCTTCAAATGCTAAAGATATTGGTGTATTATATTTAATATATGCACTATTTGCAGGTTTAATTGGAACTGCTTTTTCTGTTTTAATAAGATTAGAGTTGTCAGGACCTGGTGTTCAGTATATTGCGGATAACCAATTATATAACAGTATTATTACTGCTCATGCTATTATAATGATTTTCTTTATGGTTATGCCAGCTTTAATAGGTGGATTCGGTAACTTTTTATTACCATTAGGACTAGGAGGACCTGATATGGGATTCCCTAGACTTAATAATATTAGTTACCTATTATTAATTCCTAGTATTGTTTTATTCTTATTTGCAGGTGGTATAGAAAATGGTGTAGGTACAGGATGAACTCTTTATCCGCCTTTATCAGGAATACAAAGTCATAGTGGTCCAAGTGTGGATTTAGCTATCTTTGGATTACATCTTTCTGGTATATCAAGTTTACTTGGGGCTATGAATTTCATGACAACTACATTTAATATGAGAAGCCCTGGAATAAGATTACACAAATTAATATTATTTGCTTGAGCAGTTGTTATAACAGCTGTTTTATTATTATTATCTTTACCTGTCCTAGCCGGTAAACTAATTCTGCCGGCTCTAAATTTGGCCGTATTCTGGGAACCGTTATACGAAAGTATATCGCAATCAGCAGGTAATCTATTAAGTTTGAACTTTTTAGAGAACCTCAGAGGCTATACGCCAAAATATTTTTGCTGTAGTTTGGAACTTTTGACCTTTCCTTTATGCACAGCTGGTAGATGCATTCATACTGATAACAATAGTAAAAATTTAAATAAATCCCTTTTTAGTTCTTATTTAACTGGGCTTATTGAAGGTGATGGTACAATAATAACACCAAAAACTTTAAGAAGCCCTAAAGGTAAGTTAAATTACCCCGCTATACAAATAGTTTTTCATTTAAAAGATTTACCTTTAGCTCTACTTGTTCAAAAAGAGTTAGGTGTAGGTTCATTATCTAGAAAGAAAGGGGTAGATGGTTATATATTAACCATAAATAGCTATGAAGGTATATTATTAGTTATTTCATTAATAAATGGAAATATGAGAACACCTAAAATACATAGTCTTAATGCATTAATCGATTTTTTAAATAATACTAAAGGAACCAGTATTGAAAAACATCCTGTATCTAAACACTCTTTAGATTCCAATCCATGACTGTCAGGGTTTATAGAAGCAGACGCTTCTTTTCAAGTAAGAACTACTCTTTCAGGTAAATATCCTAAATTAGAATGTAAATTAGAAATATCTCAAAGACGAGAAGATCACAAAGGATATGATAATTTGGATTTCTTAAGTCATATTGCTGACTTTTTAGAAACAGAAGTTAAAAAAATAAGATCGGATAAACCAATACCTGAGTATAGAGTTAGAACTACTAACCTTAAAGGTAATATGAAGGCTAAAAATTATCTTTTACAATTTCCTCTATTTGGAACTAAACATTTAGATTCATTAGATTGAATGGAAGTAGTAGACATGTTTGATAGAAAGGAGCATAATACAGATGAAGGAAAGGAAAAAATAGTAAAGATCAAATCAGGTATGAACAATTTCAGAACAAATTTTACTTGAGATCATTTACAAAACTTCTACAACTTAAAAATATAAGATATGGTCCGATCAAGCACGAGAGTGTTTGCGTACCTACACTAAGTTTTAATAACTTTTTAAGCTTAAAGAACAACACTTTAAGCTATGGGATTTCATCCAGTAGGTCAACAAATTTAACGGGAATTACTATGATATTAACAGATAGAAACTTTAACACTTCATTCTTTGAAGTAGCAGGAGGTGGTGATCCTATATTATACCAACATCTGTTCTGATTCTTCGGACATCCTGAGGTTACGTATGTAGGCCTCTTAACGTCGCTGTATGCTGGGACCCCTTCGCTTTATAGTTCTAAATACTCCTCCTTAAATGGCATAGTAAAAAAGTTAGAACAATGAAGGAAATCAGCCGGTAACATTTTATATATAAAAAATGGAACCTCAGAGGCTTTACGCGACGGAGTTGTAGTAAATTCAGAAAATGTTAAACGTGTATCAGATCACGTTCCTAAACATTTGAACCCTCTAAATAATGAACAATTAGGTTATTATCTAGCAGGATTAATAGACGGGGATGGTCATTTTAGTAAAGCTCAACAATTAGTTATAACTTTTAGTTCTCCAGATGCATTTCTAGCCTATTACTTGAAAGGAAGATTAGGTTACGGTAATGTAAGAAAAGTAAAGGACAAAAACGCATACCTTTTAATTGTATCTAATGAAAAGGGTATGTTAAATATAATTAACTTGATAAATGGTAAATTAAGAACAGAACACAGATTTAACCAAGTAGTTAATAATGTATTAAGTCATACTAAGTATGCAGATCAAAATATTCATTTTACTATAGATTCAAGTAAAAATTTTGATAACCACTGATTAGCAGGTTTTTCTGATGCGGATGCTAGTTTTCAAATAAAAATTATTAGACGTATTACCAGAAATAAACCGGAAATAAGATTAAATTTTCAAATAGATCAAAAAAGTGATTTATTGTTAAATATAATAAAAGAATACTTAGGTGGAAACATTGCATATAGGAAGTCTCAAGATACCTATTATTATGGTTCTACTAATTTCGGTTCTGCTAAAAGGGTTATAGAATATTTTGATCGATATCACTTACAATCTAGAAAGCATATAAGCTATTTAAGATGAAGAAAGGTATATAGATTAATACAAGACAAACAACACTTAACAGATAAAGGGCTATCCAAAATACTAATAATTAAATCTTTAATAAATCGTCATGAAGAAAATACTACAACTTAAGATAAAGTCCTAACAAGAATATAAAAGTTTTTGAGTATTAATGAGAAAAGACTGTTATAATACACAGCTATTCCTTTAGTCAAAATATTGTTACATTTTAATTATCCCAGGTTTTGGTATAATAAGTACTACAATCTCTGCCAACTCTAACAAAAGCGTGTTCGGATACCTTGGTATGGTTTACGCCATGTGCTCTATCGGTATTTTAGGTTTTGTAGTTTGAAGTCACCACATGTATACTGTTGGTCTTGATGTGGATACAAGAGCGTATTTCACAGCAGCAACATTAATTATTGCAGTTCCTACGGGTATTAAAATATTTTCTTGATTAGCAACTTGTTATGGTGGTTCTTTACACTTTATACCATCATTACTTTTTGCATTAGGTTTTGTATTCATGTTTACTATAGGGGGGCTTTCAGGTGTTGTTCTTGCGAACGCGTCACTTGATATTGCCTTCCACGATACTTACTACGTAGTTGCTCATTTCCACTACGTTTTAAGTATGGGTGCTGTATTTGCCTTATTTAGTGGATGATATTTCTGAATTCCTAAAATTTTAGGGTTAGATTATAACTTACTTTACTCTAAAGCTCATTTCTGAGTTTTATTCACTGGGGTTAATTTAACTTTCTTCCCTCAACATTTCTTAGGGTTACAAGGTATGCCACGTAGAATTAGTGATTATCCTGATGCTTTTACAGGTTGAAACTTTATTAGTAGTATTGGTTCTATAATCTCTGTAGCTGCTACAGCATTATTCTTACATATTGTATACTTACAACTTGTTAAAGGTAAAGCTATCTTTGGATACCCTTGAGCCGTTCCTCAGTTATTTAGTGATTACTTACGTATACTTAAAGATAAATGTGCTCCAGGATTAGAATGAGCATTACATAGCCCACCTAAACCTCACGCATTCACTAGCTTACCATTACAAAGTAGTGGTATACTAAGTTCTCTTTTTATAGGAATAAGCTTTTTATTTACTATATCAAACGAATTTATATGTGATGCACCTAGAGCTTGAGGACTTTACTTCCAAGATAGTGCTAGTCCACAAATGGAAGCGCTAGTAGAATTACATGATAACATTATGTACTACTTAGTTGCAATTTTATTTGCTGTAGGTTGAATACAAGGAGCTATTATCAGAAACTTTGACAGTTCGAAATCACCTATAAGTAACAAATATCTTAACCATGGTACACTAATCGAACTTGTATGAACTATTACTCCTGCTTTAATCTTAGTATTAATCGCTTTCCCTTCTTTCAAACTATTATACTTAATGGATGAAGTTACTGATCCTTCACTATCTGTATTAGCAGAGGGTCACCAGTGATACTGAAGTTATGAATATCCAGATTTCCTAAATAGTGATGGAGATTTTGTTGAGTTTGATTCTTACTTAGTACCTGAATCTGATTTAGAAGAAGGAGCGTTAAGAATGTTAGAAGTGGATAACAGAGTTATTCTTCCTGAAATTACACATACTAGATTTATTCTGACTGCAGCAGATGTTATCCACTCTTTTGCCATACCCGCATTAGGAGTAAAATGTGATGCATACCCAGGTAGATTAAATCAATTCTCTGTTTTAATTAACAGATTAGGAACATTCTATGGTCAATGTTCAGAAATTTGTGGTATACTACATTCTAGTATGCCAATTGTAGTTGAATCAGTTTCACTAGAAAAATTCTTATCATGATTACAAGAACAATAATAAAAACAGAAAAAAACTAGCAGTAAGCGTCCTTATGGGACTTCTGCTCCTTTTCAACTTTTCGTCTGCTATACGGAAATTACTAGTAATGCGATAAATAAAATATTACTAGTTATAAAAGGGTCTCACAATGGTAAAGCGTATGACTCTTAATCATTCTCATAAGGGTTCAATTCCCTTAGACCTCAAAATCTAAGATGAAATTCAAATCCTGTTAGAGAAGATTTGTATAACCTGTAGATTGGTGGTAATAACAATAAACATGTTATGAAAACAGTTCCCTTGTGTTTAAATTACATGCGGCAAAACAGTATAACATATCCCAGTAGATAAATGTTTTTTATAGCTGGAAGATTGCAAGATAGACTTATATTTCTACAGCAATCGGGGGAGAAGATTCATTTAGGATTTACCTATTATTATTAAAGCCCCCACAAAAAAAATAATGAGATTATTAAAAAGTCATCCAATTTTAAGATTAGCGAATTCTTACTTAGTAAAAAAAAATTCAATTTTATCCAACTAGCCCTCTTATTTTTTTTTGAGTTATTTATAAATAACGTCAAAAAAAATAAGGGCTTGTCCCACAGCAGGGTTGAAAAAAAAAAGAACATATCTATGTTCTTTTTTCTTAGATTTATATTTACAACAAGTCAAAAACAGGACTAAATTAAAAGATGAGATTTATATATTAAAAAGTGAGGCAAGGGTAAAAGATGGTAAATTTAAATTTCATTCTTGGTTAAATAACACAAAGAAAGTAGAGTATGTTGAATACTCTAACCAGACAATCAATATGTAAACTTCCATTAAAACAACCATTACTCCTAAAAAAACAATGTTCAGGACAAATTCTTAACATCAAGAAACCGTTTCTTCCTTTTTCGGACAGATGATACGCCAAAAGGCACAGATCTCCTTATCCTGGTTTTTTACTTCTCCACAAAACTTATACCCTGCCTTTTCCACCACCTTTTGATTTGATTTATTATCCATCTTAATTTCAGCACACAACCGCTCAGTTGCCTTATGTTTCTCCTGGCTATCGAGGGAGATTTCCTCAACAAGGATGGTTGTATTTTCACGGGGCAGACCCCACCAAACGGACAAAAATGCCTTCAGGAACTCTGTGGCGTATCCATGACCCCAGTACTCCTTTTTGAACACATAATGCACTCTAGGCCATTGCTTGTCCATTTTAAGGACCAATCCCTCACCGATAAGTTCTCCCTCCCTTTCATCTGAGTTTTTGAGAAAGATTCCGACTCTTGTTTTGTCTTGTAATTCATTGAACCAATGTCGAGCTGTGTTCGTTTCGGGCATTGCGTCAAGGCCGTAACCACGCATAGGTTCAGGTTGCTTCAGGAGGAGGTGATAAGGTTCAAAATCCGACTCAAAGAGTGATCGAAAAAAAAGACGTTCAGAAGAAAACCTGGGGAGGTTTTGGTGAACTGGTTGAGTTGTCGAAACTTCGACAGAAGAAGGGGTTGAGGAAAGAGTAGTAGCCATTGTGGATGATGTGGGGAGTGGTGTGGTATGGTAAGTGGAAGGGTGGTTTTTTATTTTTTTTCGACGTAATTTCTATGAAATTACTAGAAAAAAAAATTAGAAGTGTGTGGATAAAAGCGGTTGGCGAAAGGATGGTTGGTGGACGGTATGTTTGTAGTATGGGATGCCTTGGTGGGGTGGTGAAAACGAAATAGTCGGGGAGAAAAGGGTGGTACTTATACTTTAAAACGCCAAGCACATACCCACTGTGCCAAGCAGGCAACAATGCAGCCAAGTAGACGAATCTCCCAATAACTGAAATGAGTAGAAGTCATCTGAACAACATAAGATAAAACTGAAACCTTCTATAGGTGGATTACTATGTGACTCACATCCATCGGTTATCCGGCAATACAGACACGTCATCCATCGGTTATCCGGGAATACAGACACGTCATCCATTCGGAAAAAAGATAAGCTTGTATGATTTGATTGGTGAGACCTTATCACGCACAGCAATTGGCGATCTAGGAGAACGGACGTCTTAACGTCTTGGCTAAAGATAAGGTCGCAACCTCCAAATGGTGGAAAGTTATGTGACCCCAGAGCCAAGGGATGAAGGATTATATCCATATTCCCTTACTCGGGAATATCGTAGATATAGTATACTTGAGAGTTTTTCTCAAATAAGTGTAATTTATCTAGGTCATGATTTAGATGACCTTAGTCTTCAAGTGATTAAATCAAATTTAGAAGATATACATAATGAATTTACAAGAACAGAAAGCTGACTTATTATTCAAGAAATGAATGATATATTAAGACGATTTGTCTTCGAAAGTAGAGAATTGAATATTAAACCTCCAAAAAGGTTTAGAAAATCCTACTCACATTAGGGTATAGGGCTAGCTAAGTATGGTCGATGTTTGTAGGTATATATTTAACTAGTTTACTTTTATTTACACTTGTGTCACTTCTAGAGGTTAATTAGGAACCTCAAAAAAAACCATTACTTATTGTTGGAATCCTTTGTTCTAGTTGGGGAAGTTTCATAGTAATGGGTATTAAAAGGGGTCAAAAATGATAAAACTTAATAGTAATGTGTTGGATATAAATGTCTATATACTAATACATATAAACAATAACAGGAAATTTATAAAAGATTTTACGGTTTATAACAGATTCGTAAAATAGTAATAAAAGGGGTCAAAAAAGATAAAACTTAATAGTAATGTGTTGGATATAAATGTCTATATACTAATACATATAAACAATAACAGGAAATTTATAAAAGATTTTACGGTTTATAACAGATTCGTAAAATAGTAATAAAAGCAGTATAATTGTTAACATAATTTATTAAATAGAAATAAGATTAAAAAATAAAAAAAAAATAAATGAGATTATTAAAAAGTCATCCAATTTTAAGATTAGCGAATTCTTACTTAGTAGATTCACCACAACCTTTAAATTTAAGTTACATGTGAAATTTTGGTTCTTTATTAGCCTTTTGTTTAATTATACAAATTGTTACTGGTGTAACTTTAGCAATGCATTACAACCCTAGTGTAGCAGAAGCATTTAATAGTGTAGAGCATATTATGCGTGATGTAAACAACGGGTGATTAATACGTTATTTACATAGTAACACTGCTTCAGCATTTTTCTTCATAGTTTACTTACACATAGGTAGAGGTATGTACTATGGATCTTACAGAGCACCTAGAACTCTAGTATGAACTATTGGTACTGTTATCTTTATCTTAATGATGGCTACAGCTTTCTTGGGATACGTCTTGCCATACGGGCAAATGTCATTATGAGGTGCAACAGTTATTACTAACCTTATGAGTGCTATACCTTGAGTAGGTCAAGATATTGTTGAGTCAAATAATTTTACAGAAAACTACACTACAGTTTATTGCTTATCTAGTTTACTACCTACGATAGGTACTGTTAGTGCTAACGCATTAAAAAAAGGAAATAAAAATGTTAGATGTAACAAAAAAGAATATTTATCCATACCTCCTTCTTTTCTGTCTTTTTTAGCAGGATTGATAGACGGAGACGGTTACATACAAATAACAAAAACAACTAAAGGATTTATAGCCATTAAGCTAGTTATATCTATTCATTTAAAGGATATTTCAACTTTAGAGTATATACGTTCCGTTCTAAATTTAGGTAAGATTACTATATATAAAGATAATAAAAGTCCAACTTGTAAATTGATTATTAACAAAACTGATTTACAAGAAATTCTGTTCCCATTATTATTACACCATAACATATTTTTTTTAACTGAAACAAGAAATAACCAATTTAACACTGCTATGGTAATACTAGATAAAGACATAAAAAGGTTTGATCTTATACCAGATATAAATAATATGGTTAAAATATTTAACTTACCAGTAGATGCAGTAGATTATGTTAAATTAAGTTTCTTTAAAAATTGAATAGTTGGTTTTACAATGGCAGAAGGGTCATTTTTTATAAAAAGTAATAATGACGGTTGTTTTCAATTGAAACAAAGAATGCATCCTAGTTTATTTGAATCATTTAAATTAGTGTTTGATACAAGTAGAAAGATAGATATTGAAAAAAATATGTATAATCAGTTTTCTGTATCTTCCAAAGCTGACATACAAACTGTTATAAATTTCTTTTCTTTTTCAGGTTTACATTCTTTGATAGGACTTAAAGGTATTTCTTATATAAAATGATTAAATGATTTAAGAAATAGCAATCGTTATGGTAATCTTAATTTTCCTTCCAACAAATAATTACATTCTTTCATTTTTATTTTCTTTTATCTGTATTAATGGGCTCCTTTGAATGGTAACATTCAATAGGCAAATGGGGAGAATTGCAAGAACATCTATAAATAATAACCTCCGATTTATAGATTACTTGCAGCGAAGCTTGATTCGGTATTATAAATGGATCAAGAACGTTCAACGACTAATGAGTGAGTAATACCAACAATAAGCTCGACACGAGTACCCCACAACCAATCATTAAAAACTATAGTTAATGATGCTTGGTTGAAGACATAGTCTAAACACCAAATATATATAAAATTGGTGAAAATAGGGATTAAATGCCCTATTAAAACGATTAATATTCGTTTATATCGTCATTTGAGGAGGTTTCAGTGTTAACAATGCAACATTAAATAGATTCTTCTCATTACATTTCGTTTTACCTTTCGTATTAGCTGCTTTAGCACTAATGCACTTAATCGTTTTACACGATACAGCTGGATCAGGAAATCCTTTAGGTGTATCAGGAAACTACGAAAGAATATCTTTTGCTCCTTATTTCATATTTAAAGATCTTATTACAATATTTGCATTTATATTTGTATTATCTTTATTTGTGTTCTTTATGCCTAATGTATTAGGAGATAGTGAAAACTATGTTGTGGCAAACCCTATGCAAACTCCTGCAGCTATCGTGCCAGAATGATACCTTCTGCCTTTCTATGCTATATTAAGATCTATACCTAACAAATTATTAGGAGTTATAGCAATGTTCGCAGCTATTCTTATATTATTACTATTACCTATTACAGATGTAAGTAGATCAAGAGGTATGCAATTTAGACCTTTAAGTAAAGCAGCTTTCTTTGTATTTGTTGCTAATTTCTTAATCTTAATGCAATTAGGGGCTAAACACGTTGAGTCTCCATTTATTGAATTTGGTCAAATAAGTACCGTTTTATACTTCTTCTACTTTACTTTTGTAATGTATGGTGTTACTGTTGTTGAAAATACTTTTGTGGATTTAAGACACAAAAAATAGTTTCCGGCGAACTTTTTTTTAATATATCATGATATATTAAAAAAAAAGTAAGTCATACAAGACGACTTAAACCTGCAAAAATTTTATTTTTTTTTGCTGGAAAAACTTAACAGTTAAATAGAAAATAACGGTTAGACTACCGTTAACTTGTTATGAAAATGGTAAAATTTGTTATTTATAATCCCTTGTGGTGACTATCCCAAAAATAAATAGTACTGTTCTATAAACAGATCATTTTTGTCCTATTCTTATCTTTATTACAAGAACATTAGTAGGATAAAATCTATGTAATAACTCTCTCTAAATTTTTATAAAATAATGGTTATTTTACCGTTAACTTGTTATGAAAGGTAACACCTTACCAGATAGTATAACATATCCCAGTAGATAAATGTTTTTTATAGCTGGAAGATTGCAAGATAGACTTATATTTCTACAGCAATCGGGGGAGAAGATTCATTTAGGATTTACCTATTATTATTAAAGCCCCCATAAAAAAAGAAACTTTTTAAACAAAAAAAAGAAATTAGCTCAATTGGTAGAGCATCCGTTTTACACGCGGCAGGTTAAGTGTTCGAATCACTTATTTCTTATTACTTATTGATGGTAAGTAAATATATTTATAGAGATCTTAGCTTAATGGTAAAGCGTATGACTTTTAATCATTCTCATAAGGGCGCAAGGGATTTGTATAAATATTTTGTGTAGTGATACCTCTAATAACATTATTTAATCGCCTTTATAGCTCAATGGTAGAGCGGAATACTGTTAATATTTTGATAAATGTTCGATTCATTTTAAAGGCTTCCTCTATACAATTTTTCTCAGAATAATGTAAGGAAAATAGTTACTTCCTGTAGAATGTAAAAGGGGAGTTCGAATCTCTCTATTCTGATATGTTACTAAATTCATTAATATTATTACTTTTATCTAATGCTATTACATCAAGACGAGACAAATCTATCTTGTACTCTAGAGCAACGATTACAATCTTACTAATATCAGCTTTTATAGCTTATGATAATTTATCTCTTTTATTTTTAGCAAAAGGTATAGGAATATTCGGTGGGTTATTCCATACTACAGCTACTACAAATTTTTTCCACCTATTTATCTTTTTAATAACTAGCGTTATCTTATTGTTAACTTCATTTTACCCTAGAAAAGTTTGATTGAAAGAATATAGCAGCCCGACTAGACTTTTATTTACAAAATTAGTTTATTACGGAACCTTACTTTTAAATAAAATGGGAGAGCAGTTTAAAATAATAGAATACTCCTTAATTATCTTATTTATTGTTACAGGAAGTGTTTTTCTAATTTCTACTAGTGATTTAGTATCTATATTCCTGTCTATAGAATTACAAAGTTATGGACTGTATTTATTATCAACTATCTATAGAGATTCAGAACCCGCTACTTCAGGTGGTCTTATGTATTTTTTACTAGGGGGATTGTCATCTTGTTTTATACTATTAGGTACAGCGTTACTTTATGCAAATTCTGGTACCACAAACTTAGACAGCTTATATATTATAACTAGCATATCTAATGTAAGTAAAGACAACCTTACAGGGCTACTATATTGATATAAATCTTACTATATACACATAAGTTTACTATTTATAGCTGTAGGATTCTTATTTAAAGTTTCCGCTGCACCATTCCATTTTTGAAGTCCTGACGTTTATGATGCTATTCCTACTGTTGTTACAACTTTTGTAGCTATAATAGCCAAAATTTCTATTTTTATTTTCTTATTAGAATTAGTTCACTATACAAGTAAACCAATACTAGATCTAGATTTTTCTTGAACAAATAGCTTATTACTTAGCTCTCTTCTATCTTTAGTTATTGGAACAGTGGTAGGGCTAACACAGTCTAGAATAAAAAGACTTTTTGCGTTTAGTACAATATCACACGTAGGGTTTATATTATTAGGTTTAAGTATACACACTGTAGAATCAACACAAGCGTTTATGTTCTACTTAATTCAATATTCTATCTCAAATTTAAATGCTTTTATATTAATATTAACTATTGGTTACTCTCTTTATTGTTATGTAGATAATACAAATTCTACCAAAATTATTGGAAAAGAACAGGATAGTAATGAAAAACAAAAGGATAGTAATGAAAACAATGGTAATTTAACGGATGTTAATAATTCTCCTATTCAACTTATTGATCAGTTGAAAGGATATTACTACATAAATCCTGTTATAGCCTTAAGTTTAGGGATAACTTTATTCTCTTTTGCGGGAATACCACCTTTAATAGGGTTCTTTGGTAAACAGATGATTTTAAGTGCAGCAATTGATAACGGGTATATTTTTATGAGCTTAGTTGCTATATTAACAAGCGTTATAAGTGCTGTATATTATTTAGCTATAATAAAACAAATCTTTTTTGATAAACCAGATTACCTAGTAAACGATGAACTAAAAGATTTTAATGCAGATGGTTTAATAACTGAAAAAAATACTATCGTTAAAAAAGTGAATGTAAATATAAACAATATTGTTATATCAACCTCATTAAGTTTATCTATTTCAGTTATTACATTAGTAATAACATTATTTATTTTTATACCTGAAGAATTATTAAGTTTAGCTAATATATTAGCATTGATCATTTTTAATTTATAAATGACAAGTACAACTTTTTTCATTATTTTTATACCTATATTAGCTATTATATTATTAGCGGTTAATTTAATATTAGCACCCCATAATCCTTACCAAGAAAAAGATAGTGTTTTCGAATGTGGTTTCCACTCGTTCTTAGGTCAAAATAGGACACAATTTAGTGTTTCTTTTTTTATCTTTGGACTTCTTTTTCTTTTATTTGATTTAGAAATCTTACTTGTATACCCTTATAGTGTAAGTAGTTATACTAATGATATTTATGGTTTAGTTATTATGATGGTATTTTTTGTACTATTGACCTTAGGATTTATATTTGAATTAGGTAAAAATGCATTAACTATTGATAGTAGACAAACTTCTTCATATAATAATGTAGATACTACTACACCAGTTTCTTTTATTGCTAAGCCTTATAGCACACTTTAAGATAGCTGTGTATTATATATCAATAACTATCAAACAATGCATATTTTAGCAGGTTTTTATTAGATATACCTTAAGGGTCTGACAATGGTAAATCGTATGACTCTTAATCATTCTCATAAGGGTTCAACTCCCTTAGATCTTTAAAATATTACTAGTAATGTAATAAATAAAATACTAGTAATGTAATAAATAAAATATTACTAGTAATGTAATAAATAAAATATTATTAATGTAATAAATAAAATATTACTAGTAATGTAATAAATAAAATACTAGAACATTAGTAGGATAAAATCTATGTAATAACTCTCTCTAAATTTTTATAAAATAATGGTTATTTTACCGTTAACTTGTTATGAAAGGTAACACCTTACCAGATAGTATAACATATCCCAGTAAATAAATCGATATTAACTGGAAAATTGCACTGTATATTTATATTTACACAGCAATTAGAGGGAGGAGAAGATGAACCTATTTTTCATAAAGCCCCCATAATTATAATATAAAGTAAAAAGGTTATACTCATTACATATTCTTATTTTTTTTTTACATATATCATATGTTAAAAAAAACTAAGGAAAAAATGTATGTCTATAAAAAATTTGTGGAGTGATAGCTTTATAAAAGCTAGCATTCGTTATATGGCATAAGTTATATGCCATATTGCAGAAAAGAGTTTATTACCTTACTTTATATACGGTGTGTTTTTAAAAATGTATAGCTGGTACATTATCATTCTATACGAATTAGAGGTATTTGTTTTTATTGTTTTATACAATGTTATTATCATCTTTACTTTTAACTCCTATATTAGGTGTACTTGCCATATTAATTAATAGGGATAATGGTGTTTCATTAAGAAATATAAAATTCATAGCGTTAACTACATCTATCTTAAATTTCTTTATATCATTAATAATCTTTATTTTATTTGACTTTAGTACAAATCAGTTCCAATTTGTGCAAGAGTATCATGAAATAAGTTATTTTGATTTTTATCTAGGTGTAGATGGTTTATCTATATATTTCATTCTATTAACTACAATAATTATTCCTATATCACTAGTATCGAATTGAAAATCAATAACAAAAGATGTAGAATCTTATGTTATTATAATACTGTTGTTAGAAACTTTATTATTAGCGGTTTTCTTAGTATTAGATATTTTACTCTTTTACATCTTTTTTGAATCTATTTTACCACCATTATTTATATTGATAGGAATATTTGGATCAGATAACAGAGTAAAGGCTAGTTTTTATTTATTCTTATACACATTAATTAGAGAAATTTATCAGTGTGAAAGAGCCAAACTCCGGAAAAGCCCTAAAGCTTTAGTAACCAAGGTAATAAAGGAAACTTTTTTACTGACCCCATTAATGACTGGGGGTATGGTAAGATCACTAAAGATTCTAGTAATAGAAATGGGTGATCGCGGATCTAAATCAGATAAGGGTTACTTTATCTGTAAAAGAGCAACGAGTAGATGGTTCTTCAAAATCTAGAAATTTAGATTTTGTAAGGTGTACTCTAGTCGCTGGGAAACCAGTTTTAGGGAGAAAAATCCCTTTCCATCCTAATAACTGCAAAGTTGTAAGCGGGCTTTTATCACCAAGAGCTTTTATACATACAATTAAATCTATAGGAGATAATCTCACTCTAAGTAAACAAGTAAACAATATATTTGGAGAAAAAAACTCTAATATAAAATTAAACCCTTTATTTGTAACCGGGTTTGTAGATGCAGAAGGATGTTTTGCAATAGGATTATTCCTTAGTAGTAATTACAAAATGGGTTATCAAACTAAAGCAATATTCAAAATTACTTTACATAAAAAGGATTTTAATTTATTATCTCAGGTTAAAGATTATTTTGGTGTAGGAACTATTACGAAACATGGTGACACCACTATAGAATATAGAGTAAAATCTTTAAAAGATTTAGATTTAATTTTATCTCATTTTGAAAAATATCCACTTATTAGTCAAAAACGGTCTGATTTAGAACTTTTCAAGTTCGCTATTTCATTACTTAAAAATAAAGAACATTTGACTAAAAAAGGGTTTAATCAAATACTTGGCATTAAGTCTTCTATGAATAAAGGTTTATCTGAGGAATTACAACTAGTTTTCCCTTAAATTACTCCGGTAAACAGACCTTTACTTATGGATAAAGATGTGAAAGATCCTTATTGATTAGCAGGGTTTACTAGTGGTGAAGGATGTTTTTTTGTTTACATACGTAATAGTTCTACAACTAAACTAGGTAAATCTATCACTTTGAAATTTCATATTGCTCAGCACAGTAGAGACACTGAACTTATTAAAAAATTTATCGCTATTTTTGGTTGCGGTAGAATTGAATTAAATTTAGATAGATCAGTTGTGTATTTTGTGGTGACAAAGTTAGAGGATATTACTTGTAAAGTAATACCATTTTTTGACAAAGCTCCTATTAAAGGTGTTAAAACCTTAGATTATGAAGATTTTAAAAAAGTGGGTGTGTTATTAACCAAAAAACACCACTTAACTGAAAAAGGTATAAATGAAATTAAGCTAATAAAATCTAATATGAATTTTCAAAGAGGTTCTGTTTAACAAATAACTACTACTAAACGTTATAATTTGCATTATATTCCATGGGGTGGATTAAACCGTCTAGTACGGTGTGGATTGAAGTAACCCTAAATTAAAGATAAACTAAAGTCCTTTTTAAGGATATATTAGTTACGTGTTGGGTTCTTTATTTTTACTATTATCTATATTAGCAATGTCATCTATAATGAGTACTACCGATTTTGATACTCTTTTTAAAGGAAATTTCATGTATTTAACACAACTTTTCTTATTTTATGGTATTTTTATAGCTTTTGCTGTAAAAACTCCTACAATTTTCCTAAATACATGACTTTTAAAGGCTCACGTTGAATCACCTTTAGGAGGAAGTATAATTTTAGCTGCTATTGTACTTAAATTGAGTTTATATGGTATACTTAGACTAATTTTACCTGTTTTACCTAAAGCTTATATGGAATATACTTATATAATTTTCCTAATTGGTGTTATTACTATTGTATACGCTAGTCTTAGTACATTGAGAACAATAGATATTAAAGAGCTTATTGCATACAGTTCTGTTTCACATGCTGCAGTTTATCTTCTAGGTGTGTTCAGTAACAGCATACAAGGTATTGAAGGTGCTATAAATTTAGGGTTGGCTCACGGACTAGTTTCACCAGGTCTATTTATATGTGCAGGAGGTGTATTATATGATAGATCTTCTACAAGAGTAATCTCTTTCTACAGAGGAGTTACTCAAGTAATGCCATTATTTGCTATATTATTCTTTATACTATGTCTTGCTAACTGTGGAGCTCCTTTATCTTTAAATTTCATAGGAGAATTTTTATCATTATATGGGGTATTTGAAAGATCATCTTTATTTGGTGTTTTTGCAAGTTCTTCAATAATTTTCTCTGCAGCATACACTATATATATGTATCAAAGAATAGCTTTTGGTGGAGCGTATTCAAAAATGTTTACCTTTAGTATACCGGATTTAACTAAAAGAGAATTTACTATCTTATTAATATTAGTTATACCTACTGTTTTATTTGGTATATATCCTGCACCAATATTAGACGCTATCCATTATTCAGTTTCAACTTTAATTTACCTTTTTGATGGTAACATAGTGTAATTTACACCGGAAGTAAAACAATTGTCTTTTTAAAATTAATTTGTTATGAAATATGAGCTGTGTACCATTTATGGTACATTTTAGAAAATAGTATAACATATCCCAGTAGATAAATGTTTTTTATAGCTGGAAGATTGCAAGATAGACTTATATTCATATCCCAGTAGATAAATGTTTTTTATAGCTGGAAGATTGCAAGATAGACTTATATTTCTACAGCAATCGGGGGAGAAGATTCATTTAGGATTTACCTATTATTATTAAATCCCCCATTAAAAAAAAAAGTTAACTTACAAAAATACAATAGTAGAGTATTTTACATTTATGTATAATAGATGAACAATACGATATTTTAGAACACATACATTAATTTATATTTTTATACAATGAATTTATCACTAATTTTATTTACAATTGGAATTTTGGGTTTTGTTTTAAACAGAAAAAACATAATTTTAATGCTTATTTCAATAGAAATAATGCTATTAGCTATTACATTTCTAGTATTGGTTAGCTCACTTAGCTTTGATGATATATTAGGTCAAACGTATGCTATTTATATTATTGCCATAGCCGGAGCAGAGTCTGCGATTGGTTTAGGTATTTTAGTAGCTTTTTATAGATTTATCTCTTTTAAATCAATCCATCTATCCTTTAGTCAAGCTAAATCACCCATTAAAGCTCTTAATATCATTCCAAGTGGAATAAGAAATTATTCTACATCTAAACCCCTTAACTCGGTTTGGACCCCCTCTCTCTGAGAGAGGGGTAAAAATTCTTTAGATCCATTATTTATAACTGGAATTTTTGATGCGGAAAGTTCCTTTCTAATTGCAATGCTAAAGAATTCTAGATATAAAACTGGATGAAATGTGCAGGCCAGAATTCAACTAAAGATGCATAAAAAAGATAGATCTTTAGTATTGAAAATACAGGAATGTTTCGGAGGTATAGGACTTGTATCCCAACCCAATAATAATTCTACAGTTTAATTTAGGGTTCATTCTATTAAGGATATAACTAATGTAATTATACCGCACTTTGATAATTATCCCTTATTAACTAAAAAATATTCCGATTATATGCTTTTTAAAAATGTTATTAATTTAATGTTAGAAAAACAGCATACTAATCTAGAGGGAATACAAAAAATAATTAATAAAAGGGCATCTATGAATTGAGGTTTATCTGACCAATTAAAAAAGGCTTTTCCTGAAACTATTCCTGTTATAAGAGAAGAAAAAGTAAATAACTATAATACACTTGTGCATTCTAAACCGTGAATAGCTGGATTTTCAACAGGAGAATCTAATTTTTTTATGGCTATTAATAAATCTAAGACAAAAGACAATATATATGCTTCATTACGTTTTTCTATTGCTCAAGATTTAAGAAATGTAGATTTATTAGAGAGTTTTGTAGACTTCTTTAAATGCGGATATGTAGTTAGATATGAAAAACGTTCAATAGCTGAGTTTGTAGTTACAAGAATTGATGATATAATTAACCATGTAATACCTTTTTTTGAAGAATATAATATTGCAGGATCAAAGTACTCAAATTATTGTACTTTTAAAATAGCTGCTTTTATGGTTAAAAACAAAGAACATTTAAAAGACGATGGTCTTAAAGAAATCTTGTTATTAAAAAACAAAAGGGGGATTGCTACTAAAAATAATAATGGAGATGATTAGGGGTTTGAGAGAAAATAGGTCAAAAAAGGTAGAGCAAACCTCTATCTAGTCTCATTAAGGCGAAATCTTCAAAATGCGGGGAAATCTTAAAGACAAATCTACCAAATTAATATAGTAATATGATTAATGGAACAGGTAATGACTCGTTGTATGGTAAAAACGGTTTGTATGAAGAAATGAAATAGATAATCCGCAGCTAAACATCAATATAGAAATATTGGTAAACAGTTCATCGACTAAATGGAGGTTGGTTTATAATTATATAATTATATAATTATATAATTATTTGCTTAAGGTATAGTCAGGCATAATAGAAAAATTATGGTAATATCCTATCCTTCCTAAGGGAATACAATTCCTATGGAAAAAGGGAGAAAACGAAGAGGAAGTATTAGTATTGAATTTAAATAATGTATCTAGCTATAATTATCTTACCACTATTAGGATCAATAGCTTCTGGTTTTTTTGGTAGAAAAATCGGAGTATCAGGAGCACAAATAATTACATGTACAGCTGTTGTAACTACAACAATATTAGCTGTTTTAGCTTTCTTTGAAGTTGGGTTAAATAATATACCTGTATCCATAGAGGTATTCAGATGAATTGATTCTGAATCATTAAATGTATCCTGAGGATTTCATTTTGATTCATTAACAGTTTCTATGCTTATACCTGTTTTAATAGTTTCTTCTTTAGTGCATATCTATTCTATAGGTTATATGAGTGAGGATCCTCACAATCAAAGGTTCTTTAGCTATTTAAGCTTGTTCACATTTATGATGGTTATATTAGTTACAGCAAATAACTATTTATTAATGTTTGTAGGGTGAGAAGGTGTTGGGGTTTGTTCATATCTTTTAGTATGTTTTTGATTTACTAGAATAGCAGCAAATCAAAGTTCTCTTTCAGCATTTTTAACAAATAGAGTAGGTGATTGTTTCTTAACTATAGGTATGTTTGCTATATTATGAGCGTTTGGTAATCTTGATTATGCAACTGTATTCTCATTAGCTCCTTACATGAATGAAAATGTTGTTACTATTGTAGGTATATGTTTATTAATTGGAGCTATGGCTAAAAGTTCTCAAGTAGGACTTCACGTATGATTACCTATGGCGATGGAAGGTTTGAATAGGGCCTTCCTTAAACTTTACTATATGCGGGAACATCCCGTTTTTATATTCTGGTCCACTGTTTACTTTGTAAGCTTCGGAAAAACCCAGAATGAGGGACAATCCGCAGGAAACCACGTTATTAACTTGGGCTCTTCAGAGACTACACGTGAAGCAATTACATTAAATGATAAAAATTTTTTTGAATGATGGTTAATAGGATTTGCTGAAGGAGACGGAGGATTTAGTATAGACAAAAGAGGCTATTTAGTGTTTAAAGTAACACAATCTAGCGTAGATGCACAAGTACTATTCTATATTAAAAAAGAATTAGGCTTTGGATCCGTAACAGTACAAAGCAAATTAAACCAAACTCATCAGTATAGAGTTAGAGATAAAGATAATCTTTTAAAAATAATAAAGATATTCAATGGTAACTTAATAACCAAAAATAAAAAACTTCAGTTTAAATCATGATTAGAAGCTTTTAATTTAAAATATAAAACTAATATTACACATATAGAATCAAATGGAAAAGTAAATTTATGTAATGCATGATTATCTGGATTTACAGATGCAGAAGGATGTTTCACTAGTTCTGCTTATTTAAGTAAAACAGGTAAACATATTGTTACTGTAAGATACGTAGTTTCTCAAAAAGATGATGTGGAATTTAGTAAACTGCTTGCTAACCTAATAGATGGTTATGTAACACATGTAAAAAACTATAATGGTTATAATACTGTAGTTAATTTTGGTAAACTTAATAAAATATTAAGTTATCTACACAATTATCCTCTTAAAACTAAAAAACATGTTTCATACTTGAGATGGTTAAAAATATATGATCTGGTTAAAGATAAAAAACATTTAACTGAATCAGGTATAGAGATCATAAAAGATAAAATTAAATTCATAAACAATTAATGTAATTGATGATATAGTCCGAACAACAACGTGAGTTGTTGAGTATTTGTGCCGTATTAGTGTAGACATTGATCTACATATAGCATAAATCAACAAATTTGCCTACACC
>Ga0268250_10000270_pt1 | contig 25341 bp, 29 predicted proteins | sample AgamicAsSfe_FD_200448 | JGI IMG/M metagenome (GOLD analysis project Ga0268250, IMG submission 200448) | Agave microbial communities from Guanajuato, Mexico - As.Sf.e (v2) (version 2) | ecosystem: Host-associated > Plants > Phyllosphere > Phylloplane/Leaf | place: Guanajuato, Mexico | collected...
CATTCTGATCTCTGTTCTTGCAAAGTATCTGGCACCACAGCTCTCATGGCGTTGATGTACCAGTCCCGCATCAATACCAATCATACGTTTCAGCGGACCAGAATGCACGACATGGCCACACGACCATCTCAGCGCCACAGACAATGCTACACCAAAGCCAGCGCGTATGGCCATGCGCACAGACGTCATTAAGCCCACAGAGTTCAAGATAACTGCTCTGATCTTCTTCGGCCGTGCTCGCTACGTGGACCTTTTGGATTGCTATATGCAGCAAAACATGGTATACAACGATGGCTATCTCGACGAGGTCCATTTCATGGCTCATACCCAGTCTGCTTTGGATCTACAATGGCTTGATGGGCTCCTCGAGGCACGACCTGGCTACAAGAAAGTCACGTTTCCTGCAGAATGCAACGAGTTTCTCATTTTCGGCTGTCTGTATCAAGCTGCGACTGCAAACGATACGCTCTACATCAAGCTAGATGACGACATTGTAAGTATGATATCTGAGCAGAAGTCTGAGCAGGATTGTTACGGCACTCTCCTCACGACCACCTTGTCATATTTCGTGAGTAAGGCTAATTCTCACATAGTCCTTCATCGCAAAAGACGCCGTCCCCAAGCTATTCGAAGCTCGACTGAACAATCCCCAAGCCTTCGCCATATCCGCAAATGTCGTAGATTCACCACTCATCGACTACATCCACAACAGCCAAGGCGCGCACAAACCCTGCCTTCCCGTGACCGCCGACTCCGACCGCATTACCCCCACATCCTGGCGTCCCTTCTCGGTACCTCTCTGGACTTGAAGCGCTACCAACTACGCTGACGTAGCAAACATCCAGCCTCCCTACCGAGGCCACCGCTGGCTCCCACCCATGGTACAGGAACAGAAATCCTCACTACGCCCTTCCAACTCAGCTCCACAGACTGCAATGGGGCCTCCCTTGGAAATCGTGGACAATGGCAACCCAAGCTCACTACAGCCTCCTCTCCAACCTCGAGCTCGGCGAAACCTGGCGCTATAATTGGGCCGCTGGTAACGGCAACGGGACCTGGGACACGCAGTTTATACGGTACAAACTCAACTTCATCGCCATCTGGGGGCACGTTATAGCTGCTGCCTCAAAGTAGCATGCTTGTATCTGACAGTGCAAAGAAAAGTCTTGTGATGAATATATACGTAACAGTGATGACCACCCAATGCAACTACATGCTCCAGATACTATGCTATGCTATGCTATGCTGCTCCTGACTCTAATGATACATGCCATACTATACAGTCGATCCAATACCGAAATGCCCAAAGCCAGCGCCGGGCACTATGCGATCTCATCTCACAGCAATCTCACGTCTCGTGCTTCATCAGCGGCATCCCCAGCTCCACTTCTGCGCCACCATATCGACCTGGCCCCTAGCCGGCTCTGGCACGCACTCGCCATAAGGCAGTAAAGTACGATGATCGCAGAAAGAACCGTAGTAACAGGACCACCAATATTATAATCATGATACTCGGCATGTATTGTCGAGCAGAGGACACTGTCGCATGCCGTGACGAGACAAAGCATATCGCCGCACTGTCCAGCTCAGCAGTCACGGAGTCATCGCAGCCCATGGGATCACAATGCCCGATCATCTGCGAGCCTGGCACGACCGTTGCTGCCACTGTCGCACCCAGCTCGACACCTTGCGCATCCAGTGCCACTGCGCGCACGAAAATTGCAGGCATGTTGGATTGGGATGTCGTTGCGTCACTGAGTTCGATCGTCGTCTCGAATCCATCCTTTGCCACGGTACCCGCCAGAGTCCAGGGACCAGAGCGAGACACATCACTGGTGTGCAGCTGCCAGCTTGCTACTTCGGTGGCGCCATTCCACGAGACGTGCGCTACAAAGGGGCTACCTTTCTTTGCGTCGACGTGGCACGTGCGGGTATATGCAACCAGCTTTGGGCCCCAGTACGGCAGTGCGTGCCATTCGGACTTGAAGGCGCGGTAGGAGCGGCCCTGGTGATTGGCGATGCTAGCGTGGAATAGCACCTCGCCAGAACCGGAGAACTCGGTGATGTCTGGCAACGAGCCCCAATGGGCGGGCGTGTTGCCGCTAGCGAGGACCTGAAACGAACCTTCTGCAGGGGCGACGGAGTCTCGCCAGCCGCTCGCGTGGTCGGGGTGAGTGTGCTGCTGGAAGAGGTCCGCTGTCATATGTTCTTCGTCCAGTGTGATAATCAAGCCGCTGCTGGAAAGACCTTCGAGAGCGACACTGTTGCGGACCTCGAAGCCGTTGTTGAAGAGGGAGATTTTTGTTGTTTCGCCATCGGAAGATAGCACTCGCGCATGATGTTGGCGGGAGAACTTGAAGTCTGAGAGATATGTGAAGTCGTTGTGTTTGCCTCCGAAGCGCCAGATGATCTTGCCTGGCTCAGCTGAGTTTGCCCCTGCCACCTTGAAAACGGAATTGAAGTGTCGCGAGGAGACGAGATAGCTGCCATCTGGGAACTTGTCCGCGGCGTTGAGATGAATCCAATCCTTGAGATCAACATTAGGGAACGGAGCCTCAACAATGCCAGATGGAAGTGAAAGAGTTATCTTACCTAACTTCGCTGGTACGTCCCAATACCGCCGATGCCCTCTGTGAAGTTGGTTTGACCTGCAATATCAAGATACATGTATGTCTCATCCAGATCGAAATGGTCTGTGGCACACCAAGAAAAGGTAGTCGCGCCCGTCTTCACATCCACCTCCTTGAAGCAGCCATCGTGTACCCATCCTTCTGCAGGTCCTCCATTGGGTGTCAAATCTTGCTGCTTGAACTGATATACCGCTTGAATGAAACTGTAACCTCCAGGAAGCATGTTGTACTCGTGGGAATTTGGTGGTTGCCAGCCGTCCACTGCCCCGGAGGACAGACCGACGTGAGTGTAGGTTTTGTCGAGTACGTGATTCGTATTCATGTCCATATTTCTCATCATGGTAGACCTCTAACCAGCAGAGGTGATCTTGGTTGCTGCCTTGATATTCACAAGGGGAGAAGTTCTTGATGCGCTCTTCTTGTATCTCGTTGACACCCCAGTATACCAATTGCTATAAGACTTCATGTCAGTACGCAGCGACGGATTGGCTCATGGACAACCTGCTTACTCCTTCCTGATCAAAGATATACGGACCAGCAGCTCCAGCCTCATACGGAGCATAGAAGTAGTGCCCCGGTGTTAGCTTCTCCTTCTCTTGTGTGACCTGCTTAACCGACACCCGTGGAACTCGGAAGCTGGGTTCAGTCCTGTACCTATCGAATCGCAGGAGAGCTTCGTCGTCTGAGACTTCCGGCTCGTGCTTTGCAGGTCGCATATCCAGATCCTTGTCGGCCTGATTCCCGCGATAGAGATCTGGACTGATGTATCGTGTTGTCGAACTCAGTGCAGAAGACCTCTCCACGTACTGGGTGTCTGAGGGTCTGACTCCCTTGTTTCGTGAAGATGCTGCTGTAGGGGCAGCCCAAGTGGTAGTTAATTGAGCAATGAGCGATGCGGCCAGCAGGAGTGAGTTTAGGACTGCCATGGCGCTGGGTCTTCCCCAGTGCAGCAAGTAAGATGTGGTCTTTACTCGGGCTCAGAAGAGAGCGGTACAATGCCGCTGGGTCATCAAGGCCAGCAAATGCCGCAAGAATGTCAGATCCTTCACAATGTATTGTGTTGGTCATGCAGCACCGGCTTCCCTGTGGAGAATATCGTCTCCGCCGTCGTTCAAGGGTATGAACGTATACGCGCGAGGTTGTCCGGGTGAGATTGTGGTATTGTAACGCAAACCTCACGAACGCCAGCAGCACCAGGCATCATGATCCCGGACTCGACGCCGTCCTCCAGGCTGTCCATCCTCGAGGCTGTCCATCCTCGGCCTTTCCATGGCAAGGCAATAATAATGGAGAAGGCAGATGGAGTTTGAAGGAAGCGAAGGTTAACATATCGATTCCACCGAGCTGTGAAAGAGTTACATATGTAATGGCCGTCTCCACTCGTTACAGCAAAACTTCGGCTCAAGCTAGGTGGATCTCAAGCACGGATGGATCCGGTAGATCAGACCAAACTACCAGACTATCAGTCGTCACTGCTCTTCTAGAGGGCCTCTTCGTCTGGGCCGTAGTATTTTTAACGAAGCCGGATATCGTACAGGTTGGCTGCCGTAGCGTCGTATGGTGGTGCAGCCGAGAAAGAAATGCTTTCTAGTGATACAGATGTGCCGCTCAAAATGGATCCCATGCATGCACTACACATGCATCAACGCCAGTAGATGCTCAAATATGCTCCACTTCCGCTAAATGCTTGTAAATGCCGGGTCATGTCCGTAAGCACCGATACACAGCAAACACCACACCTACCAACATCAGAAACCACACTCCCACATTGCGTCGGTCCGTAGTACTCATCTCCGCATAGCACTCCCCTGCTCTACTCCGCTCGTTCGCGTATGTGAAGTACTCCGGCTCGAAGCAGTGTTGCTCGTCGCAACGCATCTGCGTTCGGTTCGACGGGACAAAGGTCTCCGCTACTGCGCTGCCGAGGACTCGCTTGTGCTTGTCGAGCGCCTCGACTCGCGTGAAGCGGGCGAATTTGGCAGCCTTTCCAAATGAGCCGTGTAAATGTGCTTTCGTCTCGAAGCCAGCGTGTGCGAATGTGCCCGCTGAATGCCACGGTCCTTTGCTGGACTCTTTGCAAGTTGAAAAGCGCCAGTACCGCGTCTCGGTAGCTCCGTTCCAGGAGACGTAGGCTGTCAAAGGTGACTCTTCATCAGGCGAGCAGTGCTGTGAGTAGACCACTAGCTTAGGAGGATACTGTGGGTTGCCTTTCCAGGGATGCTTGACTACGCGGTAGTTTTGCATGTTCTTTAGCTGCTGCCGTTCGTCGTATTTGTCGAGATGTGCATGCCAGAGTATCTCACCATCTGGGGCAAATTCGGTGACCTGCGGAACAGTGCCCCAGCCGACGAGCACATTGCCGTTTGACAGCACTTGAGCAGAACCTTGCGCGAGACTCAGAGTGCCTTCCGGGCTGTAGTATTTTCGGGTCGAGTCAACAGTCATGCTGGTCGTATTCAGGTTGAACACCTGGGCATTGCTGATACGTCGATCCGCCGCACCTGCTTGCCAATGATTGTTGAATATCGAGTATGTTTCAATACCATCATGCGAAGAGATGAGCGTAACGTGATGCTGTCAACTGAGATCGAGGATTTCGGCGCCTGTGAAGTCATTGAACTTGCCTCCGAGTCGCCACACGAGCTCGCCAGGTACCTTTCCTGATGTGCTGTTATGCCCAGCAACCTTGATGACTTGATTGAGGTGACGAGCGGACAATGTGTAGTTGCCTTCATGGTCCTTGTCGACAGAATTGATGTGAAAATAGTCCCACGGTTTTCGTATCGTTCCCTTGCCGTATGGCTCGCCAGTCCTGTTCACCACATTCGCAGGTATGTCAAGAAAGATATAGCTGTGCCACAACTCCAAAGAGTCCATACCACACCACCCGAAAATGACTTCTCTTGTAGCAATATCAATCTCCTGGAAGCATCCATCCTCAACATAGCCCTCCGCATCACCATTGTAAGGCGTCAGATCGACCTTTTTCAGATCGTAGACACAATTTACGAGGCTCTTCCCAGACTCAGTCGTCTTCACTTCGTGCGGGTTCGGGAAGCGCAGACTTCCCAGTGCTCCAATGGGTTCGATGACTGGCGTGTACGTGTTGTCAAGAATATGATTTGTTCCGTTGACGTGGGCCAGATCCGTAAAGGTCGCCTCACTCCAGCATAGATGATCCTTCTCCTCGCTCGAGAATGAGCAAGGATGCAAATTCTGGGTCCTACTTGATGTCGTAGCATTGCCCCACCAGACGAGGTTCTATTCTCAGGCGTCAACTCAGGTCATGATACTTGACCTCTAGTGGCGAAGACTTATACCTCGACTGTCCATGATATGAGGGCCTATCCATGTCCGGACCTTGCCGGTGCTTCGTGGGAATGGTGCGTAGAAGACATAGTCTTGTGATATGAGGTGCTCATTACTTGCTCTCTCAATGGTATTGACTTTGAACGTCCGTATACCAGGTTCCTTTTGTCTTCGTCAGCAGCGATCGAGTCAACACTTTGCTTTGATATCGGCACATACAGTCACATATACTTGCAGCTCCTCCTCACCCCAGTCGGCCAAGCCCACGGCATTGGTGTAGACTGCGAGTGAACAGATGCAGGCTACATATATTCGAAGCAGCATGATGTCGCGGTGCGACTTCAGGATGAGGCAAAGATAGCGTCGATGGCGCCACCAGCACTGTCGAAAGTGTGGGATCGCTCATCTCCATCTTGCTCGTGCCCCTCTTCCATCGTTCCTCGTCCAGCATGCTCTCTCGACTCGCACTCTGCTCCGCGCCAGAGATTTTGTTACGTGGTGGAGACACAGGTTGTGGATATTTTACATTTGTCGTCAAGATGATCAGGCACATGTACCGAGTTCGGACCGGACAACGAAACTCCTCTACGGCCTCGGCACAGGCGTGCTTCCAGAACAGATGCTTGCAGATCAAAATGATGCCGAGGTCGTCAAAACAAATCAAATTCATCAGTCGAGAGTCGAGGCCGAACGAGGGATAGGTTCAAATTGTCGAGTGCAAAGTCTACTTGTGTTACAAAAGTCAAGGGGAACTGGTCGCTATGCAAAGCATCAAGATTTCGGAGATCAAGATAATCATGATGAAGATGATGATGATCGTCATCATCTGGGACTGCTGGGTAGCCACACGGATAACACTGACTCACGCGGGGAAGTTGGGTTAAACTCAAAACTGAAGTGTCCACTGACCATACCCAGTTGCTATATGCATCCAAATGCGTGGGTAAACCCAAGGCATGCCAGCATGAAGACGATGCCTAGTCCAATATGCAAATCCAAGCAAAACGCCCATAATAATCCCAGGCTCTGCTACCAGAGACTATGTCCGTAGTTGAGCATATGCGAAAGACCCTCCAATCGCCAGCAGCACACCCGCTGCATCGCCGTACCCTATGACCTTGCTTTCCGTCCACCAAGCAAGTGTGAGGGTGATTACTGTCTTCACAATCCCCACCACGTTAAACGTCAGGACTGAAGTGCTTCCGATGATGAGGAACTGTGTCAGGTTGATTACTGCGGCCATGACGCCACCAGCGAGCCAGCAGGCTAGAACTTGAGCTGATATCTGATCTGCAAGACTGTTAGCTATTTGCTTTGTCTTCTTCTGTTCATTCTGACCTACCGAATACTGGCACCCTGTCGAAGAATGGGACCAAACAAAGAAGCATGCCGCTGCTAACGAACGTCTGATTCATAAGTAATTGAGATGCTGAGACGTCCTGGCCGTCAATGGGCGACAACAGCATATGGCCAATGTAGATCTGATACAGCGCTGTGCAGACGAAGCTGAGTAGTCCTATACAGGCACCAAGCGGATTACTTTGCACACTGGCGCCTGTAGCCGCAGCAACTCCGATGCACGCCACGCCAATAGCGCAGAGCTTGCCTATTGAGACAGTCTTGCGGAAAAGAAGGTAGTTGAAGAGGACCACTGTAGGCACCGTGAGGATCTTTGCGAGCTGGAAGAAGCTGACGGGATTGTACGTTAAGGAGAGATTGCCAAGAACGAGGAAGCTCGAGAAGAGGATACAAATGGGCAGAATTGAGCGTAATGGTAGCCAGCGTGGGGCAAAGATGGGTTTGTAGCAGTCCCGCAGAAAACTTGGCGGTGTCGATGCTAGATAAAGAATGATGAATGTTGCTGCAAAGTGATACAGTGTCGTGCTGATCTGGCAGTGGCGTAATTGGTCGTCTGAGAAGGTGCTGTATAGACAATTAGCTCTGTTAGTCTGTCGAAGGTCACGCAGCAAGTAGCGCCTACATCTTGTTTAGAAACACTACCGCGATCGTTGCAACGCAGTTGAGGAAAATGTAAAGTATCGTTCTGACCGACGGTGTTGATCTGGAGGGTGCCACCACGGGCGAGGGTAAGAGCACTTCTGTTTTCTCGTCCATTGAGGCCATCTCGTGACGTTCCGCGTCGCCTAATGCCGAAGACTGTGATGCACGTATACTGGCCGGTTCACTGATATATGTCGGGCGATCGACCAGGAAGTTGAAAGATGTTGTGGTGCACAAGTCGTCTCAGCGAGCTGACTATGTCCGAATCGGAAGCCTCGCTACGCTTCACTATCAAGCTGAGCGAACTGAGATGTCGTCCCCGCAGCTGCTGATGCGAACGCTAGCGAACGATCTCTGGCCGTGTCCAGTGCAGGCGGCCAAGCTTTCCTTACAGTAGCTGCAGTGCAAGCTGCAATGCAATGATCCACTGAGCTGAGTCCTGATTCCCGCGTCTTGCAGATTGTGTAGCAGTGGCACACTTCGGAGATAAGCGATCAGCTCACAATCAGGGAACAGCACCGGCAAAAGTGATGGTCTGAATCTTGGCGGAGGTGTAAGGCAGGCCTGTCTGAGCTGTAGCAAAGTCGTGTGTCACAAGAACTTTGAGAAAATAAAGGGCGGGCGAATGGAATTGGTATAGAGGTGAATGTTCTGTATGTCTGCTGCGATGCACAAGCGCAGTGATGCAAACGTGGAAGCGATGTGATGGCAACGTGTATGCTGTAAGCAGTTGAATGTTTGTTGAGGGAAAGAGATGTCGCAATCCACCCATGAAACAAGGCCAGCTCGAGCACTGCCTTACCAGACTATCTGAATACGAGCGACTAGGCTAACTGCCATTCCAGCTTCCGAGGCAATTCTGGCAATGCATTTCCGTCCCACACCTTACTCTCCCACAACTTCGCGTAGTATGGCCACGACATGCAAGAGACAGGAGGTCAAGGCTAACATCCAGGCACGAGTGTCAGCCTGGAGGGGCATCAAGGGCATCAGATCAGGAGCAAAACAAAGCTTACGCTTACGCTTATGCTTATCTCGCTTGCTTTACCTCATCTTGTCCTGCGAGTGATCAGAGCAGGCCGGCTTACAAAAATAGATTTGCCTCGAACGCCTGGTACAGACAATGGTACTGGCACCTTTGCTTGGCGACATGCACGCTAAGCTTTCAGCTATCCAGATTTCCAGCTGATTAATATCGCTGTACAGTGAGGTACCAGTACCTAAGTTCCGTGGCTGCCACGCTCGCGCTGCCTCGGTGTGCTTTGCCAATGTATTGTCTCATAACGTCGCAGTACAGTTGCATGCCTGTCTTCGCACATGCTCACAGCATACTCCCGTGGATGCAAGGTAGACCACTGGAGCGTTCCAACAGAACAGATGCATCCGGCCAGGACAGGGCAAGAGGGTTGTCACTATACGAGTACTACACCTTCCGCAGCCGATGGAGCTATGCTACTCTATGTCGTGTGTCTCTAATGCTATGCAAAATCTATGTTTAGGAGTAGATAAGATACAAACATATACAACATCATTCACCACCCTGTCGGCGGCATTGGTAGCTTCCAGTAATGGATGATGTCTTCCCTGATCTCCCACGTCGACTGCGAGAGATTGCCAAGGTTATCACGAAGCCTGTCAATTTCGGGCTGGAAGCTCAGCTTCACCTGCGCGATCTCGCTGGCTGAAGCACCTCTGTCGACGGATGCATTCACTCTGGTCTCCATGGCCTCCTCTGCAAAGTTGAGCTGCCACTGAACCTCCTCCCGGCGTGTGCGCATAGAGTTCCACATCTCGAGCTGTTCAAGCTGATCCATGTCGGTGATGCAGAAGTTGTATGCCTTGCAATAACATTCCTGCATGCTAGGACAGAATTGACCTCTTCCTGTGAAGATGTATGGCCAGGTGTACTCGAAGACACGTCCACTTTCTGCATCGTCGTTTTCCCAGTCCATTGTCCATCTCTTCAGATTCTCGTAGAACGACTTCGGATGTCTCCTGATGGTGTCGCGAGAGACTGCGAACTGAGAGCAGCAAGTGCCGGCAAAGAAGGGAGGAAAGCCGCGCTCGGGAACGTCTGGGAATAGTTCCATGAATGTCTTTGGATTGAAAAGACCTTCTAAGCGGTGAGGATCCAGCCTGTCTTCTGCTCTACTTGGATCAAACCTCACCCAGTATGGGCAACCCGGCCAGTGATCGCATCGACTGCCTACATAGCCTTGCTTCATGATGTTTGCGCGGTCCATCCGATTGATAGTGACTGTAGAGTTCCAACCCAGTAGCATATTGTTATGCCAAACCTCGTCATCCGTGTGCCAGAAGAAAGTCACGTCTGATAACGTATCATAGTGATCCACGATATAGGTAAAGTATACCGCCGCTTCTCGTCCATGATTCCAATCTAGATGTAATTGCGTCGTTGTGACGTTGTTGTCGACAATGTATATTGCAGGCTCGACATTGCGTAGGTTATTGTATACCCAATCGACCTTGTCAACCTCGCTCTCGAGTCTTCCAATCACCACTGTCGCAGTATACTTCGAGCTCTGAGAGTCCTCGATGTCGATATCCGCACGGAAAGGAGAGAAGGGGTCTCCAGCATTCGTGATGAGTCGTTGGTTGTAGTGCTTGTCCAGGTTGTGTGCTTTCTCCGCTGCCGCAGCTCGATCATACTTTGAATCTTGATGAAAGATATCAGAAAGCGGTTTTCGAGAAGCGGAGGGATCACTTACTAAGCTCTGCTTGCGTGCCATTGTGCGACGTCTTGATGAAGAAGATAATGGCCAGCAGACATGCTACCAGGACACCTTGGGTAGCGAGTTTCCGAGTGGTGGAAATCATTGACCAGGAGCGCGCAATGCCAGTCGGAATCTGGTAGTGATGAAGGTGCAGGGACCAGCTCTAGCCACCATGCTAGAGGTGACGACAGATGCACACATCTCGTGTTCAGCCCGTCGATGCAGAGAGCAAAGCAGACGGGGCTGCGATAGCGTGCACGCTCCAATTCAGCCCTAGCCCTGGATCGTCGAGCCGAGCTTGTGCACGACTCAGTGGGCAATGCTGACGAGCTGTGACATCCTGTACGACGTGGACGAGGTGGAATCTCTTGTTCATCTTTTACCTGATCATTCCAGCATTCCAGCTCGTGCGATGCGCTGGACATTTGGACTGCTCTCCACCCTCTCTCGAGTCTCGTCACGGCAGTACCAAGTACTCATGAACCGGTCACGTGACCAAGACAGCGAATGTCATTCGTGATAATTCTGGCTGCCAGGTAAGGCAATAGCTAGCGTCGAAGAACGGAGGTGTACTTGACGTATAGTTGACATACGCCGTGATTTGTTTCTGCACGTTTTCTAGTGCCCTAGCACTATGATTGGCGGTCGTGCTCTGTCGCGTTCACTCCTGCTGTTCTGGCTCGGCATTGTCCAGGCGGAACAGGTCGATGCTGATTACTGAAGAGACTATGAAACAGGTGTACAGGGTGTTTTCCCACAAGTGACATATCGGAGTACAAAGGTCAGCTCGCCCCTCGTGCATGTCAGCAAGTGGAACTCGAGCTGTGATTCGAAAAGCCATATTCTACTAAGCCCGCATGGCCAACGAACGGCAGACAACAAAGTCCTGCTGCTTGATACTCGAGGGAACCTGATATGGTACCAGCAAGAGTCTGGTGCTGTCCATAACCCTCAAGTACAGCGTTATAAGGGCAACGATTACATCACATATTGGGTAGGTGATGATGAGTTTTGGGGTCATGGAGCGGGATACTACAAGATGGTACGTCTCGCATACTGGCAACCAGGCTTTTCCTAATGGTACAACCAGCTCGACCAAACATATACACTCACACATACAATCAGTGCAGTCAATGGTAGTGATGGAGACTATCACGAGTTTAGTATCACTCCACAGAACACGGCCCTTTTGATAGCATATGTGAAGACTCCTTGGGATTTGTCGAAGATACATGGCAGGAAAAATGGCTACATATGGGACTGCGTCTTCCAGGAAGTGGATGTCGACACGAACGATCTTCTGTTTCAGTGGCGTGCTAGCGACCATTTCAAGTTCGAAGATATGGCAGTCGACGGTTGGAGTGACTGGACAGGTCAGTGGAATGTGCATCATGGCATGATTTTGAGTAGATGCTGATCCTGGTAGGCACGAGTGGAGATCCTTGGGACTGGTTTCATCTTCAAAGCCTCGAGAAAGACCTGAAGGGTAATTATCTGATCGCGTCTCGCTACACCAATGCTATCACCTATATCGATGGGTTGACAGGTTGAACGATCTGGCAGATCGGTGGTGTTCAGAATAGCTTCATCGATCTCTCCGAGGGCAACGCTACACGTTTCGTCGATCCCCATCGTGCACGCTGGGACGACGATTACACGACTATCACCTTGTTCGACAATATCAACTTCTGGACACTCGACAGCAAACATCAACGCTCCCGGGCTATCAAACTCCGTCTCGATATGCACCGCAAGGTGGTGAAAGCAGCTGTTATCTTTGATCACCCTGATGGTATTTTGGCACGTTCCGAGGGCGCGCTGCAGAGATTGCCAAATGGTAACTATTTCATCAGCTACGGCTCAACCCCCTTATACTCGGAGTTCTCGTCGCAAGGAGACCACATGTGTGACACACACTACGCGCCAATGCAGGTCAACAACGGGGAAGCTCCTGCATCGGACGTCGTTGAAACATATCGCATATACAAGGGAGCATGGACGGGAATGCCCGTGGCAGCCCCACGCGTCAAAGTGACGAGGGATGCGCTTTTTTTACATTGGAATGGTGCCACGGAAGCCAGGTCGTGGAAGGTTGAGGGCCGAGGGGCATTCGGCAGCAACGCCTACAGATACATCAACCTTGGGCGATATCCCCACGAAGCATTCGAGACCGAAGTCCTCTTGGCAGGTGCTCCAGACTATACGTCTTTTCGATTGACAGCATTGGACTCGAGAGGCGCCTCGATTCGGAGCTGGCTTGTCCAGGAGGATGGTAGTGTACAAGAGCTTGACTACGATGCCGGCCGCCAGGGTGGGCTTTCCAGTGTGTGGTTAGTCCTTGGGATAGTGGTCGTTCTGGTCATGATATCTGTCTGGCGAGGTGGCAGCCGTGACCCAGTCCGCCCGCGGACGAAGTCAGTATAGCAGTAAATACAGCAGCAGAATCATTCACCTTTGTCGCATTATATTCCTCGACGTTCTTGCGTAAAGAGTTCCGTCTGGTCTCTCCACGTAGCATGTCGCTGTGACAGTTTGAAGCCATCGCTTTCACACCTTTTCACATCGATCAACACCTCTCCAATGTTGAATATGGAACAGAGAGCGGTCCAGTAGTCGTTCAAACGGGGCGCAATCCGGCTCGATATCGCCACTTGCCTTGTTGAGCCTCTTACTGGCACCTTGGCGGCCATGACTCCGGGCCACTTGACCCCAACCTTGGCAGTTGCGAGGAGAAAAGGTTTCTGATAACCATGCCAATCGACATAAGACCTCTTCATTACGAGCTTGTCGCCAGCAACACCCTCTCTCCTTCACGCTACACTTGGTCACAACGGATGATCTACTCCTAGGCTCGTGGAAAAAGTACATCTTGGAGTTCTCAGGCGATCACGACGATCAGGCACAATCGATCACCATTGCTTTGGTTCCTGCAGTCGGTTTCAAAATGGACACGCCCATGAACGATGTGGCCAGCGCGCCTGTCTCCACTGGGCACCTCACACCAAGCCAATCATCAACCTCACAGGTGACCTCAAACCCATCAAAGCAGCCACAGTCACATTCTACTCCACAGCCGCAGCAGACGACGCAACACGATCAGCAACACAGAAAGCGCGTGAGGGTATCGCGGGCCTGCGACGAGTGTCGCCTGAGGAAGACTCGATGCGACGGGAGGCAACCTTGCGCAGGGTGTCAGACATTTGAGAGACGTAAGGAGGCACGATTGCCGAGGAAAGACTTCAATGAGCTAATGCGTCGTCAGACTGCTCCTTCAATCTCAATCAAGGCCGCAAGCCAGCTCAGCGTACCAGAATACTGGAGGACCGTCTGCGTCGGGCACATCTTTACATCAAGGAATTGCAGAAGGAACTACCACGACATCAGCAGATTGACGCTGACGCTCTATTTGCTGTGCCCATCGATGTTGACAGTGAGCATGGTGAGAACGGGGACGAGCTCGAGGATGAAAAGCCACGAAAAAGTAGCACCAGAGAAAAGAGCTTAGAGCTCGATAGCATGTTGGATCGCAAGGGCCATATCACAAGTGGAAACTGGTGTAGGAATTTCCACATTGCATGCAAAGGCACTCTCTAATTCAAGGTCACAGATGCTGGCGAATCATCGGGCTTTGCCTTTCTGCTGAAGACGAGAGAGCTGCTGAAAGAGGAAAGCTCATATGGAATGAGGAGCTCCAGTAATGGCACCCGTGGCTCGGATGATGCTCTAGGGAAGAGTAGATCTGCCTCAAATGACATCAAAGACGAATCAGAACACTACAAAGAGGATTCAGGGGCTGCTGCGTTGGTAGAGCTCTATGATGCGCCTATTCCAGGCAAACAGGTCCTTGATCTGAACGTGCCACTGGCGCAGCTTTTGCCCACGTATGACGCCGCGAGGATGATGCTGAGCCTGTGTATCTCGAGGTATGACTCCACCGCACCTTACGACATCGCACGCGCGTATGCGCCAGGTACCTGACTATTTAACAGCGTATACCCGTTACTGCAATTCATGGACGAGGACGACACTGAGCGAAAGATGAAACGCATCTACAATTGCGATCCTGTTGACTTCACTGATGAAGATCACGACTTCGTCCCGCTCCTATACATGGTCATCGGCCTAGGGGTCCTACTGTCCAGACAGAGGCATAGTCAGCATGGTTGCGACAAGGCTGTGGCTCACGCGATGAGGTACTATATCGCAGCTAGCAAGATGGTTGACATAACCCGGTAGGTCAGAGATTCGACATAACACTAGGGGTTGAATTCTGACGAGTTGCAGGGCACGCACTCTGCCGGCTTTGCAGACCTTAATCTGTTTTTCACTCTTCCTTCTCTCGACTGCAAGGTTGGCCACGTGTCACACATATTGCAGCGTGGCCATGGCCAGTGCCCTAAAGGTGAGATTGCCTCGATACGAAGACATGCAGAGCACTGACAAAGGTACGCAGCTCGGTCTACATGTCCTTCACCCTGCGAATGCTTCCTTTGACGAGCATCAGGACGACCTTCGACGCAGGATATTTTGGACTATCACTAAGCTCTCGGTACAATTCGCAATCTTGGCAGGCGTCGATTGAAGGCTGACCCAAATGGTCAGGGATATTGTAGCTCTATACTTGGACTCCCGCTCCTCCTCGACACGGTAAAGCTAAGGGCCACGTGCTGCTTCAATGTGTTGCTGACTCAAGCTTCAGGCAGCAGCCGAAGTGACAACAGACGTGAAAATTTGGGATGTCTTCGATACGGCAGTCGAAGAGCTGCAGAACAAGAATTCACAAGTCGCATATTCGATGGCTACTTCCGCAGCGCACTTCAAGTTACTGGTAATCACAGCCAAGGCGACCAGTGCTCTGTTCACTACAGTACAATCATCACACACCTCCGACTCGCGTTTTCCCAAGATGGTAGTCAACAGCTCCAAGATCATGGAAGCAGAGGCAAATCTGAGGGATTGGTGCGAGTCAACCCAAGAGATATTGAACTACAAAGACGATCGAGATGGCGTGATTGTGTGAGTGGCAGTGATGCTCTAGATGGTAGTCACTTCGCTGATGCATGCCTCAGAACCAAGTTCGATCTTAGGATGACTCTAGCCTTCTCCAGAATCCAGCTTTATAAACCGTTTCTGCACTATCTTTCACGGAGGCATAGTGACACACCTAGCTCACCATCTCAGCTACGATTGGCATATGCATGTGTCACAGTTGCACAAGAAGCTATTCACGAAGCAAACTCGACGCTCGAGGGTGCATTGCTCGGCCAAGCGTCCTTTCCAGCAATGTATACAGTCTTCATGGCTGTGACCTGCCTCGTCTTCTTCGTCGCAACCAGACTCTCTGATTTGGAGCATGCTAGGGTCAAGGCAGATGCGGAAACGGGAATCCGAGTGCTCGCTAGTGCTACATGTCCCGGAACAGGTGCAGCACAATGCCTCGACGTGCTAAATGCATGTAATGCTGGGAAGAACGCACTGCAATATGCTAACATATATGCAGGATCTCATACGATGTCTGTCTCAAGTTGTTGATATCGACGTCGACAAGATTCGGAATGGCGCCCGATCCTACTGCCAACGACCCCCACACAATTTGGATCGAATCACTGTTGAACGCCAAGATCCTGCAGCAAACACAGCAGCAATACTGGGACGGCCGGAGCAGGAGAATGAGGAGCAGGAACATTCGACGAAGATACGGCAGGAGCAGGAGCAGGAGCAGGAGCATCAGTACCCATCGCACCATGCAGGACCTACGCAGCAATCAGGTCGCGACTATCTTACATCAACAGACATGTTCCCTGTGGCGCCTTACCCCAGCCTCGTTGGAGCAGGACTAGACCACAATATGATGTTCCAGCATTATCCCGACGTACCTGCAGAGGTTTGTGTTTCGTTTTTGACATAAAGAGTGCAACTAGCTGATTATCCCTGTCTAGCACACGCAATACGACGCCATTCATATGCCATTTGACAGCTCTTTCTCATGGTCATACGATCCAGCGCAGAGTACAGGCTCATACGGTGTTGACCAAGTCCAGCAACGCAATCCTCACGTCCACGCCGTCCCGGACATGCTGCAATTCCCCATGAATCCACAGCACATTGCATCTTACCTTGGTCACAGTCACGAGCATAATCCAGGCCCGTTAGGAAGTAATGGCAGGGGTAGCATGCAATGAGGTATTTGCGACGGGCCGGTGTGATGGCTGTTTCCGTCCTGTATATAGTAAGGACCGGACCCCAGCTGCACCTGACGACAGATGGAAAGTCTGTGTCTCTTCGTGCCAGAAATATGACAGCTCTCGTGACATGCTGGAGCTTTTCCTGTACGCGCGTCCGCTGGAAGCCACGCTCATCGTACTCACATACATGGGTGCCTCCACAGTCGCAAGTTCAAACGAGCGTGATCTTCGCCATGGATTCAGGCTTCCCAATACCACTCTTCAGCCATTAAAGCCATTCGAGCACGATGTGCCCTCCAGTCTCAAGGACGCCATAGCACGAGGAAACAGTACTAGCTCACCCTTTGGTCGCCTTTTCAATGCTCTTTCCCGCGACCACAGTCTCCCCAGCATGAGTGTCGCCGTCGCAAGACTACCGCCCACGCCAAGACGACTTTCCTTCGCGACATGGTGTCCACCGCAGAATTCGCGCACGATTCCGTCGTTAGTCTGCTGCGTTGTCATTTCCTCTCGCAGCTCCTTATTCGAAGAGGATTGGTCTAGCGCGGAATCCGAAGGGTACGGCAATCATGCCTCATTTGTCTTGGCCCTTGACGCTGACGGGACATCTACCTACGTTCATCGCTCCGCCATCTCTCTCTTCGCCAAGGCCGGTCGCTTGAGTCTTCAGCAATTGTGGAGAGTCATCAAGGCTACCGGACTGACCTGTTTCTCCTCTTCGTGCTTAAGCATCAGGCTTGTCAAGCTTGAGGTATGTGTCCTTCTGAAAGTTTCTTGGTTATTTCGCAGCCACCACTTCACCCGCCGCCGCCTCTCTCTAACGTCAACCCTTCCGCATTCGGCATTAGATGGGACGACAACCTCTCTGGGAATGAACGACATTTGGAACAACAGTACCGTCTTGTCCACTTGAATACAAACGTATTCAGGAAGTTAAGCAAATGCTGTTAGCTTGAAATGAAACCCTCTCTGGGAAGGCAAGCTAGTCTTGTCAGCTTGATATCGACGGGATCGTGGCCCTCAAGACTCTACTCCTCGACGTGACTATACTCGTCTACGTGAGTCAACCATCTACTACGACGCAAGGGACCCTCGAGACTCTACTCCTAGGCGTGATCCTATACCTCGGCGTGACTATGCTTATCCTCGAGACCATGCTCGCCCTCGAGAACTAAATCCTTAACGGCACTCTATTCCTCGGCAAGATTCTGTTCGCCCCCAAGAACCTGCTCCTTAGTGGCACTCCGCTACTCGGAGGGACTCTGCCCCTCTGCGGGACCATGCTCGCCCTTGAAACCCTGCTCGCCCTCAAGAACCGACTCCTCGACGGGACTCTGCTACTCGGCGGGACTCTGCCCCTCTGCAGGACCATGCTCGCCCTCCAGAAGAGAAAAACTCCTCGGCGGGACTCTGCTCCTCGGCGGGACTCTGCCCCTCTGCGAGACAGCACTCTTCGGCGGGACAGTACACCTTGGCGATATCTCAGTGTCAGCATTGTCCAGACCGACACGACGTGTAGCTGCCGTCTGTTTTGCTGTCAGAGTCGGCCTGCGTCGGGTACCGCCAGATAGAGTTTCGACAGCAGCGCCGACCCTCAATAATTCATCAGGACCTCAGGAATCGCCTTTAACAGCAGCGCCATCCTCCAACAACTCATCAGAACCTCATACATCGCTTTCTACGAGAGACAGCTCGCGATCACTCAACGAGGACACAGATATCACCGTCCACCATGGAGACAACCGCAGCTGGATCCGCGAAGCCCCAGTTCTTAACTTCCACGCGGGACAACTCGATCCGGCGAATAACACCCTCGTTCTGCAATTGCCGCGAGGCAGCAACTGCTGCATGTGAGGCGTACAGCAACAGTAAGAAGAGTACCTAGGTATCGGTCAGCGTCGGAGCGTGAAGCACCGGGACAGGAGGGTGGATGGTTGTGAACGGTCGTTTTGTGCGATTGCTCGCATCCCAGGATCGTTGATTGCATTGCACCAGTGGAAAGCAAAAGAAAAATGGAAGAGGAAAAGCAAAAGGCAGAGCTCGTCATGGACAAGACGTTCGTGGCTACATTATCACTTGCTATGTGCGTCTGACGTAGGGGAATTGGCTCATCGAGCTTCTGCCGTAGAGAGACTTTACTGGAGGGTTGTGATTTGTAGCATGAATATATATCGTATGACTAGACGTTCCTGTGATGGATGTTGACTGGCTTGTACTGCACGATGACCAATCATCTAGTTCATAATGCACGCAAACGTGTACCATCTCAAGTTCCACTCAACACTATGCTTGCGACGCGCGATCTTGCCGCCTGCCTCGTAAGCTGGCAAGCCTCTATTGCGCTCCCCGGGGCACTCGTGCAGTAGTCCAGCGCTTGGCCGAAAGTCCTCTATGCAGAAAGCGTAGCGAACAGGCTCCTTCTTCACCGCTAATCTTAGCGAGGATCTAAGCCCGAAGTCACCGTCTACTTCAAGTGAGCTTACAGGATGTTGCTCGACGCATTAGCAGACAAGAAAAAGGACTTCAAAAGCGCTATAGCCTTACTCTTATCGGCAAGATCCAGAGTCTCGTGCAAGCACTGCACCTATGCCGGGGTCAGGTATGGCGAAGGCTTAGAATCTCAGGGTTGAACACGACTTGGGGGTTACAGCAATAGGACGATTGGCGACTCTGAGGCGGAACAAATGGAGATGGTATGGTTCCTCACTCAGCACCAATGGACGAAGGTGGTCCAGGATGACTAGAGGACGATGAGGCGATACACTGAGAGGCGGGGTACCCTGCCTGCTTTGTGAGATAATGCTGACCGTGAAAGGATGCTGACCGCAGAAAGATGCTGACAAGGCTGTCCACATGGTCAGCGGGGAACCCAGCTTCTCTCTACGTCGTGCCGCAAGAGTCGGTAGCGGCCATGGGAAATGGGTTTAGCAATACAGTTCAATGTTGACCAGGTGGAGAATAGGGATAGTGAAATATGCGAGCCTCGTGCTGAACTGTGTCGTGAGAAGAGGATGTATGTCGCTAGCCTTGGACTGAATTGGCTCCGTATGGAGGAAATTGTAATAGGGTGATAAGGCATTGCTACCATGGGGAGAGTGATGTGCACTGACTCAGTCTGAGGCCGGATTCATGGACTGCACTGCCGACAGATGAAATAGAAGATCTAACTTGCGTTGGCTATTTCCGCCAGATCTCTTGGTCTCGGGTGTACATTATTGCAGTATCATCGACACGCGCGGGGATCCCGTTCTGCTTCAACGGGACAGCTTCATTCTCGAGTGTCGATGTCGATGGCACCGTGCAGGACAGATGAATAATGAAACCGGGTAGTATACCAGCAACGAGGTGCAGAATCATCGCGATTATTAAGACACTTTCGATCAAGCTATACTGCCGCTGTGTATGTGGCTTTTGCCATTTTCGTCCAGCCTAGCTGAAATTCGATATTGAGCGCCACCAGAAGCTGAAGGATGCAGATAAAGAATCAACGTTGAAAACCACGCCCCAGGCTCGAACAAGCGACGAGTCTACAGGAAGACACAATACTCGAGCCTCGCCAAGGCAGCGAGGCCCGATCTTATCCATTCCTTTGCCATTTGATTAGAGGTTGCAAGGACTTCAGCTGGTGGCTCACCGTCGACGGCTTTTGTGTTGGCGACCTTCTCAAAGCTATTCCAAGCCTCCTACGAGGACCTGCGAGCCAAGACTTGACGAGCAATGCTATATTGATCGGAGAGCATCGAATCAGTGGCCACAGCTGGCGTCGATTAGCAAAGAACAACACATGTTTGTCTCGAGGATCGAGGAGCCGAGGCCAAGGCTAAGGGATGAAGAGTTCTCGGAGCAGCACCCACTACTGTCTACAGAAGTCGAGATAAGGCTGAAGCTGAAGCTGAAGCTCGAGCTGAAAAGACTTCGAGCTTCGATACCAAGGTACTCGCGACTCGCGACGCTTGAAAGATGACTTTAGGGTTTTCGGGCTTCAGGTGGCAGCCGATTGCAGCCAATTGCAGCGACTTGAAGCGACGGGCCGAGACTGACAAGGGGCGTTGCAACGGTCGACTGGGGCACAATCCCGGACTTCAGCGGAGTATCACATGCCATTTGTGGTTTTTGATTTGGTCATGGCAATCTCCCTCGCATCTCCCTCTCATCTCCCTCTCATCTCCCTCGCCCCTTGCCGAAACCCCAACCTCAACCTCAACAGTCCTGATCTACCCTCGTTGCTCGATTCATCTTGCCAACGACGACGTTGTCCAAGCTATTTGCATTATTGACTCTGCAATAATGGGTACAGTACGTGCTTCGGGCTCTTCTTGCGAGGAGGTCAACGGGGAAGGATGTGCTCGGCGAAGTGGGACATGGGAGCCCTTGAGCATGTAGTAGTACTAGCTGTCCGTGCAACAGTAGTGCAGGGCAAGATCAGCTCGTGCCAAGGTAACATATCATTTCCCTGTAACAAGCAACAAGCAACAAGCAACAACCGACGACGCGCTCCCTTTGTTCCAATAACAAATCTTCAGCTTCGTCGGAGCTTCGCGTGCTAGTGCTCGAGCTAGCGGGGCCGTGCACTTGTGATCCCTTACCGCTTCTAGTAGTCTTAGATGCTCGTGCCTCTCGCCCTGCATCTATCTTCGTGGCTTGGAGAAAGCGTTGACAGCAGGCAGGCTTGCTCTAGGTTAGCGTCTTTGTCGTCGGCCATATCCGGCTAGAGGGATGCCTTGCTCAACCGTCGTAGGGCTCACTCCAAGACAACCACCACCGCGACATCGTCTCTCCCATGTCCCATCTCCCATCACCCATCTCCCATCTCCCCTGGCCTTCGGCAATCAACGCCTGGCATGAACATGGCACGAGCTAAACCCACACAAGATGGAAACAGAATGAGGCTGGCTGAAACCATACTTGCGCCCTCTCGGTACTCTCTTCCGGACCATGTGCTACCACGCCACGGACTGCACTATGGCTCGATTGGGTCTGTTTGATGCTGTATGCCTGCCGACGGGGGGATTGCCCATCAGACAAAACCTTGCCAGGATCCTTCACTTGCTGAAAAAAGTCTTTTCGTCTTGCTCTGAATACCATCACTCACTTGGTACTGCGACAGCACCACACTCTCATTAAAATCAACACACTCGTTCATTGCTCATCTAGCAGAATCATCGTCCAATCTTTCGCTCAAGTCGTCCTCTTGACCCACCTATAACACACTCTCGTTCCAGGTCTCTTGCTCCAGCAGTCGATACAATGCAACTCATCAGCACTTCCATCTGCGCACTACTGCTCATCGCCAGCACGTATGCCGCGCCGGCTGCAGCCCCGGCCATGATCACAGCCCGGGCAATCGCCCCGAGAAGCCCTGCTCCAGAGAACTACGTCCACGAAGGCCACCACCTCTCCAAGGTCGAATCAAAGGTCGAGAAGTCCCTCGCAAAAGAAGCAGCCACCGCTACCGGCGCAGTCCTGGCGAGCATCCTCAACGCCGAACACACCATCGCTGCTCAATACACCGCACAAGAAGCTGCCGCCTCCTCGGCTCACTTCTCCAAGTGGAACTCTCAGGCCAGCGTCGAAGGTTCCAGGGCCAGCGCCTACGCTGCCAAAGCAACCAAGGATGCTGCCAAGGCAAACAGTGAAGCTGCAGCTGCCAGCAGTGCAGAAGCAAGAGCCAGCTCCGCCGGCGCCGCCTGGAAGGGCAAGCAAGCCAGCAAGGCAAGCGTAAGGGCATCGCACTTCAGCGCCTGGGCCAGCAAGGAAACCGCAAAGGCCACTGCTGCCAGCGCTCGCGCTTCCTGGCATACATCCAAGGCTGTCCACGAAAGCTCGAGGGCAACGCACTGGTGGCCACAACCCACTCCATCCACTACCCACTCCGGTCCACCACCACCACCAACACCATACTCAACACACACCCGCCCAACAACGACTATTCCCGGCACATCATCGACCAGCTCCATCACAAAATCCATGACCATGGCGCCGAACTTGCCCTACAAGCCTGCGCACAAGCGTGCCATTGATCCTTGGGTCATCGACCACCTTGCCGGCTTCTAGAACAGCGGCGTGTCACTTTCCTGAACATTTCATCATTCTTTTTCTCATATCTCTTGGATACTGCTGGCGATGATACCCGGATGTTTGGGCGCCGCAGTCGGCGTTGGCTTTGAATGACTATCAATCATGCATGGACGCCCATCTTCGATCTGGGTAATGGCGCATAAGCTCAATCATTTCTGTCTCTGTCCAAGGACAACCCCGATCTCTCTGTATCACCACAACGTCACTCTCCTTGGTTGGAAGGCCTGTAGTTGGCGCAGCGGAGTTTGGTCGAAAAACGACATGGTGGCGTTTTGCTTTATTCGTATAGACGATAGATTTTTTGAATTCAACCCACTGGCTTCTGTCCATGCCATCAAGATCGTGATCCAGTCGAAATTCAGTCGTCATTGTTGTGATTATTGCGTCGCGCGCATGTCGAGTATAGCCGTCACGAGCACGACCAACACGATGAGACAACCATCGAGCTTAGCGCAGCGCAGATTGGGACGGACCTATGGCCCGCGTAGATAGAACTCGCATCGAATGTGACAGAATAGTATGGAGCAAAACGTGCGAGGACAATTGCAAGACTCGCCAATATCGGAGAGAACGAACCAGCTCACACCCCTGACCCACACACCACTTTCGCACCCGGTACCTCATCCACCAATAGCATAATCATGCGCAAACGTGAGCTCCTATGGGGGACCGCATTTGGAAATAAGACACACCTCCTTCATCTTGGTAGTCAGCAGCATGGCCAGAAGGGGCCAAGTCGTGCTGAAAGGCGTATTGGTCATGCGCGCCAAGACTCGGAGCTGGGACTCCCAGCCGTATGGTGAGACACATCATGTTGGCTCGACGGAGATAGAGGATTTCAGCAACTCTGTGATTGTAGCTAAGGGACCAGGGAAGAGTATTAGAGTATAGGATTGACAATGTATCAGTCAAGATACTATTGTTTGCGCAATAATTGATTGATTGAACTATCTACAGTATACGTTGCATGCTTAAAGTTCTCCTTCGATCCTACAGTATCACGTATCACCTGATTAGGTTATGCGTAATGTCCTAAGAGACTTCCTACAGTTTAACATTTCAATAAAGAGCGTATAAAGGCGCGAGTTTAGCGTATATAGATAGCGATTGACTCGTAGTATATAAAGGAGGTTTAGTAAACTTTTTCTATTAATTAACGCTAAAAATGCGTATATTGCTAGAATAAACTTCTATATTATACTATACAGCCACAATAGCGGGTATTAACTATTAGAGAATACTAGTATATAGCGCGTACTTGGTTTACTATATAGCTAAGTTAGTTAGCTATTTATTATAGAAACAATGTTACAGGACGACATAGTCTAATTATAATACGCGCCTCCCGTGTCAGGAAGCACATAATAGGCTAGGAAAGGAAGGTTGAACCGCAGGTTTAACCTTATCTGTTACCGCCGCTATCAGTAACGTAGCTCTTCAAGCTACGTCCTCGTTATATAGCCTAACCTATACTAATAGATAAGACCTCTATAGCTAACTAAATCTAAACCGTTTCCCCGTATTCACGCTAACTACCTACCGCCGCGAGACCGACCGTAATATTACGTAGCTTCTTACCTTTAGTGTAACTACGTCGAAATAGTTATCCGCCCGGACCCTCCCCTTAGGACTAACTCCCCTAATAAACTTACCGAACACGTTACTTAGTTCCGCGACGACTAGCTTATCTACCTTCGTAACCTAACTAGATATACCGCTAAAGTTAAAGAGAAACTTATTCTTTAATAAGAAAAGATTGAATAGATCTAGAACTAGGTTACCTCCGCGAAGGGAGTTATCGAATTCTAAAAGAACTAGTATAAAGAGATCCTCGAGAGTAAGGATTAGACAATCCTTAATCTTAAGATTTAGAACGAGAAAGCCCTTCTTACTACTATTCCTACGGTTATTACTCCTAAAACGACACCTCAACCTAGACGCCCTACTAAGCACCCTATAGATATTATAGAGAGAAAGACTCCGGTTATTACTAATATACCTCCCGAGTCTTCCTAACTTAGTGAGAGACTACCTAACCCCGAAAAGTTTAATAGAGATCGTAAAGACCTACGCCGCTTTACCTAACAGATCTATAGTAAGTTAACTACGAATGTAGACCGCTTCGTAAGGGCTAATAATCGTTTAGCCTACGTTGCTAGCCGCCTTACTAGAACTGCTTATTCTCTAATTCTACCTAAGGTTAAATATGGAATGTATTAATTCGTCGACTATCCGTAGATACTAGAATACTTAGAAAACGCTTTTAGTGATCCGGACCGTATTAAAAATACCTAGAATAATCTCTTCTGTCTACGTTAAAAGAATACGGATTTTAGCGTATTCTTTACCGAGTTCAAACGCCTTGCTCTTAAAGGCGAAATACTAGACTCCGTACTTATACCT
>Ga0268250_10000271_pt1 | contig 25265 bp, 18 predicted proteins | sample AgamicAsSfe_FD_200448 | JGI IMG/M metagenome (GOLD analysis project Ga0268250, IMG submission 200448) | Agave microbial communities from Guanajuato, Mexico - As.Sf.e (v2) (version 2) | ecosystem: Host-associated > Plants > Phyllosphere > Phylloplane/Leaf | place: Guanajuato, Mexico | collected...
CAGCGCACTCGCAATGCTATTCCCATTGTTGACCCTAGCACTCGCGTCATCGCAAGCCCTCCCCCAAGCGTCTCGCCGGCTCGTCAGATGCAGGGATACATCAACCAGCGTCGCTGGTAGAGAAATGACTAATACCCTTTCATGACTCTATCCGCGGCGCTGTTCTTGTCTAGGGCTGGCGGGTGCATCCTCTGGAAATCCGGACGACTATACGGCCACACAATTTTTTCTAATCCTGCGACTGTACAGATTTACGATGCTTTCACACATATACCACTGGATTGCGGAGCCCTCTGGATCCTAGACGAAACGGCGTTTTTCGTATCATTGTCATGAAAAGGGCATAATCGGTTTACTTTCTTATTCTCTCTGCATTTTCGGACTCTTGTTTTTACAAAGCCTTTGTTGATGTTCCTTTGCAACGAAGCGCACGGTGTTATACTCTGGGGGAAACGGGATGAACGAAAACCACACGATGCACATTCAGTCGGATTTGTTTGACTTTCTGGCGCGCAGGCATATATTTCACGCATGCTTGGGGTGTCTACTTGCTCTGCTGTTTACAATTCCTCTTCTCTTGTTGTTTACGACTCTCACACAGGGAAAGAAAGGGTTTCATGGCCGGTCGGGGCGGGAGATTCGGTGTCTTTGTTATTTGAGTTATGGGCTGGCAACAACAATTGTCGTCGTCGAGCGAGCGAGAAGGAGTCTTTGATTGTCGGTTATACCAAGATTCTGGGAACTGGGAGTTGTTTTTGCTCTTTTCGCTATTTCGTATCTCTTGTCAACTTTTTTTCTTTCTCTACCGATTTTCTCTAGCTATGCTGGTCCTTTTGATCATGCTGGCGTCGAGTTTGGGTCAACGGAAAAATACAAGCTCTTCTTACTTCTACAATTTGGCTCACTTGCTTAGTGATGTCGATGAGCTGTCAAAACCTAAGCAATGCACATGTACTGCACCGGGACCTTGCATTGTAATGAGCAAAGCATTCAACTCAGCTTCTCACACGCCTTATGTTGAACGAGACAGAAGCTTGGCTGGCAGGCTGCTACATGGTGGGGTGGCAGGTCGAGTTTCTGTCAGCACGAGTAGTCGAAACAAGGTGAATACAGCTGATTCATTGTAAAGCATAAAATTGTTCGATTCATGGAAGGTTCTTCCCAGAACACGTGCGGGAAAAAAGACGATATGGTCGGCAAGTGGATGGAGCTCGTAATCGCGCGATTGACAATTGGAAGCTACGCCTTGTGACGTAGTGCTTTTCCCGGATTGGAGGAGCACTGGTCGACAGGTACGATCAGCCAACCGAGGGACTGTGTCATGGGGAACTCTTTTGTTGCTTTCTCCTTTCTGTTTCCTTCCTTCTTCTCCATCACATTTACAACTCACTCTTGAACCAATTCAATCCCCGCATCATCCTTCGCGTCAAGCTACTCAGCTCCAGGTTCGACGCCGTCTCCAGCTTCTCCACTGTGACGTGTTGACTGACAATTTCGCCAGAAAACACAACACATCAATCATCATGCTTTCCAGATCTTTCATCGCCAGAAGAGCCTTTGTCTCTGCTCCCGTCCGTTCTTTCCAGACCGCACCTGTCCTGAGAGTCGGCAAGGAGAGCGCTCTCCGTAAGTCTCTCAATCCTTGTTGGCCCTGCCCAATGTCGACCCTTGGAACAAAAGCATTGGCGTAGCTCACGATGACGACTTCATTCCAAGAACATCAGGCTAACATAACACCAGACGAGGAGGGTCGCGCTGAAGAGGCCGAGAAGATCAAGAACGAGCAGATCCAGAAGCAGAAGGAGGGCAAGGGTGAATGGCACGAGGGTATTGCCAGCGACAGCGAGAGCATTGTAAGTTCCACCAACGTCTGACTATATGTATCCACAACGACTAACACAATTCATCACAGGTCAAGGCAGACAGGGGTGACATCAAGGCCGACGCCGACACGATAAAGCAACTGCAAAAGGAGACCGAGAAGCTCGCTTCCCAGAAGAAGTAAACTTGCTCCACTCTATGGATACTTGCGCGCTTCGAAACAATCAACAGCACACGAAAGAGAATGATTTAAAAATATTATCAGGAGCATGGTCAGGGTTGTAACGGATAGCCCTTCGCCTTTGTAGCATACTTGAAATTGATTTCACACACTTCAACAATTACTTCTGCGCCTTGATCTGGAGCGTGTGTAAGTCATGCTGTGACCACGAGGAGACATCAATTACGGTATGAGCTGAACAAGGCGTCTGCAATGAATGCTTGTTTTCGGATCATGACAAGGATGAGCAGGTGCTCACTGTCTGGGCACGGTCTGGCTGCTTACTACGCCTACTCGGTGTTCCCGTGATAGCCTCCGAACAGGAGCACCAGTGGCTTGTCTACTGAAGCTCTTCTTGTGACTTGTACAGTGTACAGCGTCCCTCAGCTGCTCCTTCATGCATCGCTCCGTGCACAGTGCGTTTTTGGCCATGCAGCTGACCTGAGAAGTGCCGGCTTTTGCACACTGCCGTCTTGGAATATCCTCTTCAGCTTTTCACGTGTCACAACAACATCTCGACACCTTTGTGACAACCAAACTTAAACCATCGTCCCGTCCCGCGGTCTCCAAATCTGTGTCCACGAAAGGACTTGACTCGGATGGTGTTTCCAATCTGCATGGTGAGGGCTTGGCGCGACCGAGTACGCAACGCCTCCTCGGCCTTTGAGCAAAGTGGATCTCGAGTCCTTGGTTTCGACAATGAGTCGTGTCTTCCGATATATGGGACTGGATGGTATTTCCATTCACGTTCTCAGCTCATCACTGTTGGTACACAGCCATGGCAGGAAGCCTGTAAGCAAGACGAACGAGCCCAAGTAGCGACGTCGTCAAGACTCAGGCATCCGTTAACCAGGATCATGGAGTTTATCAGAATTTAAAGTTGGCTACGCTCCTTCAACCCATGCAAGAAATCCACAGCCCTACCGACCCGTTCACCGTAAAGAGCCTCTCCGTCTCGGCTTTTCCGGATGCCTTGCTCGTAGTAAACCATTCAGGCATGGCCCTGCCTGAGTCGGGACCACTTCTTGTTACATCAGGACTGAACATGGCAGAGTCCAAGACAGCCCGTCCGCGGCAGCTATGGGGGTTTACGAAACCTTCGAAACGTCAGCTTGATGTTAAGAATTGTGGTTCCCGTCTTCTCTTTGTCTTTCCTATACTTGATGATCTCTTCCTCTTCTGAGTGTGGTATACTGGCTCTACTACTACTTTAACAACATCTCATGTGTGACCTTACTCGACAAACAACTTGTCAGCCACGAAGGTGCAGTGGAGTCGTACCAACAATAGGCTCGACTGTCGGTGAGCATGCACTTCGGCTTGCAATACAGATACAAAGACAACAACCTCGAGGCACAACTCCCAAGGAGATCCTGCAGTTTCTTGGATGGATAGTCGCGTCATGTGTCCTCTATGACTGTCTTCGGAATCGTAGAGGTAAATATCAACGCTGACAATCGGCTGTGGACATGCTGACGAGCGCCAGGAGAAATCAAGGATGTCTTCGTTCCATACTATCAACCATCCCTCGAACGTATGCTCAAGAAATTCTGTGACGACCATTTGATGTGCTCCTTCGCCGATCGCTCGAACCGCTCATGTACCGGCACACGACTATCTCACGGCATGGAACATCGCACCTCAGACGGCAAGACCATCGGATCAGGCCAGTACACCACTAGCATCACTGCAAACTCGTACCTACCGCAATGGATCTCTTTTCTCAAGAGGAAACTGGACATGTACGAAGAGGAGTACCTGGAAGCCGTAGAAGAGGAACCGAAGACGTCTACCGGGATACATGCCAGTGACTTGCATATCGATCAATTGGATTACTGCTTCAAGAAGCTGGGAACAGCTAGGCCTTTTATCAGTCATGCGAGTTGCTTTGGCTGTCTGGTCAATATACCACTGCACCCTCTACCATGCGGACATGTGCTTTGTGAAGCCTGCATTCGAGACTGTGCGACGAGTAGTCATGGCAGGTTAAAACTGAAATACTGCCCGCTACACGTGGATATGGACAACGACTTTGAGCCGCCATGGGAGGTCACACACAAACCCGATCACGTGGGTGTACGGATACTGTCTCTCGACGGGGGTGGTATGCGAGGAATCATGGAGCTGGAAGTCCTACGGGCCATCGAGAAAGCTCTGGGAGGCAACATACGCATCCAATCGTTCTTTGATCTGATCGTTGGCACAAGCACAGGAGGCATCAATGCTCTGGCCCTGGGAGCAAAACAATGGTCCGTCCGCTATTGCATTGAGATGTTTGAGAAGTTCTGCGACCAAGCATTTACCGAGCGTGAGTTTGGAGGTCTTGCCTTGCATGGCAGCAAGTACAAAGCAACACCTCTTCACGATGTCTTGCGAGAGACGCTAGGTCGAAAACCTCTATTTGGCGCCAACGACACTTTGAACGCCTTCAAAGCCAAGGTCGCTGTAACGACTACCTCTGCTGATGGAAATGAGGCAATGATACTGGCCAACTATAATCGTTCGAGAAGTCCAGGAGACCGGCAAACTTTTGTCAGACCCGAGGATCCTTCGAACGAACTTGAGATTTGGGAAGCAGCGGCAGCTACCTCTGCAGCACCATTATACTTCAAACCTTACACTCACCCAAAGACAAGAGCGAGCTACATTGACGGAGGACTCTATCACAACAACCCAGTCCATGTCGCGAACAGAGAGCGAAAACTCCTATGGCCCGAGATTGCAGACAAGCACCCTGATATGCTACTCTCCATCGGCACAGGCCAGAACACATTCGAAACACGACAGAAACTGGCACGACGTTCGTCAAGTCCCAAGGATGGCGACAAGTCAAAAGGCATACGCCGCACACTTGAAGCTTTATATCAACGATTCGACAACATTCTCGACGCTGAACACACCTGGACTGAATTCGACGCCGACATCAACAACCGAAACACTGGCTTCCCGAGCCCCTACATACGCTTCAACCTGGATCTCAAGAAGAAACTACCTCCTTTCGATGCCAAAGACAAGTTCAGGGAATTTCAGGCTGATGTCAAACAGCGACTCAAAGACTCTGATGTGGTTGACATGACGAAAGACATTGCTTGCTCTCTCGTGGCGAGCTCCTTCTACTTTGAGCTGACCGAGACGACGCAACAACGAGGTGGAAGTTACACGTGTGCAGGCTACATCTGTTGCAAATTCGAGGAAGGCTCGTCCAACCTCAAAGCACTTGGCGACTTCCTACAGAAGCAGTGCACGCCAAAGTTCATTCCCGAGTTTATAATCCAGAACGCATCAGGATACATGCCAGGCAGACACTTCATAGTCAAGCTCACCGATCAAACGATCTCACAACTAGCCACTTATGGTATGCTGCGTATACCTCGCGTTAGCTTCGAGGTTCCAAATCCAATGGCTTCTACTACAATATCTCTAGTTCTGCAAGGAGGTTGTCAAGGCGGCGCTCAGCGTTATTCGTTAAGTGGCTTCCCAAGGGCGCTGATACAAGAAGAGTCTTGCAGACCGACGACAAGTACGGCATCCCAGCGTATCCACAATCTTCCAAGGACGAACCCAACATTACCAGCTCGACCACCCCTTCCAGCCCGACCCACCCCCTCAACCCAACCGTATCAATATCCATCACACATCCGGATGGACTCTGCCGTCGAGCTCCCACATCACACTCGAAATCCCACGTCACCGCCACAACAAAGCCCTTCACCAGAACATACGGCAAGACGTCCAGCAGTCTATCAAGCATTCTCATACGACCGAGTATCGCCTAGAATCAGCATGCCTACACACTTGGTTGAGCGTGCCGCAAACAAAGTTCGCTTCGAAGACAAGATACAGTGGGAACAGAGCCGTGATAGGGATGAGCACAGTCGGTCAAAGAAGCTTACAAAGAAAAGAGTAAAGTGATGGAGATTTTCCTTTGCGCCCAGATAGCAGAATATACAGATGTCGTTTGGCTTTTGAATGCAGGTGCTGTGATCACTTCCATAACAACCTTCCATTTGAAACTCCCTTGATATTGTCGTCTCGACTTGTTGCTTTAGCTTCTGTCGTCACCGTTTCCTATCAAAGAAGTAGGACATGACACCTCGTCGAAGGCTGGACATCCGAAAACATACGGAAGAATACGAAGAGCAAGTGGAGAGATGTTAAATGTAAATCGTTCTTTCATTCATCATCCAAGATCCACTAGACATCCCAACTGTCTTTCTAAATAACGTCTATAAATGATAATAAACCATGATTTTGTTCCCCACCATCTAACCTGGGTATAACCTGTAAAAAAAGAGAAAGAGAATATTATAAACAAGAAAAAATATGCAAGCAACCAAAGAAACCAGAAATGCAAATGCAAAGAGATCTCAACCCATCCAAGCCCAGAACTTCTGCCAAGCACCAACGGGCTCGACCTCTTCAAAGTGCATCTCCTCAATCTCTTTGCGTCCGGTGTCGAGATCAGCCTCGATGGGCTTGACAAACGGCTGACGGAACACGAGCTTGTGACCCGCATACAGCGCAGCAAACAAGAAGAGCGAAATATACGCAACGAAGAAATCGCTAGTGTTCCATGGCATAAAGGCAGTAAACCCTTGAGTGAGGATGATCAAAATGTTGAAAAAGACTCCGTACCACGAGAACCAGGGCTGCCACATTGCCTTGTAGGGAAGGGTATCGCGAGAGACGTTTCTGGCGGCGAGTGCGCGCATGAAGGCAATGTGCGAGATGTTGATGCAGGTCCAGGTGATGAAGCCGGCGACACCGGTGATATTGACGAGCCAGTTGAAGACTTGACCGCCGCTGTTGGATTCGTTCATGAAGCCCAGCAGGCCGAAGGCGGCGGTGAAGGCAACGGCGTAGTATGGGACGCCGCGGGCGGTGGTGCGGGCCAGCCACTTGGGTGCTGAGCCCTGTTCGGCCAGACCGACCAGGATACGCGAGCCAGAGTAGACGTTGGAGTTTGCGGCGCTAAGGACGACGCAGAGGAGGACTGCGTTGATGATGCTGGGGAGCACTTTGACGCCTGCGAGGTTTGCGGCGATGACGAAGGGGGAGGAGGAAGCGTCGGTGTGGTCGGAGATGAGGCCTTCGTTGTCGTAAGGTACGAGGAGACCGATGAAGAAGATTGTCAGGACGAAGAAGAAGACGATACGGTAGAAGGTCTTCTTGATGGCGGCAGGGACGGTCTTGCGAGGGTTGCTGGTTTCACCAGCGGCGATACCGACGAGTTCAGTGCCTTGGTAGGAGAAACCAGCCTGGATCAGGACGGCCCAGAAACCGACGAACTTGGCGACGGCCTCGTTGTTCTCGACAAGGTAGGGAGCAAAAGCTCCGGGGTTCTTCCATGTGTCGAAACCGAGGTATCCGTGTTGTCCAGCTCCTGCATCAATGCAAATAGCAAAGATCATAAATCCAATGACAGTCAAGACCTTGATGCTGGCAAAGTAGAACTCGATCTCTCCGTAGAAGGAGACGGGGAGGAAGTTGACAAGCGAGATGACAGCCCAGAAGGTACCAATGAAGATACCAATGTTGAGACTGGGATCCCAGTACTGAATGATCAGGCCGCTAGCAGTCAGCTCCAGAGCATATGTCATTGCCCATGAGAACCAGTAGATCCAACCCATGGCGAATCCAAGACTGGGATCGACGAAGCGGGCTGCGTATGCTGTGAAGGCGCCAGAAACAGGCAGGAAGGTGGCCATTTCACCCAGAGCGACCATGACCGAGTAAACGAGTGTGCCGACAAAGGCGTATGCGATCAATGCACCAGCGGGTCCAGCATTTGCGAGTGCGCCTCCAGAACCGATGAAAAGACCTGTACCGATTGTTCCACCTGGAAAGAGTCATTGTTAGAGCTTTGTCTTGTGAGGATGCAAGAAAGTGGCATCCTTACCAATAGCAATCATCTGCAGGTGACGCGACTGCAGTCTACGCTTGAGCTGGACAGTTGTGCCCGGAACTGGCGAACCCTCGACATCATCTTGGGAAATTGAGCTGGGGCTTGACGAGTGCGTGTAGGGACCGTCTTGCACGGCTTTGCTGCCAATGCTAGCCTCCTTCTTCTCCGAAGAGAACATGACAGGCGGTATATAAGAGAGGAAGAGAGATGGGAATAGGCAGTGGCGCACGTGTCCAACAACCCAATCGAACCCTTTGAAGCAACAGCAACAGCAACAGCAACAGGCGCGGGGTATAGAAGATGCAAAAGAGTCTGAGGTGTCAAGGTCGGACTTGAGCTGCCCTGGACTTGGATATATGTACGTAAGAAACTGGTCGTAGTCATCCGTCGTTGACGCGCTAGAGCAAAAATTTGGTTATGAAAAATCAAAAAAAGCCCGTTCGCGCCCTGTATAGCGGGTCCCCGGCTCTGTCTGTCGCCAGTGAACCGGTCCTGTCCGCCCCATACCGCGTTATGTCCGCCTGGAGCATGACGTCTAGATGCCCGGTGCTCGAACTGCGAGTGTTTTACTTACCTATCCCAGCCCTGATTGTGGTCAGCAACTGTTGGCGACTTACCTGAGTCTTTTACTGCTTCGTTGCTTCGCACGACGTCAAAGAGAGAGCTGCCAAGCTGCAAAGCTTCAAGCAAAACAGACCCTTCAAATCCTTCGGGCGGCGCCGCTGCCGAAAGCAAGAACTGCACCTGTCGTCCCAACCCTTCTTATTCTCGCCACATTCGTAGGGCGTGGGCAAGCCTCGACTGCATCTGGCTGACCATTTTGCTTCCTGCAAAAGATAGCTGAGCGAAAAATCGAATCCTACCGTAAATCTTTGCTGTCACTTCGCGCTGTTTGACGGGGCCTTGAGAGCGTCGGCAACTCCTACCCTTCAAGTCTTTGCTTCTGCGTTGCGATCAACACTATGGTCGCGCGCGAGATGATGATGACTCGTCATTCGTGCTGCACGCTCCCCAGATCGTCAGCACCATCTTGTAACAGTCGTGCAGCGAGGACGAGACCGCCGGCTTTCGAGTCATCGTGTAGGTCCTTACCTGAAGGAAAAGAGTCATCTGATATCAAGCACGGAGCAACGCACATCACAAGGCACCCAGCAATCCTGTCAATTGGCAATTGAATCGTCAAACGTCTTTGATCTTTATCTGTGATCACTGACCAGTGACATCTCTCTCCACACAACCACACTTTGCTTCGGTGGTCGTGAGGGAATAAGGCCACAACATTCTACAGTATATCCCTCATCTCTCATCGTCTTGAGGCATAATAACTATATCCCTCTTCCCTCAAACCCTTGAGTTGCGTTGACGGAGCGTTTTTTTTCTAGCATGGAATGTAGTTGAGCTCATCAGAAAACACGAACAAGAAGGATCAAGTACATCGTGATCTGGTATGCAAGAGAAGCCAAGGTTTTCAAATGCCTCTACTGGCGACAACCGACCAACTTCCTAACAACATTTCTTTGGATATCCGAATCCACAAAGTCTGCATGCTTAACCATCTTTCTCGCTATCTCCTTGTGTGCCAAAGTTTGTAACTCGAGGTCTTACATTCTTCTCTTCCACGAAGCCATATAGCGCAATGCTCGCTATAAAAAGGCACAGTGATCTCGAGATTAGGGTGTCATCCCAAGAGAGCCTTGGGATACATTGGATCTTGATAGATACGACCCACCTCTCAAGAACATTGTGCATTTTCATAGCTACCCACGTTATAATCCTTTGCCCATGGGGAGGTAGATACTTGCATCTCAACCATTCAGATGCCAGTAGGCAAATCAACTATCAGAACCCCAGTAGGCAACGTATCCCACGCAGTCTCTGTAACCGTCACCACACCTTCCTGGGTCGCTGTGCCCGTAGTCCTGTATCCATCTGCAGTAACAGTAACAGTACTCGCGAGTCCCGGATCCAACTTCGTGACCGTCTGCGTGACCGTCCATGTCACTGTCGGTCTAGCCTCATACATCCGTTTCAGCCACCACGAATTGTCCTCCAGAGCTATAGCGGTACTGGTCAAGTATATAGCAGTGGCACACATGGTGCCGAACAAGCCCATGAGGTATATACAGACGATGAGGGCAACACAATTACCACAATCGCCAGACTTTGAAGACCTGGCAGAAGTGGTAGAGGTGTTGCCGGCTTCTTCATCGCGCTCTGGTATTCGGCTAGTGTTCGAGGTTGTGAGTTGGTTGGTGAGTTCCAGTCGATCAGAGCGTTGCAGAGGTCTCGAAGGTGGTAGGTTTCTGGATGCTCGAGGTGTCGGTGATTGGGACTCTGCTTGCTCTGTGAGGGTGTATCGTGGAGTGTAGGCTGGTGCTGTGGTGGCTTCGCTCGATGGCGGTATATCCGTATGTGTAGAATACGCTGGAGGTGAGTCGGGCTCATGCAACATCTTGAGTGTTGGGATGTATAACAAGATAGATGGAAGGAGAGTTTTATGCGTTCATCTCGTTCTTATACCTTGAACATTGGACTATATGCTTCTTCGTTGAAGTCATATCGCAACGTGACCATGAGTGTTCTTCGTTTGAGTAAGTTCTTCGAGATGTCGGTCAAAAGCTTCGAGAAGGCCAAGATTGCTCGTTGGCATGTGATTGATTATTCCTGCTCCCTCCACATCTGCTAAATTTTGTCACTACCGCCTGCTCTCATTCCAACGACAAGGCGGAGTTGAAGCCATCACAATGCACAATTGTTTTCAGAGGATAGCGACAGCCACTGGGAGCCCCTGATATCACGGATTCCCATGGGCTCTCTGTAGATGCTTCCTTTTCAATAGGAGGATTATGCGTCTCTATGGTTGTCGGCGTGACAGACTTCTGCACATGGGGAGGTCGAATGATCGGAAAGAAGATTCGAAAGCCTCAACGCTACTTCCTAAGCTTGTGCGACTGACTTTCTTGCTCCGGAAGGTCCAATCAAACCTCTGCATATACCGAACCATTATCCATCGTCCATCATCAAAACAAAGCACAGCTAAATCATCCTCATTATCGAATCGTTCAGCAGGAATACACCTAGACATGGTTTCTTTTCATCCACAATTTACGTCTGAGGATGGAGGCTGGACTGATGACGACCTCGACGCTGTCGAACCGCTCCTCAGATCCAAGAAGGAAGCAGAAGTCTCTGGTCCGAAAGCGACCACCCTCCCGCAATAGGAGCGCCACACCAAGATACAGTATGACACCGACCATGAAGAGCTGGATGTCGAGAAAGCCACTTCGCACGAAACGGTTGCCATTGAGGAACCGAGCGCGATAGAGAATGACTGGCTTGAGACCAGACGTGCGATCATTGTTGCTGCCGTGCTCTCCATACTTCTTATTCTTCTGGCATACCTCGACACCGGGACCGAATTTGCAACCGTATCAGAATGCTATTTTCCGATCAGTCACCCTTACAGATACACGGTGCCTGGCTCAGACGATTGGTGCGAAACCATTACCGATACCGAGACAGAGTGCATCACGGTAACCGTGACGCTGACCGAGACGGTGACCGAAACGGTGACCGAAACGCCAACGCCGATTCCGACAAAGCACGACGTACCACCAAGCGTGACCGAGATCCGCTGACACCCCGGTAAAAGCTGCGTATCCACTATGATCGCCAGCCACGTATAGTCAGAGGAGAGAACGTTGACGATGCGATCAAGTGCTTGTTGAAGCCCCAAGACAGCGATACAACTACTTTCATTTTTGGTGTATGGTGGATGTCTGTATGGTGAAGAGCGGACAGCAAGAGCACAAGGCTCAAGAATTCGAACCATTTCTCCCGTTCGTCAAAGTCTACAAGTTCCACTACCTCACATCTGATAAGCGTGTGATTGTTTGAGTTCCTTGGTACCGTAGAGTATTATTTGGCGAAGACTCTTGGATGAAGCCTGATGCATGGGGTTGGTATGGCCTGATCGGATCATGTGTAATCCTGCTCAATTGTCGACAAGCCAAGCTTCTGCATATGCTTTGGTTTGAATGACTGATGAAGCAGAAACATCTTCTCTGCCATCTCATCTCATCAAATCGCATCTCATCAACCATTCAGACGCCATTCGCGAAGCTCTCAATGATGCCCAACGATACCATTTTCGTTCACAAGATGCTGATCTTGCTAGGCCTCATGACAATCGGCATCTCGCTGATTGTCGCTTCATTCCAGATGGCGCTCAGCAACAAAACACACAACATGTTACTGGAAACGATGGTTCAAGATCTCAAGACAAACCAGAGGGCGTTCCGAGCAGCAAAATGTGATCTTGCTTCTTGCACGGGGGTCAAGACACTGTGGAAGACGAGAAGAATGACAGCTACATCGGCTTCGACAGTGACAGAGACAAAAGTCGTGTATGTGTCGGCCCATGACAAGCCCCCGCGACCGACAATCAAACTTGAAAATTTTGAGTCCTTGAGGCTTGTACCGCATGCTATGCCCACGAAAGATATCGAGGGAACTGAGAAGAGGAAACGTATTGTCGACGTCAACAAGCCTGAGATGCAGATGTGAAAGACGACGGCTGGGGGCTTGGACGGTCTTGGGTATATGCTGGTTGCGCTTGTAGGTTGGGAAGGAAGGTGTGGATTCTCGGCGGCAGTATTCAAGCAGGGTCAAGTTTAGCTTTTGCTTCTTCAATCCACGTCTCAAAGACCATGTCTCCGGCAGAAACAGCACGTATTGGTGTTGTTCGACTGTTCTTCTTTGCAGCATCTGGATTGGTGTTACGCAGATCAGGCTGAGCGGGAATCCAAGGTTGAGGGTGACCAATGGGAGGACTTGTGTTGTCTCGCAGCTCGATGGCCAGGGTGAAGGTGCAGTTCTCGGGCAAAGGCTTCAGTGTGGAACCGCAGGACGATAGTCTGCTCATCGTTGCACGCATCTGTTCCTCCAAGTCGACCCTCGGTAGGACAGCGACAGTTTCTCCATCATCGGTGGTCCTTGACATGGGAGTAAAGTGGTATTCTTTTGGGACGAAGGGGAAGCGGCTAAGGTCGAAGACGAAGCGTTCGAGAGGCGTATCCTGAGGAGAGTAGATGACGAGAGCTACACGATCAACAGTGCCTTTAAGTAACTCTGTCTGAACGGCTTGGACGGCATCGGTGATCCATTGGCAAACTTTGGGATGACGAGACTGGCGGACGCTGTAGTTGTACTTTTTGGCCGAGAGGAACGAGTCGCGCGGGTAGATGTCGCGCTCGTAGAGAATGGTATGTATAGCGACAATCAAGAAGTCACTGAAGACACCGACGAAGGTCTGGAAAGTGACAATGACATCTGTGTCGTCCATGTTGATGGGATGGTGGGCTGAGTTGATGAAAGTGCTAAATTGGTACGCGCTGGGAAGACGCGTTTTTGGACACGCGTGTTTGAGGGCAATCTTTCACGAATCACGAATCAGAAGGAAACCACAACCCACTCGACACTCGTCACCTACCCAAACTTGATTGCTGCTGCTTGTTGTTTTGCTTGACGTCCCAGCAGCTTCCTAATTTTCGACATACCGCAGATACTCGACCTGTACCTGATCGCAGGCGACATTTAGCATCTGCATGCGCCTCGAACTTCTTTGCTACCCCGCGATACGCTAAGCAAACCGTCCATCCAAACCCTCTACCACACCATGGAGCAACAAATAGTCCAGCTCCTCCACGACACCCAGTCGCCCAACGATGCTCCCCGTCGCAATGCTGAGCTGCACCTCCGCCAGCTTTACACAAATCCAACCTTCGCTCCTACCCTGATCGCTGTCGCTACACACCAGTCCATCGACCTACCCACCCGCCAAGCTGCTTTGCTGTTCCTCAAACAGTTCGTGCAGCAAGTATGGTCTCCTCAGTTCGAAGAGTTCAAGGGCGAGATGCTTGTCTCGGTTGAAGACCGTGCCAAGCTCAGACAAGCTCTCCTCGACTTGGCCACAGACGCCCACCAGGAAAGAAAGATCAAGAGTGCCGCTTCGATTGTCGTCAGCAAGATCGCTACTGCTGACTTCCCCGACGAATACCCAAACCTCCTTCCTACATTACTGCACATCATCAACAACGGCCAGGACGGTCAACTACATGGCGCTCTCAAGGTCCTTCAAGACTTGGTCGATGACTGCTTCAACGACGACCAGTTCTTCAATGTCGCCAACCAGATCGTCTCATCGGTTTTTGCTGTAGCCACAAGCTCTCGTCCCACAATCCTCCGCGCTCTGGCTGTCTCAGTCTTCCGATCATGCTTTGACATGCTGGAGATGGTCATGGAAGACCACAAGACTGCTGTCAAGTCGTTTGCCGAAGAGACTCTCAACAACTGGTACCCCTTCTTCCTCGCTACCCTGAACATGCCCCTTCCAGATGTTCCTGTCGAGCAAGAAGAGTCCCAAAACCCAGTCGCCGAGGAGTATCGTGGCATAATTGCTCTCAAGCTTCAGGTGGCCAAGGTCCTGATGCGTGTTCGCTCCATCTTCCCCTCGGTCCTGGCGCCCCAAGCTCCCGCTCTCTTCGCTGCCACATGGCAAGAACTTAACAACCTGCGTCAGTCCTACCACGAATCTTTCATCCTCAACGATCGTCAAGGCAGACTCGAAGATGCCGATGGTCTACCGTTCACTCTTGACTTCTTGGTGCTTGAAGAGCTGGACTTTATGCAAGCCTGTCTCCGTGCAGCCCCCGTCCGCAAGCAACTCGAAGAGCAGCTGCAATCACAGTCCATGCCAGACACTTGGGTCACCGAAGTCATGAAGCTGACTGTCACATACGCACACATCACTACCGAAGAGGAAGGTTTGTGGGATATTGATCTCAACATCTTCTTGGCAGAGGAGTCGAATGTTACTGCAAATTACACTCCCCGTACTGCTTGTGCTGATCTGGCCATCAAACTCGGCGAGTGGCAGAGCGCTGCTACTATCGAAGGTCTCCTGCACCACACTCGCGAGCTCTACTCGGCCGACTCCAGCTGGAAGGCAAAGGAGGCTGCTCTCTTCATTCTCAATCAACTCTTGACCGACTTCTCTGATGCCGAGCGACCGATAGCTCCAGAGATTGCCAGCGCTTACACCGACTTTGTCAGATATGCTATGCAGCAGGAACATGTCTTCCTCAGAGCTCGAGGCCACCTAACCGCTAGCAGTTTGGTCCGCACTGCTGGTACTGCTCTCGGTGGTGTGGCTTCGTCGCTTATGGAGCAGTCGCTACACGCAATTACCAACGATCCTTCTGACGTCGTCAAGGTATCTTGCATTCGTTCCATGCAAGCATACCTCAGTGGTGTCGCCTCTGCCAACAATGTCTCGATGCAACCTGCCATCATCAGTGCCATCCATACCTTCGTCACTGAGCTCGATTTCAGCGACATGGACGAGTCTGAAGATGTCATGATTGCCATTGTTGAGACACTGCGTGATGTTATTATGATTGACACTCGCATCTGCTTGACCGGTTCCGGCTTGGACGTCCTCTTCACCATTGCCAGTTGGTGTGCTGTGAACTATCAAATTTACATCCTCATCGCAGAGACTTTCGAGGACATTGCCGAGACTCTGTCCGAAGCTGGACCTGATGTCTACACACAGCTCTGCGCCAAAGTCTTGCCTTCGTTGTCTGGAGCCTTTGACGTTGCCAACCTCACTGACGAAAACTCGTTGACCAACCTCGCGGCAGACATGCTTTCTGATCTTGCACAGAACGGTCCATCGCCACTGCCCCAAGGCTTCATCGTCACAATCATGCCCAAACTCACACGTCTTCTCCTTGAATCTCCTGACGAAGAGTTGCTTAAGTCAGCAACTTCTGCCACTCGGTACATGCTGGAGAAAGACCCCGAACAGATGTTCAACTGGGCAAACCATGATGGCAAGAGTGGTCTCGAAGTCATTCTTGTCATCATCGATCGTCTGCTCGGCCCTTCGGTTGACGATAATGCCGCTGGTGAGGTTGGCGGTCTTGCTGCCGCTTTGGTCGAGAAGGCTGGATCTGATAGACTCGGTCCCTACCTGGCACAGTTGTTGAGTGCCGTCGCCCACAGACTCAGCACTGCAACTCAGACACAAATCATCCAGAGTTTGATTCTTGTATTCGCAAGACTGTCCCTGCTCTCAGCCAGAGAGGTTGTTGACTTCCTCGCTCAACTCGCCATCGGCGAAGAGAATGGTTTGCAAGTCGTGTTGACAAAGTGGCTCGAGAACTCCATCAACTTTGCCGGATATGATGAGATCAGACAAAAGTAAGTTTTGCAACGTCCTTCTGCATTCTCCAATACTAACCGTTTTCCAGCATCATCGCCCTTTCCCGCCTCTACGACCTTCATGATCTCCGCCTCGACACAGTCCAAGTCAAGGGCGACATGATCATGCCGACCTCCACACGCATCATGACTAGAAGCCGTGCTCGCGCCAACCCCGACCAATACACCATCATCCCCGCCCCGCTCAAGATCGTCAAGATCCTTGTCGACGAGCTCCTCTCCAACAACGTCTCTCGTAGTGTCGAAACCCTCGCCCCAGCATCCGAACTCGAAAAAGCAGAATCGGTCGGTAGCGGCGACTCTGATTGGGAAGATGAAGACGGCTTCTTGGATTTGGGCGCCGGCATGACCAAGGAAGCGTTGATGGGTATGGTCGCGGATGATGCGCCTAGTAGGGGTAGAGACGATGAGACTCAGGGCTTCTTGCTGCAGTGGTTTGGAGCCAAAGCTCAGGAAGAAGGCTTTGGAACGGTCTTTGGACAGTTGACTGCCAATGAGCAAGAGAAGCTGAGATCTATGGCATGAGAGACTTGGTGAAACGGTCAAAAAAATTTGCATTAGCGGTACATATCCAGGAAATCAGCACAATCTCCGGACAAAAGTGCAGCCATAAAAACACCTGAAGATAACATCTGCGTGTACATCACTCTCTTCTGGAAGGTATTGTGCAGTCGCGGTCACACGTTCACACGACACAGTGGATAAGAGTAAATCAAAGCATGAACTCAAACGATTGTGATTATTATAACTAAGAGATAACGAGAGCAGAAATAAATATCATTCCACCAACTCCTAAGTTTCAAATCCAACAGAACAAAAAAGATGGAAATCAAAATGGACAATAATGAAACTTCAACGCCCGAATTATTGAGACCCGATGTTCTGTAGCGACAGTGATTGTGTGTTTTCTTTTGTGTTTTCCTTTTTGATTCTATCGTTTTCGTCATGTAAAATGTTGCGAAAGGCTGAAAATGTCAAGGACTGTGGTACTCGCCATCCGAAGTCCTCGAGGGACGCGACAAAGGCGTAGGCGTCTGAACATTGTGTTTCGCCTAGTTCCAGTCATTAGCAAGATATTCGTCAAAGATCATTCCTCCTCGGGATCCATAGACTTACATTAAACTCCCCATCCCTCAAACTTTCATCATCATTCTCACTTTCTCCCCCCTCCTCTTCATCATCAGCTTCATCCTCCGCATGCCCTCCTTCTTCAGCAATACCAACCATCCTCCCCAAAGTCTTCCTCACAGGAATATTGATATTCTTTCTCAAAAGCGTTAAACTCAATGCATATCGATCGCTTCTGTTTTCTTCAAACTCGTACCACGCGGCGTTGGAAGCTGCAAGGTATGCTCGGTCTGCGGCTAAAGCGCGCTCGCGGGCTGGAGAGTTGATCATGCGTTCGGCTGATCGGCGGCGGCCTTCGGGGGTTCGGGGCGCACAGTCAGGGTAAGGAGGTAGGGGTTTGGGGATCGGTGCTCGGGCTGGTGAGTACGTTGATCGTGATTTACCGAGGATTCTCAAAAGGCGTCTGGGGTTGTGGGTAGGGAGCGCGCTTCTCATGCCCCCGGTGGCAAGGCCGTCATAGAATGGATCGTCCATGTTTGAAAAGTCGGTGATGATGTTCGCGGGTCTTGGATACTTTGTGTTCGTGCTAGAGGTGTTTGTGCTGGAGGACCCGGTGTTGTAGGATGTAGGCGTGGTTGCAGGACTGGACTCGGATAACGATTGCTCTAGATCATGGATCTTGCGTGCCAGACGATCGCATTCGAGTTTGTATTTTCGTGCTTCGGCTTCGGCGAGTCGGGTTGCGTGTCGTGCTTCTTGGATCGCATTAGAGGTTACCTCTTGTCTATTAGCTTGATGCGGTGTTCGTGAGCATGATGCCATACATACCTGAAGGGGAGTCCTCATCCTTGTTGGTGTTCTCTGGAGGATTTACTTCGGCCTTGTCCTCGAGTTGCTTGATGAGTGCTTCCTTCTCTTTCTCTGCCCCTTGAGCCTTCTCCTCTGCCTCTTGATCCCTCTTCTGAGCAGCTTCCTTCTCTTTCTTTGCATCGTGAGCTTTAGTCTGTTCAACCAGTAGTTCCTTCCACTGTTTTCTGTTGGTGTCGGCAGCTTCATCGCGTGCTTTCTCTGCTGCGGCAGCCACCCCCTTGTAGTATTTCTCCATCCTCTCGCATTGTGTATGATCCTCAGCTTCCTGGGTCTTCTTCAACAGATCCTTGTAGTACTGAAGACTTTCCTCGACGTTGGATTTCTGCCAAGTCATCAAGTCCAAAAAGTCGTTCTTCTCGAACAAGAGACGCTGCAATCTGGCAACCTCTGGGATGGGAGACGGGTTTTCCAATACCCAAGTCTTGTTGAGTTCAAGCTTCTTCACCCAGTCGGCGAGTTCTTTCTTTGCAATCTCGGCTTCCTTGTTGGCCCTTGCCACCTTCTCTTCAGCACTCGAATCATCGTTGCGGTTCTTCTTCGAGTTTTCACAGTCGGCGAGTTGCTCCTTGACAGTCTCGAGATCCTCCAGAGCCTGCTTCTCTTTGGCTTTTGCATCCTTGAGCTGCAGCTCGAGCTTGGTGATATGTGCGTCATCATCCTTCTCGTACTGGGCGACTAGGTCCTCGAGAATCTTGCGTTTATCACCTTTTAGGCACATTCCGTGGTCAGCGCCCCGATTGTACATGTCCTTGTAGTGGTTGAGCTCTTTGAAAGTACGATCGAGTCCGCTTTCCAGGCCCTTGGTCTTCTTGTTTAAACTGTCGATCAGCTGCTGCTGGGCGGCGTCGTCTTGCTTAGAGCCTTGCTTTTCAAGAGCGTCGATCTTGGCTTTCAACTCATTGATCCGCTTGTTGCACTCCGAGTGATCGACATCTCCAGATGAAGCCTGAGTACTCGAGGGTGAGGTCTGAGTACCGGTGCTCGAAGTCTGAGTCGAGCCTCGAGCCTTCTCCAACTCCTTCACCTTCTTCTTCTCAGCATCCCATCCATCGCGTGCGTCATAGAACTTAATTCGCAGCGTCTTAGTGGATTCGTGACAGACCCTGAGATCATCGGCTGCCTTTTCGAGTTGCTGCTCTCTGATCTTGACCATATCTTCAGCAGCCTGGAACTTCATCTCTAGCGAGCCGGGAGGAGGACCGTCCACATCGTCAGAGTCATCTTCACCGTCATCGTCGACACCAGCCTTTTCCCTGTCTTCCTTTCTCTTTTGTCTTCCCATCCATTCGACTTCATCTGTTCTTTGCTTGAGCTGCGACTTGACACGCTCCAGTTCATCTTTGACGCTCTTGCAGGGATCCTCCCAGTCTTCGTCCAACTGGGTTGCTTGGTTCCAGGATTGACCCTTGTTTGCGGCAAGCTTCTTGTTAGCAGCCTCAAGTTCCTTCTTGAGCTTGGCAAGCTCAGCCTTGAGAGCGTTATTGTCGACGGAACTATCGCTGGCAGTCTTTGTGGCTTCCTTGGCGGCCTGTGGTACAGTGCTGACAGCACTGATGGCCGATTGCTTGAAGGTTCGACGGTACTGATCAGCATCCGGACCAGCTTGAGGCCTAAGGTCAATGGAAGAGATTCCAGACTGACTGAGAGTTGCTTCCTTGGCCTTTGCAGCCAAAAGTTGTCTTTCGGTGGTAGTGAGTTTCTGCTGGCACTTCTCAAGTCTGTCTTTGAGATCCTTGACTTCATCGGGCTTGGTTTCTGCGGATGCACCTGCTGAAGGCTCAGTGCTGACGGAAGTAATGTGAGAATGCTTCCAAGTCTGCTGGCGAGTTGTCTGGAAGCCCAGAGGAGTTTTAGGAGACGTCGGCGCAGGTGGTGCTATACCGCGAAGGATCCATGACAAAGGATTCCATCGGTTGATAATCTTGGTAGTCTTGGGTGACTTGGGTGATTTGGGAGACTTTGGTGACTCGGGAGATTTCGGTGACTTGGAGGACTTTGGTGATTTTGACGATTTTGGTGATGTCGGTGTAGGTGCATGGGGAAGAACGAAGAAGGGCGATGGTTTCTTGCTCTTCTTGCTGTTAGATTCATCACCCTTATCATCGTCGCCCTTGCCATCATTACCCTTGTCGTCACTCTTGCCGTCGTCGCCCTTACCATCACCGCCATTGCCGTTGTTGTTATCGTTGTTGTCGCTGTCGTCATCGTCGTCAGAGTCGCTGTCAGAATCGTAATTACGCCATGGGTTTATCTCTACGGAGGCAAGCGCAGCTCCCCAAATCAACAGCACAGCAGCAATAAGAACACCCCAGACGGTGATCAGAGTATGGTACTCTCTGGTCGACTCAACAGTATCATACCACAGAATCTCAGTCGTCGAGAGAGTCGAGTTCTGGTACTCTGGCATCAAATCGAGTTGCGTGTATCGGTAATACTGGAGAGAAAGAGGGATCGACATAATGAGGGTGATCCAGAAACGAATCCATGGCACCTTGTTGTCAAGTCTTTCTTCTTCATCGTCTTCGACAGTGGGGGCATTGAGCCTGTTTTCTCTTTCAAGCTCAAGTGCTCGGCGGAACTCCTCTGCGCGCTTGTTAGATTGATCGGTCTGCTTCTCGGCTTCTTTGATCTTCTTGTCTGCTTCCTTCTGAATCTCTCCAATCTTCTTTTCCTGAGCCTTAGCGTCTGCCTTTTGTTGCTTGTTGGTCTTGATCGTCTTTGGGTCAGCCTTGGCGAGCTCCTCCTTTGCGGACTTGTGCTCTGCCTTTTCACGTTCAAGCTGTTCCTCAACATCGGTGAGCTGTTTACGGACGGGATCGTAGAGAATAGACTTGGCTCTCCACTCCTGGTACCATCGATCACAGCGTTTCTTGACTTCAGCAGGCTCGAATTTCCATTGACGGTGCTTCCAGGCTTCGAGATCCTTCTCGCATTTAGCAAGCTGGTCTTTGACGCTCTTGCATGGATCAGTGGCGGATGCAACTGGAGCAGAAGCTTTAGCCTTGTTTGGACCAGCGGCAGCAGGAGCTGGTGCACGAGGAGCATTTGGTACAACAGGAGCAGCTGGTGCATCAGGAGCGCCCATTGCTCTCAAAGCTGCCAAGAACGCATCAGTCTTAGCCTTATCTAGGCCAGGGGGATACGTGGTAGGAGCAGCAAGAGGACCTGCTGATTGCAAATGGGCTGGTATCTGCGTCCAGTTGCCGTTCTGGTCAATAACGGTGGCAGCGAGTTCTTGTTCTGTAGGAGGTAGCAGACCCTGGGAAGCACGCCAAGCAGTCAATTCTCCATGGCTAGGGAACTCGATGCCGTAGGATGAGGCAAGATTGCGTCTGATATTGACACTAAGGGCCATGTTGACGGCTCCAGGGATAACAAGGTCTCTGGTCCAGGGTAAGAAACCTATGGTGAACCTTCGAAGCTCAGGGTGGCGCTCCAAGAACTCTCTCCAAGCGTCGGCCAGAACGGACTTGTTGGCAGCGTAAGGGTGTACGCCAGATCTTCCGGGCGAAGATTCAGCAGAGGGTACAGAACCAGATCCGCTCGAGCTCTCGGTTGAGGATCGCAATGCAAGCTGATTGCCTGGACCTTGTGTGCGGTAATCCCATGGTCCCATCAGATCACTCCATACTCGGAGACCGCTCCTTTTGAGGAACTCTTCGTACGTCACGGCATCTGCGGAGACAGGTCCAGGAATACCGGCGGCTTCCCAGAATCGGGTATTCCGAACCTGTTGCCATTGGTGGTCAGATCTCTTGTCGTTCTTCCAATCGATAACACTCTTTTGTCCGTTCAATCGAGCTTCAGCGTCGTCGAATTTGGCGGCTTTGGTGGCAAGTTCGATGAGAACGTCCTTGCAAGAGTCTTTGGTATCCTTCTTCGACTCGTCCTTTTTCTCTTTGCCCTTATCCTTGTCTTTCTCCTTTTCCTTCTCGGCTTTCTCTTTCTCCTTCAACTTGGTCTGAGCCTTCTCAAGTTCCTTCTTGACTTCCCTGCAAGGATCTGGTTTCCACTTCAACAAGGGATCGATGACCTCTTCTTCTTCCTTTTTGCCATAGACGCTTCGGAGCATCTGCTGGAGCCACCATGTGTACAAGCCAAAGAAGATGATGATGAAGGGTGTCCATCTAGCAGCCAGATTCTTAGAATCGTTTTCGCGGCCAAAGATGAAGTCCAGTGTCGGCACGGTGTACTGATCATGGCCAAAGTAATCCAAAAGGAAGATCACGATCCAGAATCCTGGCAGGAAATATTCATTCGCAGCGCATTCCTTGATCATCTCGTACCAAGTCAGCTTCTTGGGTTCGGGAAGTTTCCACGCAGTGTGGTGCACTGCGGTCCAGAGTCCGGTAATGTCAGGTGTTGGGTGGCGAGGTACGCGGACCTTCAAGACATAGGTTGGGTTGTCGTACAAGCGATCGTTCTTCTCGTTTATCTCTTCGTAAGACTTTTGCAATCTGGCGGAAGGTTGGGGCCAGCAGTCATATGTAATTCTGGGCCATGGGTTCTCTGGAGTACCTCTGAAGTCTTCACCGGGCTTGGCCATGGGTGTCTCTGTAGCAGGCTCGCTTGTCTTAGCAACAGAGTCAGTCGTCTTTGTCGGAGACTCGGTCGTCTTAGCAGGAGATCCGCTTGTCTTGGAAGAAGATCCGCTTGTCTCGGTCTCGGTCGCCTTGGGTGATCCAGGCTTAGCAGCATTAGCCGGCTTCCAAAGACCCTCGGTCATCCTGCTGCCACGCCAGTTATCTCTTTCAGCATACAGAATACTGATCTCTTTGCCCAAGAAGTTGAGTTGCTGGCTGGTCTTGAGTTGATGTTTCAAGAATTTGCCTTGCACTCTGTCATTCTCTTTCTGCAGTTTCTGATTTCTGTCCATCAAGTCTTTCATTGGAGCATCGGGCTCGATGGCGATCAATTCTTCCAACTTCTTGCGGAATGCTGTGATTTCCTTGTTGTGCTGAGCTGCGACGATTCTGTTGCACTCGATGATGTCGGCTTGCTTGCGGTTGGCGTTCACAGCTTCATTGAGACGCTTGCGGACTGCCCATGGTACATCTGCATCATTCTGAAGACGTTCAAGTTTGGTCTTGAGTTGCATGATCTCCTTGTTCCTTCTCTCGACTCTCTCTTGCTCCTTCAAGAACTTCTCCTTGAACAAGGTCAGCTTCTCAAAGGCATCGACCTGCTTCTTGACGTCCTTGAAATGCTTCTTGTAGATACTGCAAGGGTCGTCCTCGGGATCTTCTTCAGGTTCAGCTGCAGGCTCCTCTTTCTTGTCACTCTTCTTCTCAACGGGCTTGGCAGCTGGTTCTTCCTGTTGTGCGAATGATGTGACTTTCTTGAAGACGTTCAAAACATTTCCAAAGTAACTCTTGGGCTCTTCCTCCTGTGGTGTGATGTAACTCTTCGACTTTTCCTTCAATTCTACTGGTGTGTACTTCTTCGGAGGTGCGTCGAGGTTGTAGGTGTCAATGAGATCCTTGAGCTTTGTCTGCTCGCCGATGAGTTCCTTGATGGCATCCTTACATTGATCGTCATTTGCAGGTGGACCATGTCTATCACCTGCGAGACGGTAGGCTTTGGAGGTAGCCTCGAGCTTACCGACCTCGAACTTCAGCTCTTCAATCTTGACAGCAGAATCACGGAGCTCTTGAGTGAGTTGTTCGATCTTGGCTTGTTTGAGGTGGCAGTCGCGAGCCTTTCTGATTAGCTCCTCAAGTTCACGGATCTGCTTGATCAGATTCATGTTCTGTTTGATAAGCTTGTTCTGCTCGTTGGTATTGGCGTCGCCAGCCTTTCCGTTGTCAGCGGGCTTCTTATCGTCGGCCTTCTTCTCGTCGACCTTGTTCTCATCAGGAATAGTAGGCTTGGCGTGATTGGCATTGATGCGAGCGTCTCTGAGTTCCCTCTTGGTTTTCTCATTCTCAGCCGAGATCTCCTTGACGAGATCCTTTGTTTCTTGGTGCTCGAGTTTGAGGGCCGCAAGCTCGTCCTTCACGTCCTTACAAGGATCAGTCTCATCAGCCGGTGTAGAATCCTCGTCGGGACGCAGCTTAGAATTGTCGAATCTGATGCTCTTCCTTACATCCTTGAGCTGCTTCTTGGTGAAGTCAAGTTCTATGGTGAGATCATTGTACTTCCTAGACATGCGGTTCGTGGTCTCAGAAAGCTCTTTCTTCGTCTTCTGCAGCTCTTGCTTGACGTCCGCACACGAGTCTTCATCCTCGTCTTCTGAAGTGATGGCGAGGTTACCGGCATCGTCCAACTCTTTCTTAGTAGCAGCGTGAGCCTCGATCTCCTTTTGGAGCTCGTCCCTAGTACTACCGCAGCACTCTGGGCTCTTCTTACCCTTGAGGTAATCGTTGGACAGGATAAGCTTCTCCTTTTCGTTGGTCAGAGTCAAGATCTGCGCCTGAAGCCCTGGAATCTGATCGACTTGTCTCTTCAAGTTTTGAATTCTGGCGACTACAGCCACGTCGTTGGAGCCATGTAGTTGCGAAGCAGTGGCTTCAAGGTCGTCAAGGTTCTTCTGCAGGGCCGCATTCTGCTTCTCGAGTTGAGCTTTCTCGATGGCATGTTTACGTGCATTGCTTTCAGTGTCGAAAGAGTCGAACAGTTCTTGCTCTCGGTCAGCAGGAGGAGCTGCAAGCTTCGTAGCACCCCAATTCTTCAAGCTGTCCGCGATCTTCTCACTCATGAGTTCTTGAGCGTTGGCGTTCAAATCTCTAAGCTTCCTGACTTCGTCCGCATCTGCTGACTTGGCTGGAGAACTCTCGATTGAAGTAGGCTGAGTGGATGTACTCTTGGGCGATGAAGAACCATCCTCAGACCCAAGCCTCTCGATCTCATTTCTGGCTTTAGCAAGTTCATTCTTGGTCTTGTCGATCTCGTAGTGGCAGCTGCGGTTTTGGATCTCCTTAACTCTGAGCTTGTCTTCGGAGTCTCTGTTCTGCTGCTCGGCCTTTCTGAGCTTCATTGTGAGGTATAGACAGTTGTCGCAGTAAGGCGGAGACTTTGTTGTAGCATCTGCTGGGGGATCCGAAGGGGAGTCAGGGGGCGGTATCGAGGCAGCCTCTCTCCTCGCTTGTCTAAGTC
>Ga0268250_10000272_pt1 | contig 25259 bp, 19 predicted proteins | sample AgamicAsSfe_FD_200448 | JGI IMG/M metagenome (GOLD analysis project Ga0268250, IMG submission 200448) | Agave microbial communities from Guanajuato, Mexico - As.Sf.e (v2) (version 2) | ecosystem: Host-associated > Plants > Phyllosphere > Phylloplane/Leaf | place: Guanajuato, Mexico | collected...
AAGGCGAACGCCCGACTCGGAAGCACACCAAACCTGCTGGGTCCCAGAACTACGAAGCCTCGCCCCGTTTCTGCCGTACCCATTGTTGCTGCATCTCCTTCTCGACAGAAGGCCAGGTCCACCGACAACCCATCGACGTCGCCACGCAAGACCGGCGCCACAACAAAGTCCATACCATTTGCTGGTCTCCCATCAAAGAAGGGCAACGAGGCGTTCCGTGTGCAAGCGATGCGCAACAACGGTGGTGTTCAGGGTCGCACATTGGTCGAGCTTCAACAAGCCCGCGGTATCCCTGTGCACACTATGAGTGAAGATGAGGGTGGCGCGAAGAAAGGCTTCGGATATGGTGGCCGAAGGAGTCCTGTCAAGAGGACTGGCGGTATCAGCCCGCCTGCAGTATGGGACCCAGAGACCGAGCCGGAGATGCCATCTCCCTTCATTGTCCGCAGCAAACGCATGGTCCGGTAGGACGGACGATCTGTAACAGCTCCGGAACGATTACGACACTTACAACGACACGACGAGGAGTAGATAATGGGTGTATTGGTTTACACTTCCCATGGCGTTGGAAAACTGGAGGGCAGATACCATTTCCTTTGTTCATCAAACGGAGTGGTGTTTCGGCGTTGATGATTGTGGATTGAAAGCGAGCCATTGGGTCGCGTCCTATCTACCATCTCTTCCCTTTGTCATCACTGCATCTGGTCTTATTTTTTATCATCACATCTTCTCGCCAGCATACTAGCATATTTTGGGCGATATTGTGGATTGGATTGGATAGGCGTTGAGGCGTTGCACCGTCATGAAACGGTTTGCATCTGTAGTCTTATTTATTTCTTCGCAACGAATGTTACCACTACCATACTTCATTAACGGATGAGAACATTCACGATGTGACAGATTCAACGAACACTTATTGGTCGTCGTGGGTATCACCACCCAAAGCTCTCGGTATGCAGGTATATGCCTTGCGCGCCCGTTCCTTTATGCACTGCCCTCTCATCGCTCAAGCAAACGACATCTTGCTTCACATCCGCCACTAAGCCCTGCGGCCCACACACCACCACTGCACTCTCTCCCAGCGCCTGTTCCAATGACCTGCATATAATATCGCGTGTTCTTGGTCGACCCGAGTATACCGCTATCGCAGGATGTACGACAACTTTCTTACTTGGTTCAAGAGAAGATGGAGTAGAAGGTACGAAGGAAGTGGGACGAGATGATGCATTGGCTTTGGGTTTCGAGCAGACACATACGGTTTTACCGGCTGGAGAAGACTCCGATTCGTCGATGGCAGCGCGGCAACAGCATGTGCCGTTCGGACCACAGGACGTTTGCTGGACATCGAGGCTTTCAGAATTGAGAGATGCGACTTCTTGATAACCTTCCTTCTCTGACTTTGTCGTGCTGCTTCCTGTTGTCATCTGTTGAGGCGATCTATACTGCACTGCGCCGTGCTTAGGTTCCTTCTGCTGCTGTGCTGCGTTCGTGTTGGGTGCTGTCACACCCGAGAGTAAAGAATTGTGCTCTTCGGTAAAGGATTCGTCGCAGGTGATGTACACCGTCATCTCGAGCTTGATATCGCGAAGTGTTTCTTGCAGCGCTTCGAACTCGGTATATATGGAGGAAAGTTGCTCAGAGAACCAACTGAGTTGACCTCTACTCTTGACAACCCATACGAAGCGAAGGTGTCGTGTGACGGCGCCAGTTGGCGCTTTCAAGAATGAAGTGCTGCCTGGGCTATCACGAGCGTTCTCCTTCCAGCCTTGGAGTAAATCGCGTAGGAGCGGAAGGGTGAAGGTTCCACCGGTGCTGCCCGCTAGGAGAACGACGCTGTCAAATTGACGAAGTGGTCTCAAAGTGCCATAGGGGCCTTCTATGGCCACGTTTCTGGCTTTTGCAGTCACTCCAACCAGACTGCCAGATCTCTCAGCATGCCGAAAGAAACGTTTTGTCCCGCCTTTTTCAGCCTTGACGTAGAACTCCATCTTTCCATCTTCTGGGATCGATGCCACGGTGAACGGGTGACTTTGGAGTGGTACTAGGGAATGGCAAGATAGGTATACATGCTGGCCAGGAGTCCAGCTGATAGGAGGATTGGTGACAACGATACGTGTGGTGTTGTGTGGAAGAGGTGTGAACTCAGCTTTGCATACCCAGAAGCCATCGATCTGGCCCCGCTTCTTCAACGATGGATGGAAGAAGGATGTGTTGATGTATAGTAGTCGGAGCGCGCGGAAGACACGGTCAAACAGGAAAAAGGCAACGGGTGCCCAAACATAGCCGTTCATTTCGATAGGGGTATGAATGTAAACGAACGCAAGGAATACCGCAAAGGAGACGATGTGTTGGATAACGAATATTTCGTAGTTCCAGCCACGAATGGGTGTCATAGAGCTGAAGACGATCCACGCCAGCGTGCACCAGGCGGCAAGGCCTTTCCACACAATCTTGTTGTTCTTGAGTTGGTAGCCAATGTAGTCGTACGGTGCCCAGGCACTGAAGAAGTACCCCATGTGCATAGTAGCTGTGAGAAGCATACATCGAGCGCACCACCGGTGAAGCCAATTGAGACGTTCATAGCTGACACCACTAAGACACCCTATTACATTATTCTTGCCCGCTAGTAGGACGATGATAGGTAGTTGGGCGATCGTAACCACACCGCAACGGAAGCCAATATTTTCCATACTGAACTGGTCCGTCACATCGAAGCCGTACAAACATAGGACGACTAGGACTACTACGTTTGCTGCAACCAAGGACGATCGACCGACTGTTGGTAATCTGAGTACGCGACCCTTTAGTGGTATGTGGAGAGAGAAGTTAGACGCTTCGCGCGTTAATGCGAAGAGTGTCGCGTTTCCAAGAGCGAACCATGACCTCGGCTTTGCGGGTGTCTGCGAACCGCCTCTTATCGTAAGCATTCTTTGGCGGTATAGCACGTAGTTGTAGACGTTGAAAATTGTTGCGACGCCTACTGCTGCCCCTATTACTGCGTAGTAGAAATCTGGCCATTCTGTGAGCTCGGGCAACATGCCCATAGAGCCCATCGACATGTGGTTGTGGCTCATGATGGGCGCCGCTGCGATTACGCAACCGTCGTTTGGCTGATGATTTCAGGCCTGGAATAGATGCGAAGTTGGGCGTTTGCGAATGACGGACGGGCGAAAGCCTAGCCTTGGTGTTTATCGCATGCTGGCTCGGTCGGAAACAAGTCTAAGACGTAACTAGGGTGATGGTTTCGTCGACTGATGAGTTATGGGTGCGAAGATACACTCTGGTACTTTGGGAGATGGATAGAGTGTAGCAGTGTCATAGGAACAACGAGGACCGATAGTGATGTAGAGGAAGTGTCACACATGGAGCACCTTCAGATACGCTTCTAACAATAATCCAATGTTTCCGTAGTGCCGAGTGTAATCAATCGCCTCCCACATGCAGGCTCGATGCACTGCGGGGCCTGGATTGAGGGCCAGTGGGCACCATCCTGGCCGTGGCGTAGGTCAAGCTTCGCGTGCTAACCAAAGACGGCTAATTATGCTCAAAGTCGCTCTTGGAACTCACGGCTCTTTGAACGTCGCCCGTTCGTTCGTAGTCACCGGCAGCGCGCCATGGCCCACCGAAGCTGCAGGTGCATCGCTGCAGGCCGTCCGTGGCTTCGAGATTGCTCTCTCTTACTTGTAGGCGGGAAGGCAGTGCCGAGAAATGTGCTCACATGCCCTGACGCTTCACGCATCAGCCCAGACTTGACATTTTCTTGAGTGTCGCAAGATCCTACTCACTCACTTAACTCGTATACACTGCAACACGAAATCAACGCCCCCAGGTTATGCGTTCATGCTGAAGCGTCTTTACTTGCGCAATCGGAACCAGCGAACGTGCAACCCCCATAACGTACCAAGGACTCTTAAGCGATCATCTCCCCAGTACCGAGTTAGCAGTCTGGAACTCAGTACCTAGTCTTCGATATCTAATCACCCCACACAACCCAGACGTACGCTTTTCTGAACCTCATCGTCAGAAACATTCTCATCGATTACGCGCACACACACCCAGCTTGGCACCATGGTCGCTCACGAGGGTCACGAAACGGCTACTAGTTCGATGGATATGGGCGGCATGGATATGGGTACTTCGTCACATGGCAGCATGGCAATGGCTTTCTTCACGGCGACGAACACTCCGCTATACTCCGAAGCATGGACCCCTACGACTGCTGGTCAATACGCTGGGACATGCATCTTCCTTATCTTCCTCTCCATCCTCCTCCGTGCAGTCTTTACAGCGAAAACCTTGCTTGAGGTCAGAGCAGTTAAGAGCGCCTTGAAGCGACGATATGTTGTCGTTGCTGGCGAAAGAGCGGTTATCGAGAAAGCTACGGATGACGCCAACTCGATGACTGGTATTCTTACAACAAATGGTGTCCAGGAAGATGTGCGGGTTGTCTCGGCGCCTGTATCTCATATTCAGCCATGGAGGTTCAGTGTCGATCTGCCTAGGGCACTCATAATGACGGTTGCGGCTGGTGTCGGATACCTCCTGTAAGTAATATGCATGCTTGTACATTGCCTTGGTCGAAGCTGACTCCTCAACAGCATGTTGGCAGTTATGACATATAATGTGGGATACTTTTTGTCTGTTTTGGCAGGTGCTTTTGTCGGCGAACTGGCATTTGGCAGATTCAACCAAGTTGCGGCCCATTAAGTTAGATTCTTAACCACACCTATGTATTCATAAGAAAACTTGTCATGACAAAGTTGCTTGTTCACATCAGCGCCTCAATTAATTCATGCTTCACGGAACCTTTCTTATCGCTCCGTGCTCGGCCAAACATTTTGACCCACGAAGTGCTAACGTTATCGCCAGGTCCACAAAGCTTGTTCCACACAAGATCCGAACATGCGATTCATGAACGTGTTATTCCCATGATTTTGATCTTCAAAGCCGGTGTAGAACCATAGTCCAGGCCTCAGAGTGTCACCGGAATTCTCATGGGTGGAATAGATCCATGTTCGACGCTAGTCGCTTCCGCCATAGAACCACTGCTTTGGTAATAAACTTGCTCAACCAGCGCGCCACAACATACCGTACCCTGATAACTTGCACATTAGCGAGTGCCGCCGCCGATGCAGAATATCACTCACTTACTGTTCTTTGCTTAGATCGTCGGCCTATTTGAAACGCAGGTTAAATGCATGTCGCCATCAGTGCTCACGCGCGAGGCACGCGGTTCACTGGACGGAATACACGGCATGGTAAGATGCGTTCCAACCTAAGCTGCAATAAATACGGCAGGAGTTCCCAGCGTTCGCTTGCTGTTCATTGTTGCATTCTTGACTTTCTCGCGCTTCTCTATACAAAGTCAACCGCGTCTTCCTCTCTACCTTGACATCAATACCTACATCTACCTCCGAACCGTAAACATGCTTTCCAATAGCATCCTCACACTCGCGTTCCTACCTCTTTCCCTCGCTCATTTTCAACTCAAGTTTCCTGCGGCGCGTGGGTTCACCGACGACACTGAGGGCAACTTCCCGTGCGGAGGTTTCAACGATGTTCAACAACAACGCACCGACTTCCCCATTGGCGGTGGCCCAATACAACTGCACATGGAGCATCCACAAACGAATGTTGCTGTGTACATGGCCATTGGCGATAACCCGGGGGATGGGTTTAGCATTGTCGCACAACAGCAGCTCCAGGTCTCAGGGCTTGGAGACTTTTGCTTAGGCTCGGTCGCCGTACCGGCAGGATTGAACGTTTCGGACGGCACCAAGGCCTCAATACAAGTCGTTACCAACAACCACGAGGCGGGTGGTCTATACCAGGTAAGCTTACTACTCATGGACTTCCCCGTTACAACAGAATCGCTAATGTCCATAGTGCGCGGACGTAACCTTGGTCAACAATGCCCAGATCAACTTCAGTGAAGACTGCAAGAACCAAACAGGCATGAGTGTTACCCAGGAGAACATTTCTGGAAACCCCAACGGAACATCATCAACAGACGCAAGCCCGAGCTCGGCGACCAGTGGAGGTGCAGCATCAGCCACACCGACCACCGGCGCAGCAACACAAGCGAAGGTTGCCTCGTGGGCTTTGGGTGCTGTTGGTCTGGCTGGAATGGCACTGCTCTAGATAGTGGCGTGTTGAGGTAGAAAGCTGTATACCAATATTGATTATTCCCTTCTGTGCCTTGCGTCATTCTACCATTAAGTGAAGCATGCATTTACGTGTCTCGAGAAACAGACAAGCATGTCATTTTGCGTAAATGCGCTGCGAGTGAGAATTGGCGCCCGTCGTGAGCTGACGGTCAGTCTTGAGATGCGAGCTTGATGGCGGCGTGTTGGCGTTCATGTGTGTGGAATGACACTCTGACGTTGCGGGGATCTGGAGCTTCCAACAAGCGAGGCATGCACACAATCGGCGCTTCCGTAGAGTTTCGCCGATGCCCGCAACAACTTCACCAGCAACACCACACTCCAAGTCTCGGCCACGATCCCGAATTTAGGTGCGTACCGATCCCGTATTCACCCTGAGCTCAAGCCCTCGCTCAAATCTGCGAAGAAACCGAACCCGACCGCTGACCCTCGACTTGCACAGCTCTCCCCACCTAGTCATCCTTCTTCCTCAACACCGCAAATATGGATCAAGCAAAGTTGGCGCGCATGCAAGCGTCAGTGCGCATTGGTATGTACGCCTATTCTGAGCTGGAATTGCCTTGGGCGGCAGGCAGTCATATCACTCGAGGTATCCATTGCTAACCTGTGCGTGTATAGGGTAAGCAAGCTTCTTGTCCTCTATTTTTGACAGCCCCGCACCACAAAATATCTTGACACCCCGAAACCACCACCACGACCACCAATCACTAGCGAATGGCATAGCAGGACTCAGATGGATATGAGGGATTCGAGGCTAACTCGATATATAGCGGCAAGGGTACTCCCCGCAGGAAGGTCAAGAAGGTCCACAGGGCCGCTGGTACCGACGACAAGAAGCTCCAGACCGCGTTGAAGAAGCTCAACGTCCAGCCCATCCAGGCCATTGAGGAGGTCAACATGTTCAAGAGCGACGGAAACGTCATCCACTTCTCGGCACCTAAGGGTACGTCATCCTAGAGCTCCGCACCGTGAGAAGGTTGAGAGGGGAGTTTGGACATACAGCAGACATGCTATTATCTAAACCCGCTCTTCCATCACCCACATTCGTAATACACCATATACTGACGCGCACATTTGTTTAGTCCACGCCTCAGTACCTGCCAACACCTTCGCCATCTACGGACACGGTGAGGACAAGGAGCTAACAGAGCTCGTCCCCGGCATCCTCAACCAGCTCGGCCCAGATTCGCTCGCATCGCTACGCAAACTTGCCGAGTCCTACCAGAGCATGCAGAAGGAGAAGGGTGAGGACGGCGAGAAGAAGGACGACGACGACGAGGACGATGATGACATCCCCGAACTTGTCGCTGGTGAGAACTTCGAGTCCAAGGCTGAGGTCGAGTAAGAAGTTACACAAAAAGTAGCTTGACAACGACTGGAAAGAGCCAGGGAGGAGTCATGTGCAATGACAGCCTACCGCATGTATATTGATATGGAGGACTTCATGGATGCAACGACCGTGACGGTCAGCAGTCGCGGTGGGTCTTGCATTCAGATACCGGACTGGCGTTATGTCTCGGAACAGATATGAATGAAAATCTTCTAGCACGCTCCCCATGTCATGACTGCGCACCAAACACAAGATGGGAGTCTACGCGCATTTGACTCTGCGAGTTTCCAAGGCCTACGACTGCGCACATGAATCGAATGTCGCGAATGAAGCTTTTCGAGATGGTAGTGCGACAAAGAGTCGTTGAAGATCCCACGAGTCAGCTGTAACTAATGTGTCAAGCCTCAGAGCTCGTGATTTGGGGTATAGGCGCCAGAAGGACGGAATACCCCCGCAATTGTTACGACTTCGTAAGCACAAATCTGTCTGCTGCCATAGTTTATACATCCGTATCATTGTCAGCAAGGGTTCGGCAACAATGGGTTCCGTGGTTAGGCGTAAAACAGCTAGTACGCGATCCCTAGCTTCCTTTTCCCAAGCCTCCAACATCTCACAATTGGAATAAGCAGCGTGGCCATGGTTGCGATTCATAAGCCCAAGCATAAGCAACGTCCAATGTCGGCTAAAATACTGATAAGGAAACTTTGAGAACTATTTATGAAGGGCTAACAACACGCTTACTATAATGAAACGTCTCAGTCACTCGATTCAGCCTCGACTTGACGATTCGGCGGCTCCCCACCTACGGCGTCCCTCAGGCTTGAAGCGCGCCTAAAGTTTATCATCGACGCGTCTCCCAAACGTTTTCTTTTTGCGACGTGTTTGTTTCGCTCATAATCTTTTCTTCACTCAGTATACTCATTTCAAGCGCATCTTTAATCGTCATTCAATATGAGCACCGAAACTATCCTTATCCTCGGGGGTTCCTTCGCAGGAATCAGCGCCGCGCATTACGCCCTGAAGCATATCCTCCCGCAACTACCGAAGAAGGACGGAGTGACCTACAATGTTACACTCGTCAACCCCTCTAAAGATTTTTGGTGGCGCATCGCAGCACCTAGAGAGAGCGTTTCTAAGCAGATGATGCCTTCAGAGAAGACATTCTATCCAATCGAACCCGCTTTCACCTACGCATTCCCAAAATTCAAGTTCGTCCAGGGGACCGCTACACACGTCGACCCCACCAGCCAGACGGTTGGTGTTGAAACCGCGTCAGGCGAGCAACAAAACATCGAGTACGCCGCGCTTGTAATAGCAACTGGATTCACTACACCAAGCCCTCTGTTTACACAAGCTACCGATCGCGAGGCCCTCGAGAAAGTACACACGGCCTTTCAGGAGGGCCTGAAGAGCGCGAAGACAGTAGTAATTGGCGGTGGTGGCCCTGTGGGTGTCGAAACTGCTGGAGAGGTTGCTGAGATTTTGAACGGTCGACCTGGTTTCATGGCGTCTGCGCCCAAGAACCCGAAAGCAAAGGTCACTCTTGTCTGCGGTGACAAGAAGCTTTTGCCTCTCCTCCGCCCAGCTATTGGACAAACTGCCGAGCAGTTCCTGAAGCGACTGGGATGCGATGTCACTTATAATACCAGGGTTGTTGCGTCGACCAAAGCGGGCGAAGAAGAAGGCGCGAAGACGAGGGTGGAGCTTAGCAACGGCGAAACGGTAGAAGCGGATATTTACATTGATGCAACTGGCTCTCGGCCGAACACTGGCTTCCTTCCCAAGGAGTGGCTCGACACGCGCAATCGCGTAGCCTGCAACGACAAGACCCTCCGCGTCGAACACGAATCCGCCGGTCCGCGTGTCTACGTCGTCGGCGACGCAGGGTCATACACCCGTGGAGGAGTCATGGACATGTCCGATGCTGTGCCTGCTGCCATGACCAACCTCAAGAACGACCTTCTTGCCCACTTGACCGGGGAGCCTCACAAGGGCGATCGTCACTACACAGCGAACCTGAAGGAGCAGCAGATCTGCCCCATCGGGACCCAGAAGGGTGTGGGCGCATTCAATGGATTTAGGGTACCCAGCCAGATGGTATGGATGATCAAGGGTAGGGATTACATGATCAGCCAGCTTGCTGAGGGCACGTTGAGGGGCGATCAGTTCAAGAAAGAGGGAAAATGGACGCCTGTACAGCAGGTCGGTAAGGCTGGACTCAGTTCAGGATAGATTCGAAGCTTCACGAAGCTACAACTGCGAGGAGACTGGACAGATTGATCACAGAGATCGGATGTAGCTAGTGTTTGTGTTTGCATGTCGCGTTTCACTCACAGCGTATGGGAATACCCCGGGGCATAGCGCGTGGGTTATATAGTCTTAAATTTTTATCAAGTGGGATTGATTGCTATGATGGCCCAACATGGATGTTTGATCAATGTGACAATCAGGTTATGCTTAAGATCTCCAGGCCCCACCCATTAAGCTTAACCTTAGCGCGTCATAGCTCAGAGCTCCAAAATTTCCCAGCGTCAACACAGGTGCTAACGACTCGCGCCTCGAATATCCCACCCACACTCAAGTGCAAACTATCGTGCAGTACTCTCGCCATGGCCACCACAACCCAATCCTCCCCAGCGCTCACATTCCCTCGCCCAATCTTCGCCGCTGTCTCCCCGCACCCGTTTCTCCAAGCGCATCTCTCCGCTGAGAAGAAGAAGCCAATTCGCGCCAACGGCCGCACCGCAAACGAATTTCGCACACCAGGTATCAACACCGGGAGTTTAACTCACTGCAACGGCAGTGCGGTCGTGCGACTCGGAAACACAAGTGTGGTGTGCGGAGTGCGCGCGGAGATCTTGAAAGAAGAGGACATACCAGGTACCTACAAGTACCCAGGTCAGAATGCAGACGACGAAGACGACGGGGATGATGAGGAAGTGGAAGAGCTGAGGCTCTTGGTCCCAAACGTGGAACTATCTACAGGAAGCACGCCCTCTCACATCCCCGGCAATGCACCGTCCACATATGCGCAAACACTTATAACCCGCATACGCTCTCTCCTCAACTCAACACACCTTCTTCGCGCCTCAGACCTCCGCATACTATATAAGCCATCAACAAATCCCGAAGATCCAGACACGGAGGCCGAGACACAGCTGAAAGGCTACTGGGTCCTCTACCTCGATGTCTTCTTCATCAGCATTGATGGCAACGCATTCGATGCTGCGTGGATATCTATACTTGCCGCACTCCGCGATACACTTCTTCCACACGCTTACTACGACGAAGAGTACGAGGGAATACTATGCTCGGACGAACCAAATGAGGCGCATCAGCTTCAGCTACGTGGTCTACCAATACCCAGCACATTCGCAGTGTTCGAAGGCAGGAGAGAAGAGGAAGACGAAGCAGTAGACTTTGTACTCAGTGATCCGGATGCGTTTGAGGAGGGCGTATGCAGAGAAACGGTCAGTGTGATGGTGGATTGCGCTGGCGGAAACAAGGGTACAAAAGACTTGGTCATCAGGCGAGTGGAGAAGAGCGGTGGGGGTGTTGTGGGGAGAGAGACAATGGGAGCTCTGGTCAAGAGAAGCATCGATCGGTGGGGTGTTGTCGAAAGTGTGTTGAGTGGGAAAGCTTGAGCCACATGACATGCACTTGGCGCCCACCTAACATCGCGACGAATCTAAAATCCATCAGGCGAGTTCGAAAGAACATCATGAAACGCTGCTCATCTGCGTGACCGACTCAAGGTTGCCCCAACAAATAGGGCTTAGTTGGACCTACAGTCCAGACCGACATACGTCTCATCTGCGTCAAGCGGTTGTACATTTGATCAATCTCAATATGCACAGCTATGATAGAGACGACGATAAGGACGTCAATTAGATTGATGTCCATGTTTCTCGTCGATCAGATAGTTTACAGGCATGAAGTACAAATATATATTGTACGTGCGAATCGCCAGTACAACCATTCAGGCGTTGATACGCACAGAACCCAAGTTGATATGCAACAAATCTTCATTCACTCTATGGTTTGCGATTCATGGGCATCCGCCAAGTCGTCTTTCCACCTATGTTGCTCCTTCTCCTAGATACTGGGAATCTATTAGACCTTCCAGAAACAAAAGGCTCTGCTAATCAGACAAAACAAAGTTTTGTTCTTTTGCGGCACGCTGCCGCTCTGTTGTACCGGTCGCTTCGTCCCGTGGAAGCTCAACAATTGTGGTTCATTCACACCCACATATGTTAACACAAGCGCGAAATGTACGGAGCGCCTACTGGTAGTACAGGGATGCTCCACAGCGTATCACAGTACAAGTTTTTGCAGGCCTTCATTACGCGCCTTCCTTGTCAACGTCCTATTCATGGCGTTGAAACATCACACAGGGAACATTTGCGCGCGTACAGTGCTATCGAGAGATACTGTCCATCCTTAGGCACTACAATGCCGGCCCCATTCGAGACGAATCATGACGACAGCGAAGTTCCTCGACTCCACGTCTGGGCAGCAACACGTGGTATGTCGATCAAGTCTGGTCCAGACCACACGTCTTCTGCTATGAGTACTGTGCGTTTCACAAATAGTAGGGATGGTAATCTCCCTATCGATACCATCCGTGTCTTGAGCTGTCGTTGAGACTTCAGACATCGGGCTAAATGGCAAAGGGTCCACGCTCCGACTACTGTGAACTTGTTGAATGGTGGCCGCTCTCTACCGGACGGAGACTTCTGCCAGGTACGCGCAGGAACACGTATCTTGCAGGCTTAGTCTTGAACTAGAGGAGAGCTGCATCGGTTCTCCTGGCTGCTAGACCCAGTCTGCAGGTCACCACAAACTTGTTATTCGACGCCACGCACATGCTGTGCCCAGGTACGGACTGTCATCTCTCACTGTGCCGTGCAGAGTGACGACGAGTTTGGAAAGTCCGTGTGCGGTTCTTATCGATTTACTTCCACATACAGGATATGACAGGTCGTCAAGATTACCACTGCCCTGGTTCATATCTAAAGACAGCAAGCGGTCCTTGCGAAAATCTCGTTTCCAGATGCCGGGGCGATCCTTTGGGTGACTCCCGTCGCGGCCCAGCGGTAAAAGTACACAGCTCCACTTTGGGTGGGTTCACTGTAAGAAAGCATCTTTGCCGGATTGTCCTCCTTATCAAAGCCCTTGTCTCGAAGCCTAAAAAGAAACTTTTGCAGCAAATCGAAGCGCGCGCGGACATTAATCTTAGGCAGGGGGAGTCAGCACCGTTTGAAGATCAGCCACCGATGCCTCGCCTCCGACGATCGTGACGCTAAGCGCCCCGAACACCGTCAGGAACGGGATGTGTGTTTCTGTCCTATCGATACGTTGACTACCGTCCAGACTCCGGGAAGCAAACAATGGGCGTCGCGTGAACCGTATATCGGCTTGTTTCAGACAGCGACGGCGTACTGCAAGCCTCGCTGCAGATTGAAGGCATTTGGGCGTCACTGCTAAGTATTTTTGTGACTCGCGGAGTGGGATCCTCTTATCCTACCCCTGACGCCCGCGCCGCCCACGAACTGCGCGCGGCTCCCCTGGCTTAGATCTCCACCTGGAAACAACGACGCACATACGCGAATCTAGTCACATAGTCAAACTTTTGGAAGCCTCAGCTAATCTCGTCCTAGAATGGGGCGCCTCAAGCGTGGACTGGCCACAGCAGGCTGCATGCAATCCCAGGTGCAGGTGGGTGTCGATGTATATTTACCCAGCACCCTGCCCGTCGTTTCTTGCTCTTGTCGCTTGCTCTCCCATCGCTCTCTTTGGCTTCCGGTACGGGAATACCATTCTTTCATTCTTTTGGCTCTTCATATACACTCCTTTGACATCAAGAGCATCTAGAGTCTGTGACTCGGTCCTTTCATTAACAAACAGCTCACTCTTTTCGCTGTCTTACAATTGAGATCCACTTACCATATACCCGAGCACTACCACTAAGCAGCCATGCGTTTCGATATCATCTCCCTCACGGCTGGCTTTGCCGCAACTGCCTCCGCTCAATGCGTTGGCAACTACTTCAGCTTCTACAACCGCGCTGGTAATGCCATGAGCTACCAGCGTCTCGACCCCGGTCTATTCCCCGGAACTGAGAGCCCTCATCTCCACTCTTTCGACGGAGGAAATGGACTCTCCAAGTCCATGGGCTTTGCTGATACCCAGGCCTCGGACTGCACCACTGCTCGTGTCAAAACCGACAAGTCCTTGTACTGGCGCCCTACTCTGTTCTTCACCAACGGAACCAAACTTTACCGCGTACCCGAGCTGTCCACCAAGATCTACTACAAGTACGGGGATGGCAACAACTGGGCAAACGTCACGGCGTACCCAGAGGACTTCAACATGATCGCTGGTAGCCCGCTCAAGCGTTCGGATGGCGACAACCCAGCCGGTGTTCGTTGGGGCTGCCACGAGCCTGACGGTGGCTCCACAGCCATCTTCGCCAATGGTTTTCCCAAGGGCTTCAGCACCTGCAAGTACGGCTTCGCGTCCGAAGTCACCTTCCCCTCCTGCTGGAACGGTGAGAAGATGGATCCCAAGAACCCCAATGCGCACATGGCCTACCCCAACGGCAACGCTGGCATCGGTATCGAGAACTGCCCAACCACTCACAGGGCTGCGCGCTTCCCGACTCTCTTCATCGAGTACTGGTGGGATGTTACCAGCTTTACATTTGGTCCTGATGAGGCTCCTTGGCTCTTGTCCAACGGTGACCCAACTGGCTACGGCTTCCACGGTGACTTTGTAAGTTCTTCTACACCCCTCTTATATGCCCTTACTAATATGACAATAGATGAACGGATGGGAGACCGGTGTCCTCGAGAAGGCTGTGAGTGAGAACGATGGCTGCAAGTGCGGTTGCGGATGCGGACAGGAAGAAATGGAACAGTGCTTCGGTTCCGAGAATGTCAACAAGGACAGCGACGAGTCCTGGGCAAGCTGCTCTGCCATGGAGGCATACGGCGGCGACGATGGAAGCGTCCTTGATGCTCTCCCTGGTTGCAACCCTATCCAGTCTGGCCCTGCTTCTGCTACCTCAGCATCTGGCCCAGGCTGCACTGCTGCACCTGCCCCTGCTGGCAACAGCACAGCAACTTATTCCGCAACCGTACGCCCTACTTCCATGGCTGCCGTCTCATCTGTATATGGGGCTGCCCCCTCCGGCGTCTACTCCGCGGTCCTACCCAACGTCTCTTCTGCAGTGTCGGTAGTCGGAGAGGCCGCAACTCCTCTCCCCATGAGCGCCTTCTCATCTTACAGCGCCGTGCTTCCTGATAAGCAGATTGGCAAGCCAACTGGCGGCTACAATGCTGCGCAGCCCACCCCGATTGCGTCTGAAGTTGCAGATGCTACTTCCTGCACGGGCGGAGCTGTTGTCACTGAGACGGTAAAGGCGACAATCACCGTCACCGTCGACGGACATGCCGCTATGAACACAGGCTCCTACTAAGCCATGCTTCAAAGCAGATGACAGTTTCTCTACGCGTTGCCATGGCGCATCCACATCTCGGAGCTTCCCTGCCACCCAAAAAAGAACACTCAAGTCGTACATTTTTACGTTCCATGTACATACTTTGCCATTAACAGGCACACGAAGACTATAGAGGATAGCTAAGATTTCCTCAACCAATCGTTTACCGAAGACACTTTGCTGTTGCTTAATGACCTAACTTTGTGCATAGCGTGATGAGCAAGTGCTTATAAAATGCTGGGTGTGGTACAAGACTATACATGTTGATGTGTCGTGAGCACTGCACAATGTACCCCGTGTCTACCTCGTTGTCGGCACTAAGATGGTGCTCCAGGATGCGTGATTGAAGTTGCGAACTAGGTCCACGTAAGGAAAATAGTGAAACCAAACGTGTGGACTTTTTACGCTGCAGCGTTAAAGCCTTGAACCAAGCAGTCAGTATGTATGTCGTGCATCGAAGACATTGTAGACTATATCAGCATCGAAAAAAAAAGCCCAAAGTTGCGTTTTGCAACGTCCACCGTCTTTGCAACGTCAAAAAGATGCTCGCAAAGGTATGAGAGAGCAAAAAAGGAGAAATGCGCTCTTGCGAACGCCGATGATGACTCATCGGAGGTTTGAACTCCGGACCTTCAGTGTACTGACAAGGCTTTTGAGGACCTTTGTTAGACTGACGTGATAACCAACTACACCAACGAGCCCTGTTTGATGGAATGAGGAGAATGGATGACCGATATATCTCGGATTTGGACAACTCTTGCTTGCTCGGTTGACTGAGACGTCTGAGTTCAAGAAAGTGGGGTGCCGCAGAACTTGACCCGAGGCGGACATCGTCGATTATTCGACCAGATCCACGAATCAGACAAGGTCCACGAGCTATCAGCTTAGCGTCGCTTCTTTCAATTGGTTGTTCCCTCGTAAGTTGCCATGTTGACTCCTGCCAATGTCAAGGTATCGAGAAAAGATATGTCGACCTTCAAGCTGATGGATCCTGGATCTTGGTCGATAGTGATTAGGCGGTCCGAACGAAACTGCGCTTCCAAGATGAAGGTTGCCGTAGCCTGCTAGTAGCACCTGTTGCTAATTCCCGTTGAGATTCGGGGAACCTAGCTCTAGAGAGGCGACCCTGTATCGTTTAAGCAGAAAGTATGTCGACAATGCTGGGTTCGTATCGCAGTGGCGGGCGACAGACCAGCCCCTATAACATTAGGTGTGCGATCGCATGGCCGACCTGCAAGTGGCAGTTTGTTAAATGTCGTCATAGTGTGTAGAGTCCTAACGCTTAGGAAAGAATCCGACTCAAGCTGGGAAAGAGATCAATCCTGACTATGCTACGCGTCATAGTCTTGGATGTGTTTTGGTTGTGGTAATGCACAGGCAATGATGCTGTAGGCACCATCTGCGTTCCTCAGAATGGGCGCTCGTACTTTGCTTGCAACGTGAACTGGACGCTGCGAAGTACTCGCGCACCTAACGCGTATGCCGCGTTCGTCCCGTTCCTGAACCTCGTCTTCGGTATGGCGCAGGTACGCAGGCAAAGAACCAATCTCCTGCATGGGGTGCATGCCGCAGTTTGCTGATGTCGGTAGGATCGTGGACAAAGGTTAGTTGGGTCGAGTGGATAAGAGCTTGCGTTGGAGTTTTCTTGCGATTGGAAAGAACAGTCATCGCTGGTGGCTATGGTGACTGCCTCTTCGGGCGCGTTTGAGCGCGCAACCGACGCGAGATGGAAGGAACTGACCAAACCATCCGCGCACTTACGATCATTGGCTAGCATTCGTGCACCGATACCACTGATCCAAAAATAAAAAGAATATCCGTCGAACGTCACGTTGTCATCGTCTGCCAATCTTTCCTACAAAAGTCGCCCATCAAACATCTACGCGACATCCAGATCCCGTCGCTTCGCCGGCACAGTGTTCTCCAGTTCGGCAGCGAAGCGAACCCCCCAGCAGCTGCACAGCCACGTGCTGCCGTTGACCCACTCAGAACGCTCCCCCAAAGCATCCGTGCCAGGATAATCGGCAGCTCGACATGCGATTCGATCAAGAGTGCCGTCCGACCTGTGGCTAGTGAGGGGCGAATCTGCGGGTACGCGACCTCATAACCGGCTGACGAAACCCTGGATCTGCATGACATTTTCCAAGTGCAGTAAAGAGACCGGCGGGCTGTGGTGACGATCTATAAGTCAATCGCCACTTTGCAACGACTTTGCTCGCTGCAACGAATTATGGACGTCGACGGCATGCAATAATGTACATGGGTATGAACAGGTCAAAAAGTATGGCCACCGCTGCTGCTGGGCGTCGGCTTCTGGATTGTTTGTACCATTGTTGCCAGACATGAAGCGCTGACACTACGAACGTTGACTCTCCGCCATTTGCTTTTATTACTACTACTTTCTTTACAACACTCGCTCCGCATATATGCATTCGTTAAGAGGATGGAATTGGTTGGCTCTGGGTGGTCTGGTTGGACTGGTACACAGCGCTGCGTTGCCTGTTATTACACCTGCGCCGCAACCAGACCGAGTTGGCATTCGATCACTAAAGCATAGGCAAGACCCTGATGCGTAAGATGCCCTCTTATGTACAGCTAAAAGTGCAACCGCGCTAACATCAGATCAGCATCGAAATATTACAAGTGCTTATTACTGCACTACCACTTTCGCTACGGCAAATCGCTGCGACGAACATACCCGCAGTTTCGAGCATATTATGGGAGGAATTCTTGGACGACAACCGGCCAGACTGGTTCAACGAGCTTCCATATGATATACAGTCTTACTTCATACAAGAATTCGGACCAGCGACGGCAGCGCCACCTGCGAGTGAAGCATTGCCCACTGATGTTACCGCATCCGCAACGGAGGTACCAACAGGGGCAGCCTCGAATATAGATTCGTCAGTACTAGAAACACTGTCCACTAGTGCGGTGGAATCTTCTACGACATCAGGATCCGAAGGCTTGAGTACAACACCTACGCCTACGCCATCTTCGACTAGTCTCTCGAGCGATATATCCAGTCTGGCGTCATCCTCGGAATCTTCTTCTGCGTCTTCAACTATCTTTTCAACTTCATCATCGCCATCGAGTTCCTCTGCGACTCCAAGCTCGACCACAGATCCTATAGCGCCCGCATCCAGCGATTCTGGCCTGACAAGACGCGAGAAAATCGGGCTGGGTGTAGGTGTGCCACTAGCCGTACTTGCGATTGCCGCAATATTGTTTGGATGCTGCTTTATCCTGCGCAGAAGGAGAAGAAGATCCATTGAAGGCAGTCAACCCCCCTCATCACCCGGCTTCATTCCTCGTTTCTCATTCCAGGACCGAGGCCTAAGCGTCGAGAATTTCGAACACAGGCGACCCTTGAACCCCGCAGCACAACAGAAAAGCCGGTTTGTGGAAGACATGAACTGGGAAGATGATGGCTATGACCCGGCCCCTATGTCTACAGCCTACCAGGGCCATACGATACCACCGGCTGCAGGCGTGTCTCACCCTAACCAAGGGTATTCTATGCCAGCAGAATCAACACCAATGACGATGCAAGACAACCACACGCCCATTCTAGCGCCCGCGCTCTACCATAGCCACTCGTCAAACCGAGCCCGTGGCCGACGAACAAGCTACACTAGTCTTCACTCTGTGGCCGAAGTTACAGAACCTGACGACGAAATGAACGGAGAGTCCCCTATCTTAGGGCGTCACAACTCACCCCCCAAGACAGGTCCTCGAAGACCCGGTATGTCTGCCTTGGACACGCTACCTGTTCCCGCCGTAGCGAGCATAAAGCGAAAGCCTGTACCCACAAGTCCGATCAGTAGCCCTGCAGCGGAAGCATCCCGAGGCCTCCTCCGACCCTCTCTGGCACAAAACACCGCCGATCATAGTGGTAGCAGTTCCTCCGGTCTTGCCGTCTCCAGTATGTCTTCCAACTCTGGGCACGTATACCACTCAGACGATTCCGCGCCCATTTCTCCCATTACGCACCAGAAAACGTCTTCGAACCCCTTTGCAGGCGGATATTCCTATCTTGAGGATTACGGCCCTGAGTATTCGAACGATGGGTACAACGACCAGGATGACGAGCTGTATGGCGGACACAGGACTTTAGATCGGTACCCAGACCCCAATCCGCCGATGAGAAAGAGCAGCAAGACAGAATGGCCATTGAGAAACGTCATGGGCGGCGGTGGTCAGAAGAGGACGAGAAGTCCCATGTGGGATCGTGTTTATGAACGTGTATGATGCATGGTAACGAACGATTTCCTTTGTTGTACATATGCACATTTTTGCATGCTATGATCTGGCACTGGCGTTTTGTTTTTAAGGAGTATGAGTGTTGATGATATCCACTCCTTGAAGCGACGATACACAGCGTCTTTGTACGCATGTTCTTGATTTTGTTCTTGTATACCCTCCTTCGCAGTATACATAGGAGCCTCAGCAGTTAGCCCAGGCGAGAAATTCATATCACCATAATGTCAGGAATGAAACTTGCTTGCTGGGATAGTGATCGATGTGGTAATGTGCATGTAATAAAGCTCGCTAAAAGTTCCGAGTAGTCTACAAGACCTCGTGCATGTACAGTCTACTCAGCAAAAGCCCATTCTCCCAGTCCGACGCAGACTCCTTCCTGCTTGTGCTCCGTGACGGCCAAATGCTCCAGTCTGATCACAAGCCAGCTCATAGTAACCGACGCCCACGCTAGCTTCTTAGTCGTGGAACTTCCTGTTCTCGTTCTCTCCGAAAAGTGTGACCCTGATGGATGGCAGGGCCTGGGACTCGAGTAGCTTCAATCGTTCTTGGAAAGTGTTGTTGATGTCGATTCGGCCGTTGGTTCCAACAATCATAGCGCCACCAGCACTGTTTAGAGTTAGCCATGTGTCGAAGATTCCGCGGCAACCAAACTTACGATCCCTCAGGCAGTGGGTCGCTCTCATCGATGGTGATGGAGACGTCCTTGCCAATGTTCTTCTTGTACTCGGTCTGCGCCTCCTCGATGGCCTTCTTAGTGAGGTCGTAGTCGGCCTTGCGCACCTTGACCTGCAGCTTGTCCTCGTTGAGCGCATAGGCACCCTCGACGATCAGGTCCTTCATGATGCTCTGGTACTTCTTCTTGTCCTTTGAAACGTCGCCCAGCTTCTTCTCGGCTTGCTCGAACAGCTTGTTGAGCAGCTCCTGGCGGGCAGACAGAATGCGTAATCGGCTCTTGTTGGAGACGGTGGAGCGGGTGATTTGCTGCGACATGCTGGCCTGTTTGAACTTCTTCTCATACGACGAGTCGATCGAGGCCTGTTCCTGGCGCACTAGCTTGGACTTCTCGATGGCGAACTCCTCGTCGGCCTTGAGGCGGATTTCGTTTGCCTTTTCCATGGCTTCTTGGCGAATAAAGGCCGTCATCTTCTTCAGCTCGCCGGCGACCTGCCATCGGGGTCAGTGTTAGCTGTGGTGTTGACGTAGTGAGTGGGGAGCTTGCAGCTGGCTGAAGCTGGCGGAGATTCGTACCTGGTCGTCGGAGAGGGCGTGTACTTGCGACATGATGGCGGTATTGTGTGGAGATCCTCTGGTTTACGGGGGAGGAGATATATGGGTGCTGGCGTCGAGGGTATCGCGAGTGACGGAGCTTGGAGGTTGATGTTCAAGCTTGGGCCCCAGATGCTGCCCGCGGTTACCCAGGTACGCCCTCGAGCGATGCATGGCACGACGTCGCAGATAGACGCGGGAACAGTCTCAAGAGTATCACTGCAATTATACGTCTCTGCCATATCGTCTCTCTACCGACGCGACATCTTCTCGTTGCTGCACCCGCGCTGTCCTCGTCGACCCAACTACATCATCAGTCGGCTGATCCCTGCCACATGCACGGCGTCGGCTAGTCTTCCCCAACCGTCTCGTGCACTTCACCGACTCAGCGTGACGTTTCGCGACTCCCACGCCTGCGCTGTCCAAGACAGAAGAATACACGTTCCCGACTTTACACACACACCCCACACACAGCATGCGCCCGACGTCTAGGTAGCGATAGGCGCAGTGCAGCGACGACAACCGACAAGGAAACATGGTGGAACTCTCGCCGGGCGCGAGCGTTGCTGTCAGTATACATGGAGCCATGCCGCCATGGGTATAGAGTGCTAACGCGTGGGCATGCAGCTTGGGGTAATGGTCGGACTCGCCTCCACCAGCATTCAGAGCATCGGCTTGACGCTGCAACGCAAGTCCCATCTCCTAGAAGAGGAAAAGGACGACGACGACGACAGGCGACCTCCATACAAGCGGCGAAGATGGCAGGTACGAACACTGCCAGATGACATGGGATTCACTCACTAATCTATGCAGCTGGGCATGCTCATGTTCGTCGTGGCAAACATCGTCGGCAGCACCATCCAAATCACCACCCTACCCCTTCCCGTTCTCTCCACCCTACAGGCATCCGGCCTCGTCTTCAACTCGATATGCGCCTCCATCATTCTCAGCGAACCGTTTACGCGATACTCCTTTGTTGGCACCATGCTTGTTGCCATAGGCGCACTGCTGATAGCCTTGTTTGGTGCCATTGCTGAACCGTCGCATAATCTCGACCAACTGTTGAGGCTGTTGGGACGGAAAGCTTTCCTCACATGGATGATCTTGACGGGTGTGGTAGTCGTCATGCTGGTCCTTGCGACGTGGCTACTGAAGCGCATGCATCCACGGACCACCCCTCGATTACGCCTTATCCGTGGAATGTTCTTTGGCTGCGTCAGTGGCATCCTCTCCGCGCATTCGCTCCTCATCGCGAAGAGTGCTGTCGAACTTCTAGTCCGGACTATCATTGACCGTCACAACCAGTTTGACCGTTGGCAGTCGTGGATGATTCTGGTCGGACTAGTCGTCTTCGCCCTGACCCAACTCTACTACATGCATCGCGGACTGAAGTTGGTCAGTACGAGTGTGCTTTATCCTCTAGTATTCTGCGTCTACAACATCATCGCAATCATAGATGGCCTGATCTACTTCGACCAAAGCGATCGCTTGTCGAGTCTGCACGCCGGCCTGATTGCGCTCGGAACTATAATACTGCTCGCTGGAGTTGTCTGCCTGAGCTGGCGTCTCGAAGATAACGAGGAAGAACCCACATCACCAATCGCAAGCAAGCATACGGGCAGAGTTCAGATGCCCCAGACAGTGCTACAACCCGGCATTGGTCTTGCGCATGGCCACCCTCTTGACGACCCTGCATCACCTCTGGATATCGACGAAGAAGCCCCCGGCGCTCATGGCTATGCCTCCGAACAAGCCAAACGGAAAGCTGTCGATGAAAGAACACCACTGTTAGCTCGCGCCCCAACCGGTCCCGCTCTTACCCTCGCCAACCCGAAGAAGCGAGCATCAGTAGACGCTGGTGAACCGAAGAGTCCTCAAACACATTCCCGCAGACCCCAAAGAAGACGGCGGATGACTATTTCAGAAGAGACAAACGAGATCTGGGATGAACTCAACGACAGAGAGACTCTGCCATCTCCTGCCAGACGATCTGTGGATCTAGAGCGACGACCAAGGTCAGGAACCCTACCGCCACGGAGAAACAATGCACAGTCGGCATGGCTCAATCAGATGCGTCGGCGGTCTTGGTTCGAAGGGTTCGGTAGCGGGCGAGGCAGAAGTGTGTCGCAGGGAAAACAGCCCATGAATAGCTCTGCATCACTTCTTGATCATCCCGATCCAGACGACGGCGATACATCTGACGCAGACATGGAAGATACATCCCGGAGAAGACAGACTTGGGGATACGGCCAGAGGAGCAAGAGCCAAGATGCTTTAGGAGACTGGTTCAAGCTGAAGTGGTGGCGCAAGAAGTGGAGAGAAGATGAAGACCATGAAGAAGAACGACCTACATGATATTATTACAACTTCCAGCAATTTGAATATACCCAGAATGTATTATCAGCATTTCAGACACGCAATACCAATGATTACTGCGCAATATGACTACCCCTCATAGGAAAGAAGAACGTCCACTTTACGAAAGCTAACCCGGTCATACTCGGAAGCCTCGTTTGAGCCTTAACCCACATATGCAGGATCCCAGATGGAGTAATCCTTTCCTGACGATAAGATAATAGCCAATCGCACATTGCGTCTTGTTGCCCCACCTACATCACCCCACTATCCGCGTACACTTCCAACACCTTGGAGCCGTCTTGCTCATCCCTCGCAGGGCGCACTAATAGACGTAAAGCAGTGGATATCGTGGCAAAGCTTAACTAAAACCTAGCCAGATCAGCTAGGTTTTGGTGCAAGCCAAGCGCCGCATCTAGTATTAAAGTCCCAGATACTACGCTGCTCTATGCTAATATAGCGGTTAACTGGATATCGGAAGAAGGGAAACTCCGTTTGACAGGGCGCAGTTGGTAAATGATGATGCCGTTAGTCTTGATTATTGGGTCACGATAAGTAAGATTGGCGTACATAAAGCTGGCCATGCTCTTGTAAGTTCCACGTACGGCGACCTTTAGGACACTGCATAGCTCCAGTCATCTTCAGGATCTTACACAACACAATACGAATTATAGGATCAAAAGCAGCATATCTTACTTCGTGCCACTGTGCGTCAAGCTCACCGAACTTGGACTTTGTAACTTTTCACTAACAACGGACAGCCACACCCTTGCTTCATATATCACAGGGTACTGCTATACCAGCCGCCACCATGCCAGCGATGCAGTACTTCGAGAAGGCGCAAACAACGTTCAAGCCGCCGCTAATCGCCAACGAAAACGCCTACCTCGGTGACGTCGTATCATCGTATGCTTGCCCTACCTATATTCTATTAACCCACCACCACCACTGACTGTTCTCTACCAGAGAGTCTACAGATCCAGAGAAACCCATCAGCGGTGGTTTCTACCGTCTGGAGAAGGGAACGCCGCTCGTGTACACGTATACGTATGATGAGATAAAAATCATCGTTGATGGGCACTTCTACATCAGTGACGAAACGGGCAAAGAAGTCAAAGCCGAGAAGGGTGATGTGTTCTTCTTCCCAAAAGGGAGCAAAATCACGTTCAAGACGGATGATTTTGGACTAGGGTTTTTTGTGGGGCAGAGGAAGAAAGATGGTGCGTAGACAGCGGGCCAGAAGGAAAGAAGAAGAATAAGAGTATAATGAAAGTTCTGTATCAAATGCACGGTATCGCCATAATTGCACAAATCAGCTAGTATGTCTTGAGATATCCGGCTTTGCTTACCAATATCAGCACGTCGTGTTCATTCGAAGGTATTGCACACATCAAGTCGTTTATCGTGTGCCTTGAGTTTCTCACATTTAATGGGTAAAGTCGCGCTGAAAGTCATCACAGAATACTCTGGATATGTATGGACGGGGAAGTTTCATCGGTGAGGTCAGCTTTGGTCTATGTCGACTACATTTAAGTGTGAACGCAAGCATAACAACGACGTACGGGACTGCTCCCACAGCCTTCGGTGAGTACATACTCATTTACAAGACTCTTGGGCTTCTTACTGGCCCAATGTCAGGCTTTGGTCCTCTCTACCAAACCAATACTGGCAGGTACCATGGTAACGACTACTTCAACCACGAAAACCGTGGTGGCTCATCTCTAGTAGTATATTCGAACCGTATTGTCACACAGTGCTATGTCTTGAGTCTCATAAAGTCTACCCGCCCAACCTCAATCCCAACTCACTCAAGCATACGAGCCAGTCTTTCCTCCAAGGTCTCAGCAATCGCGACGTGATGAGGATGGAACAACCGTTTGATACTAACGATTTACGTGTTTACAGAAGGTTCAGTCAGCTTTTTACCCAAAGATACTATCTGGGAGACGGTGGGGATGGCATAGTACACGCATACGAACACAAATCTTCCAAAGCACTCGTCGCGGTGAAGACGCCACATTCGTTCACTTCTGAGTCTGACAGGATCAAGGCAACCAAACGCCTCGAGGTCGAAATTAAGAATCTTTCAATTGTTCAACAACACGAACACATTGCAGGGATGTTGGCGTGGTCCTCTACTCCTATGGCAATCTTCCTTCCGTTCTGCGAGTTGGGTGATCTTACCAGTTACGTGGTCAAGTGGAAATCTGAACAGAGAAGGCAGCGAAAAATCATGCAACGTATATCCGAAGTCACGATATGGAAATGTTTACATGATATGGTTCTCGCTTTGGATTATCTGCATAATAAGTGCGAGAACTACGGCTATACGCACAATGATATCAAGCCAGACAACATCCTAGTTGAATTACCCAAGGAC
>Ga0268250_10000274_pt1 | contig 25186 bp, 25 predicted proteins | sample AgamicAsSfe_FD_200448 | JGI IMG/M metagenome (GOLD analysis project Ga0268250, IMG submission 200448) | Agave microbial communities from Guanajuato, Mexico - As.Sf.e (v2) (version 2) | ecosystem: Host-associated > Plants > Phyllosphere > Phylloplane/Leaf | place: Guanajuato, Mexico | collected...
CGATACTGCTATTTTCGTTGACACAATACTTACTGGCCTTCAGTACCGATCTCATGATCCTTTTCATTCCGTTGCCTCTACTATGGGGCGTCCGTCTACCTTTCAAAAGGAAGCTGCTGTATTTTTTCTGGCTCTGCACAGGGATCTTCATCATGACTGCGACATTACTCCGTTGCATTCTGTGTCTCCAAGACGTTTCCCAAATTAACGTTGGTACCATATGGTCGATCCGCGAAACGGTATGCTTTCTTCGCCCCTGTATGCCATCGCATGAACTTTGTTAATGCATGTCTCTAGTTCGTCGGGATCATAGCCGTCAACGCACCTATCCTCAAACCCTTCTTTACTCAGGCCAAAAAAGCTGTTTCCTCCGGCAAGCCATCACACAACAGTTCTGGCAACGGTCTCCCGGATAGTCTTCGGTTGTCGCACGTTGAGAGAAAGGGGAAAAAGAGAACTGTCCATGACATCACTAATATGGACACGATGATGAATGAGAGTGAGGAGCATATCATCAGCCCAGCGGGTAGACCTCGCAGCGAGATCAGTTCAAGAGAAGAGAGAGGCGATGTGTGAAACAACCACTACAGATAAAGCACATGCGACCCTCACAGGTCATGAGCCTATGAGTAGAAACGGACGAGACGTGTGACGCAGGTGACGCGGCAACGTTGATCGAAATTCCGCGGAATCTGCCTTCTCCTCGCGATGTGCTTTTCAGCAAAGCGATGCCTGAGGAGATCCCATCGGCTGCCACGCAATACACCACATATGTGGGTATGGCCTAGTCACGATCTGCGCACGAACACGAACACCAACTCACGCGACGCCAGCTGCTCCCAAATTCTGCGCTACTAGTCAGCGAAGTTATAGAGGGGAGGATGCCGGACGGCAGAATAATCTGGGTAGAGTAAGATTGGAAGAAAGGATCTGTGTTTACTAAAACACATCGAACCCCACAACGAAGAACGATGCGCACATGCATGCACACATTCGTCACGATACTATGTAGCCAGCTCTCAATTAATCGTCTTCTCGCAACAGCCTCCTCTCCTCATCGTTCACAGCCTCAACCTTTTTGCCCTTTCCATCCTCCTTCTGTAGACTGACCGCGATCGCTGCTCCAATAATAAGCACCGCCCCTACCAAGCTCTCAACCGGCGGTGTAGTCCCCCAGATTAACTTTTCAACTACCAGTGCAAATACAAGTTGTAGGTAGGTTAAATTTGTTGCTCTTCCACCCTTTTCCCTCTGCAGACCTTCCGTCAGCAGGAATTGTAACAGAAATCCAAAGAGTCCAATGATTGCGATCAATCCCCATTGGCCGAGCGTCTTGGGCATAACGAAATGCAGCGAAGGATGAACCAAGATGAGCACAAAAGAGGCCATCGTTGCAATGAAGGAAAAGTAGTTGACCGAGATTAGCGAATGTGCGCGTTTACCTATCACACGAATAGTAGCATACGCAGTGCTTGCTCCAAAAGTGCCTAGGATAGCAATGAGGATCGCCATAGTCCGTTGTTCTGCCGTTATTGACGACGCTGGCGCTTTCCGGTCCGAGTCATCGACTACAGGGTTCATATGTGAGGAGGGAAAGAGCCATGGTGGTCTCGCGACGAAGAGAACGCCGCAGAAAGCGATGAAGCTGCAAAGCGCTTCTTTCCAGGTGAACGGCTCACGTAACCAGACAAAACATACGATTGCGGTCATGGTTGGAATCAGGAAGGTTATGACTGTTGCATCCGAGATTTCGAGCCAGGACAGAGAGTCTATGATCGTGCGTTAGAACTTCCTCGTGCTCGGCTCATGATATAGTATTCTCCTCACGTCCTGGAACGCCAGCGATTCATGCGAAAAGAGTGGAGAAGAAGCGATACCTACAGTATAATCCGAAGAGGCCCACAAAACCCGCAGTACCTCTCAACACAAGCAATCCCTTGATCCCTTTCTGGCCAAGAGGGAAATCAGGCACAGCGTGGTACCAGGAGTAAATCGAGCATATAATTGTCGTGCACAGCATGCGGATAAAAATGATTTGCAGGGCATGGAAATTGATCGATGGGTCATTGGCCAAAAGTTTGGCGGCTGTGTTCATCTAAAACGGCTGTCAGTATCAGGTTCGAATGAAATGCAACCACTGCACAGAGAAAGAGGCCAGACGTACGATGCTCCCACAGGTCTGAGCTAAGAACACTAGGAACAGTCCGAAGTTGCGGTCATAGAACACCCTCAAACTTGCCGTTACCCTTCTCCACAGGGCTGGCTGATGTGCTTCTTCTGCATCTCGCGCAGTGTCTGAAGCTGCAGGTTGCAGATGTTGTACGAAATCTACATCTGAATGTCCTGGCGCCGTTGGCGGATCTACTGTTCCATATGACATCTTTTGTCTGAGGCGATATATTGGTGATTGCAGAGTCGAATGCAACAACAGATGTCGTAGCAAAGAAGAGCAAAATCCTACCGAGACCAGACCCGCTGACCCACTAGTGGGTCGCGTTAGGCCGGGAGCCGTGTCTAGCCCTGCTTACATCAGCTGGACCTGCTCAAGTCACCAAACACCATCTATCGGCACTTGCTGTAAGAGACGATCCGCACAAACTTTTAAAATTGTTATGAGAGATTTGAGAAGCAGAATGGTTTCAAGATGGATGATTGATGAAGAAAAGCGACACTCAGTGCCAGTAAAATATATACAAGAAGACACGCCTTCACGTACGAGCTACATCCGTGAGCGCGTTCAACCTAAGACATGTAGGCTGCATCAACCCAGTTCTTGTAGTCGCTACCCAACACCGTAGAGACGCCAACAGCAGCCGTGAGCTTCTTCGAGAAGGACGCCCTGGTACCCTTGGATCCATCACCAGTGTTCGCATACTCGCCATATGTGACCTTGTCGGTCCTGGGGTCGTCGGTGTTCCAGGCCCTCCAGCCCGCGGCGTTAATGACGTTGGTCATGCTGGTGTTCTGGACGACGACACGAGAGTAGTTTCTCCAAGGGCGACCGAGGAAGTACGCACCGGCCTTGACCGTATTACCAGGGGCCGCGGCGATCTTCGAGTTGTTGATTACGTAGTATGAGGGATTGCTGTCTGATTCGCGACCGTTTGCGGTAACATAGCCCTGCGAAGCTGCGAGAACACCGATAGAGACGTTTTCGAACCATGCAGTGGCTTTCTGACCGAAAATGAAGTCGGTGGCACCCTCGATGTAGGACTTGGCATAGACCTGGTTACCAACCTGGGCAAGGATGGTATCTTGGTAGCCCATGAACTGGCACCCATAGTAGCCTTGCTTGTCGGCGTTGGCACTCAGGGCAAGAGCTTGGGAGCCCAGTCCACGAGTGTTGACCAGGTTGATGTTGTAAACCTTTAGGTTTGGAGTCCATGCGCGGAGAGTGGCAGTTTCGTCATTGTTGGGAGTATTGTCCTGACTCTTGCCTTGGGTGATGGTCACGGTGTTGCCGCTGTAGCTGCTGGTGTCTGTAGTCTCGCCGTAGATGGTCAAGGCTGACTTCAACGGCTTGATGTAGACTTGCTCCTTGTAGGTGCCTTTGGCGATGTAGATGCACTGCGCAGCCGTACCGGAAGCGCTGAGTGCGTCAACAGCCGATTGGACAGTCTTGTACTTTCCGCTACCACCGACAGCCAAGCAGCCTGCAGGAGCAGATGTGCGCCCAGCGCGTGGCACCAGTGCCGTTGGGGCTGCGACAGCAGATGCTGCGAGCGAAAGAACGAAAGCGAGGGATGCAAGCATTGTGAAGAAGTGACAAGAAGCTGTAAGGAAGGAAAGTGAGCGAGCGAATGTTGAATTAAGCCTGAAGACACGCAGTATCTATACATGCAATAAGCTCGGGATGCCGGGTATGCAAACTATATTGGCGGACTCTCACGGTCTGACCAAAACCTCGAAACAACCGCCTAGCGAGCTACGTCGTCGTTGTTTCCCCGCTACAAAGCTTGTCGAAACAAGTAAAGCAAGCCATCGGAAAATTTACAACGTCTGCACCCCAGAATGCAGGCTGTCGAGTCGCGGAACGGCTGCGCATATAGGCGGCTGGTTGGTGGAAAACTAGTCGTTGTCCGTGCAGTGATTTGGTTTGATTGTAGCGTGTTACAGAGGGCTGATGAAGGGTGGAGAATTGATCCCCGGAGTTACGCCGCTTGTTCGTATCGCATTGCTGGGGTTGTTATAGCTGACGCGTTTGTTGGACCCGCGGATGCGCCTGTGTGATCATAGGCCGATGTTCGGGATTGTGATGTGCGACGCGAAGTTTGTGGGGTAAAGCAATCAGATGGAATCTCAGTCCGTGCTCGTATCACGTGATTTGGCGTTGCGCTAAGATCGACACGTTACGATGAACTCTAGCTTCCATCCGTTGTACGACGCTGGGGCCGACTTACGAGACTCAGCGGCACTGGAATCGATTATTCACGTTGTATTACGTTGGTTTCCAGCTTGCTGCCATTCTTATCCTTACAATGGCGCGCTCACAAACACCGATTGATTGGGATTCACTCCACAACAATGGCCATCAGACAATCGACCTCACTCTTTCTTCCCCAGAACCAGAGCCAGAACCTCGACGACAGCCACAACCGCGGCAACAGCAAATGCCGCCTCACAGACAAGCTCAATTGTACTTCGGACGCGAGCAACGCCCGTACGGTATGCCAAACGTTAAGATGGAAGCTAGCCAGCCGGTGACTTCCGCGCGGAACCATGTTGCGCCACAAACAGCGCGTCCCATCAACCCTGAGCATATTAAACAGATCATCACCACAGCCGACCCGCGCGCCCTGCAGAGAGTGCTGCTCGAGCTCTGCCAGGTATCCCCGGCCTTCTCTGGTGCCCTCATGCGTGGACTTGCGCCTCACTCAACATCTGCACAGAGCATAATCAGCCAGCATTGGATACGATCGCGACAGCCTGATGTTAAGGCGCAAGATGATGAAGACAGTGACGACATCTACAAAGCGGCTAAACTGAGGCTAGCTAGGTCTGTACATCCAGCCCAAAATCACAGCAATCATCACGCACAATCTCGTGAAGAAAGCAGAGGTCGAGCCCTACAAGAAACATATGGCTCTTCGTCCACACCACGAGTAAAGCGTGAGACACGTGGCCGTTCGGCCTCTAATTCGGATAGTGAGCTGCATCTTCCTGGAGCCTATCCTCGAACTACACCACATCTACCCACACTACGAACGCCAATAAGGACTACGCCCGGGCACCGACCTACTTTCAGCCAAAGCCCAAGGCTGTTGACCAAAGTTACTCCACAGCCAACCAGTATCAGCAAAGCGCCTGCACCTTCCACGAAAACCTGCATCGTATGCCACGAGCAATTCGTGGATGTGAATGCACCCTGTGTTTCTCACGCTGGGCGTAAGATTCGACAGGTAGACGGGTCAATTATGTGGGATTGTTGTGGCGAAGATGACGATCATCCTGGCTGTAACTTCTACGGACAACACGTTACTAAAGAGGAGCCTGATGGAGATGGTCTCATTCAACGTAAAAGACCGAGTGTATCACCGGGTCCGAGTCGTCCCACACAGAAGAGACCCCGGGCATTCTAGTGAAAACTCCAGGATCCTTCTAGATAGCCTATCGCGTTTTACGTCTAAAACCAAACGCAGTAGTTTTATGCTTTGATGATGAAGATCAGCAGAGTACGGCATTGTGGACTCTGGCTTGAAGTGGTTCAAACCATTGGCTCATTTTTGGTCTTGCGGGCATAGCTTAGGCGTTCTGGATATGAGGACTGATAAGACTGCGCAAACATTCAGCTGTTTGCAACTTGAGCCTGCATTGATTTAGGGAAATATCTGAGACACATCTTGGGAATGTCCCGTTATTAGATATAGCGGCATGCTATCAATATCGCCTTCACATGGGAGCGATTGTCTTATCAGTTCTTCATGGTTCTTTGGGAGAATCAGCATACGTTTGTCCTGCAAACTGACAGATATCCACTGTTGAATGTGGGATCGGTGCATCATCAGATCTTGGCTTTGTCGACTTTTAGGGTGAGTAGATACTTTTTGAGGAAGCAGGAGCCCATGGTTGACTTGTCTGTTGAAAGGGCAGTTCCGATTCGAAGCATAATGCGACTGTTGATCCGCTCCCATCAAAGGGCTGAAAGATCGGTTGCAGTTAATGAGGGCGCGGCTTCGACAAATCAGACTTTAGTCATATTCATTTATCTATGATAGGTACTTCTACCTCCCCTCCCCTGAGAGAGAACTTCTAGTAGTATACAAATCAGTCGATCGACCGGTTTGTCATTTGGCGCATGGATGTTACTCATGTTCCTGAATCGTTATCTGCGGGATGTCGATTCTGAACTCGTTCTTCTTGTGTGACGTCATGCCAAGTCTCTTGCCTGCATTATCAACGATACGCTAGCCTCCGTCTCTCCCACTTCTGCACGAGCTGTCAGAGCAAAGTACCAGGTGCAACGATATCTGCACTCCGCGTTACAATAACTTGCGAGATCGAACCGAAGTGTTGACTATATAAGTTTGCTAAGATGCCCTGTCATGGCGCATCTGAACTTTGCCTTAATATTAAGCTTTCGCGTCGCCTATCATGAGGCTCGCATCTTTTTTGCACTTTGCAACCATCGTGGAAGCAACTACCGTCTTTCAGCTTAACTCCACATCGTACTATTCCCCAGACCTTGTCGCAGCAACCCTCGCATTTGAGAACGAGAGAACTGAAGCGGTGCCAATTACCTACCTTTCTTTCGCCGAACCTACCCTTACTGCGGAGCTACTAGAATCGACCATCACTTCATTTCTTTCTCACGATGATGTGTACACAGAACCTTATCTCTCGACGCTGGTGCTTGGTGGCTTGGGTACCCTGTCGGACGGCGCGCATGCGTAAGAAAAGCTCCTGTACGAACTGCACAAGAGACACACACTGACTTCGTACGCGCACCTTTCAGGTACGTTACTTCGCTCGGATGCACTAAAATATATAGCGTGGTGGATGTCGACTTGAGTTCTGGTCCATATTTGCTCCACCCATCAAATGCTGTTACTAGGGTTTATCGACTGTATTGGGATCACAACTTTGCTTTCGTGGAATCTGTCACTGAGGGTCCAAATGGTACTTTCGTTCCTGTCACAGGTTTGGCTTTGACAGATGCCTATGGAGCTCTTAGTATCGCAGTGCCGTCTCGACTATACTATCCACTCCCCACAGAAGACAAACCATTATCAGGAAAGCGACTCGGGGTCAAAGATATCTACGACCTCAAGGGAGTTCGCACTAGTGGCGGGAACAGAGCGTACCGAGACCTCGTCAATCCTGCCCCTGAGAGCGCGGCAGCATTACAAAAGCTGATTGATCTGGGCGCTGTCGTTATCGGAAAGACGAAGACCACACAATTTGCGCTTGGAGAGCGGCCAACCGCTGACTATGTGGATCAGTTAGCACCCTTTAATCCCAGGGGAGATGGTTACCAGCATCCTCAAGGGTCGTCGGCGGGTTCCGGAGCTGGACTCGCATCATACAACTGGATGGACATTGCAACTGCGTCGGACACGGGTGGATCTGTTCGCCTACCAGCCATGGCAAATGGTCTTTTCGGCATGCGTGTCACTAACGCCTCACTGCCGCTTGATGGAATTCTACCCATATCAGCAATTTTCGATACGCCGGGCGTATTGGCTCGCTCGGCTCGGCTGCTACAAGCCGTACATAGAAGATGGTATCCAGCCAAGGTATATACGTCTTATCCCAAGCGTATCGTTTTACCCGACCTGTTCTGGCCCACTGTGAATGGAACAAGCATGCACATCTTCGATTCGTTCATCTCCCAGCTCGCTACCTTCCTTGATGCCAACTTGACAACCTTCAACGCCAATGCCAGCTTTAATACATACACGAACACTTCCGAAGGCCCGGCATCATACATTGGCTCCACATACTCTGATATCACCAACGTCGATCAATACCGCGACCTAGGTCTACCATTCAGGGAGCAGTACATCGCCAAGTTCGGCAGAGCACCGTATTGGAATCCACAAACACGAGCGCGATGGAACCGGGCTGCTACCTTGCCAACCTCCAGTTACACCACTGCTATCGAGCGCACAAAGACGTTTCAATCATGGTTTCGAGAAACTCTAACGCCCACATGTGAATCCACATTGGTGTTATATCCCATGGGCGCTGGTACAGAAGACTATCGTGACATATACACCACTGCACCGGGTGGTATCTTTGCTGCGGGGCTACCGTAAGCTCTTCTGTATGAATCACACTTGGCACATATACTAACTCTGAGTCTTTGAATATAGCGGGAATCAGATGTCTGTTTTGGCTGCACTGCCTGACTACACTATTCCAATTGGTGAAAGGACTTATTTCAGCAGGGTAACCGAGAGAAATGAGACGCTGCCTATTACAATTGGCATGGTAGCTGCTGCAGGATGCGATCATATGCTCATGGACTTGGTCGCTGAGCTTGCAGACGCTGGTATCATTTCTGGGGACGTGAAGACAGGCTCCAGTATGTACTGAGATGAGCGCAGCAAGTGGGAGCACCTCTACGGAACACAATACCCCGACGAACCGAGTGTATGCTTGTATACGCTACACATGTTGCAGGATCTGCACTGCATCGCTCTATCCCATACTTGTCTGAGCGCATCCTGTGCCGTGATTGGCGGACTAACGTTTTAGTTCCCTTGTCGATCATGAACATCTGGGGTAAATTAAAGGAACAATCCACCCTGTTTTGTCCACCTAACCGCGACTCAGGATGCTGTCCACGAGCAGCGAGCTGCAATATCGCTAGCTCTTTTCATTATTCCAAGGCATGCCATGTAGTGGATTCGTATAATAACACATTTGTCTGCCCATGTTTCTGTTTTTCATCGCGTCCATTATATCACCATAAACATGCATATATTTGCTCTTCTTCCCTTCCTAGTGGCTTCCGCCGCTGCCCTTGCCTTTCCAGGTGCAGAAGGTTTTGGTCGCAACGCGGCCGGTGGTCGTGGCGGTACCGTTTACGTTGTCACCAACCTCAACGACAGCGGTGAAGGCTCGCTCCGTGATGCCGTTTCCAAACCCGACCGCATCGTTGTGTTCGCCATCGGTGGGTTGATTAAGATCACTGAGCGCATGGTCGTGTCGAAACGCATATCCATTCTTGGGCAAACAGCACCTGGTGATGGCATTACAGTATACGGCAACGGCTGGAGTTTCAGCAATGCTGACGATGCAGTCGTACGGTATTTGCGCATCAGAATGGGAAAAGGAGGTAGTAGTGGCAAAGATGGCATCACGATTGCAGAGGGGAGCAACATGATCTTCGACCACGTCTCTGTAACCTGGGGCCGAGACGAAACTTTTTCGATATCTGGTTCAGAAGTCGGTAACATCACCATCCAGAACAGTATCATTGGGCAGGGTCTTCAGACACATTCTTGTGGCGGTTTGATGCAAACAAATGTCGGGAATGGTATCAGTCTGTTCCGCAACTTGTACATTGACAACAAGACGAGAAATCCAAAAGTCAAGGGTACGAATGACTTTACCAACAACGTTGTCTACAACTGGGGAGGAGGCGGCGGATACATTGCTGGAGATTCAAGTGCAGCGAGCGAAGCGAATATCGTTGGAAACTATTTTGTTAGTGGCCCGAGTACCAGCGTAACAGCCTTCACGCGAGGAAACGAGAACTTCAAGGGATACGTTGAAGGAAACTTCTATGATTCTAATCGCGATGGTGTATTGGACGGATCGGAGCTTGGTGTAGCATCCAGCAACTATGGCGGCATGAACATCCAGGCAGCAAAATTTCCTTTTCCGGCACCCGAGAAAGTCTTGTCAGCCAACGATGCGTTGACGCTTGCTGAGAAGTCTGTTGGTGCAAGCAAAGTCCGCGATGCGGTTGATGCGCGACTCGTTGAAGAGTTGAAGAGCTATGGGAGGATGGGAGAGTTGATCAGTGATGAGAATGCTAGTCCAATGGCCGGACCAGGAACTATTGATGGCGGAGAGCAATGGGTTGACGCGAACGGTAATGGCATACCCGACGATGTCGAAGAACAATTCAAAGACGTGGAGGAATGGGCAAATAGCTTAGTACCGAGTAGCTACTAGGTGAATTTGGTCTGCGTCGTTAGCATCATCTCGCACGACGCATCGGTTAAGTTTATTAACGATTGGCTTAATTCGAAGACTAGCGACTGCTGTAAAGACTGCATCCTTCATGTAATAAGACATCCGAGCACCTGCTTGAACTGACAACCGAAACGATAGCACAGAAAGTTTTATCCATGTATGTTACACGGTGCTCCTCCAAAACCTCAGAGCCAACTATGCTGCGGCGATCTGAGCCCTCAAGAAGATGGGTGCCTGCACAGCAGCCTCGTCCGAGTACAAAAGATGTGCGGGCGTAATGATGAGCGTACCGGTGCAGACCAAGTCTCCAGTCTCGCAGTAAATCCTGGTCTTGCTGGTAGGAAAGTTGGGGATCCTCCCTCCATTCTGCAGGTTCTTAGTGTAGCCGAACAACACCACACCCTTGATCTGATTTTGCACAGCCGCACTGAGACCGGGGATCGCATTAGACATGACCGCAGCACCTTGAGAGTAACCACCTGCAGTGATGGGCGTGTTCGGGCATTTGCTCGCGGCAAGGTTGAAGAGACGCTGAGCTTCGCGGATGGCGGCTTGAGAAGTACCGGCTGGAAGAGTGTTCTCTGCGATACCGGCAGTGTAGGGGCCACCTACGCCCTGAATCCAGACGTTTGACGCCCCGTACGCATTTTCAAGAGCGTTTGCTGTGAAAGGGCCGACAAGTGCGCCCTATGATGGTCAATTACTGACATAGAGAAGTATGTGGTGGACCTGTTTGTGCTCACCATATTTCCAGCTTCGGTGCTTCCCCTTGCAAAGATAAAGATGGTGCGTGGGCATGCAGCGCTGCTTCCTGTCTCGAGCTCATTGCTGGTGGCACTAGACTGACGGGCTTCGAGAGTAATAAGTTGAGGCTCATCAGCGGGCGCAGTGACGGGTACTGCGACGGCGATGGGCGAAGTAAGAGCGAGAGAAGTGAAGAAAGAGAGGATCGCAAGATACTTCATATTGGCGATTGGGATAGCGATAGACTGTGCCTGATGGCTCTGGAAGGTGGGTATTCTGAGGAAGTTGAGAGTCGACTGCTTGGCTGAGCTGTGTCTCTAATCGTAACGCATCCCCTTCCTTTTATGCTCTTTCTTACATGTACAAGATACTGTCTTCACACTGGCACCCTCAACGACTGCCTCGGTATCTAAACTGCCTAGCATCTTGGAATGCATCTCTGATATTGATGAACGGACATGCTGTCCCCAAAGAGTGCTGTAGCCGTTCACATACCATCTTTGGGAGATCGAGATCTGGTGTTTACTGTTGACTGTCGATAGTCTGACCAGTAAGCATCTTGGTCGCATCTGAGCTTCCTCGGCCCAGGAATCTGTGCCTGGGATCTGTGTCTAGGCATGCATATGAAGTAGACATGGATGAACGGCTGATGGTGGGATGGATGGGTCGCGTGGTACGGGGACGAGGATTTGCTGCGGGATCGAAAGGACACTATCGAGCGTTGCGGTCAAGCTCGCGAGTCGAAGCCGAGGCACGGTTCAGTGTTCATGGATGCAACGAACCATCATCCTGGGTGAGATGACAACTCGTGATGTGGGGTGCATACATCGAAGGTTCCGTTTCGCGAGAATACGTACCCCGCATCACATCCACTGCAGAATTCAGAGAGCGCTAGAGACCCCAGGTAACGCGAAGCGAATGATTGCGCGGAAAATACCGGACTGCGATATTTGTAGTCTTGACAAAGGTCGGAACTCTGGATGTTGATTACCGCCTATCGTCGAGTAAAGGAAGAACGGCATGGGAACTTGGTACCTTCCCAAAAGAGAGTGTGTGCATTCAACGCATACATTGCAGAGGTGATTATCCCCGGGTTCAAGATCCTACTTTCGGCATTTATCTCAAAAGCAATCATGACTGCTGAATTGCGGCTAAAAGGCATTCATCAAGCGCGGGATGTCCCATCCCTCTTCACTGTCTACCCTTGCAGCGGACTAGCTACTGCATTCATCTTCTTAGGCGTCCGAGACTTTCGCTTTGGAGGACTCAGAGTTACATGAGACATGACATGTACACTGGCGCATACAAGCACGAAGACGAACGCATAGAATGCCAGGAGGTTTCGAGCCAAGACTAATGTGATCATGCCGTAGATCAAGCTGGAAATCGGCCAGAAGAACTTCTGTACGTACAACCAGGTATCGCATAGGTTGCAGAAGAGGTTTTTCAGCAACAGTTGAATGCGAGCTCGGTAAGCCTGAAGGTAGTCGTCCGTTGTTGGCGGCGCAATTATTCTCTCCCAATGCTCTCGACGAGCATCATGTGCCAATGTACGTACATCGAGAGATGTAGGCGCTCTTGTCTCGAGGAGGTACTCCCATACGATCTTCAGCTGTCTGTTCCAGCCATATGGTTTTTCTCGATGCATGAATTTTTCCCATTTCTTCACGGTCCCGACTGCCATCTCTTCAGTAACCTGAAACCATTCCTTGTGTACCGATTTATGTTTGTCGCAATGAAGCGGCACGCAATGGCTTTCCAGATCAGTATGCACAAGCTTTTCCAGGCGAGAACAGTTTTCAATCTCGTGATCCGAGACGTGGATTATATCAGCTGTGAAGTTGCAGCCCTTCTCATGTTCGACGATACGTTCTCTGAATACTCGAGTCGTCCATCCAATCTTGTAGCCTCCTCTCTTATTGTGCGGATCACACAAGACATACATGAAGCCTTTTTGATCAGTAGGAGTCAACTTTCTCCGTAGCTCCCTATATAGGCTATCGTGGGTAGATCTGGCGGTCTTCGGGGTCATGCCTGGTGAATGACTATTGTTGTCTTGACGGACTTGTCGAGTCGTTCTTTTGTTCGTATCGGGGGTCGATAGAGAAGCCGAAGACCTTGATGTGGATGAATTATCCACATCCGGATCCGGACTACCATCGGACCGCTGACGCTTTCGCGGAATAGATTCCCTGGGAACTCGAACTGCTTCTGCAGCAATTCGTTCTCGATCTTGGAACGGATCAGAGACGAACCGAGTAGACCGATTCAAACGAGTGTTGCAGGTAGCCGAATCAACTAGGCTGTGCGATCGGGTGGCGATCTTGCTGATGGGTGAACCAGTAGAGGCTAGAGTCTGAATGCGGTGGTACGAAGTCAATATACGACCCACATCCAATTTGTGCCGGGATACTCACTGTGGGGTCGCTGTTGGTGGCTGTGAGTCGTTGTCTCACCGCAGGATATTTTATGGTTGTGAGATTTGGATCATTAGGTTCAATTTTAGATTCTGATAGTGAGCTTGGTCTTGATCCATGCAACTGACGGAGGCAAGAGGTGTCTGAAGGGGTGCGGGAAACCATACTTGAGTGTGAAAATTATGGATGATAGATGATGTACGATATAGAAAACTGGCCATGTGGTAGAAAAGAAGTCCATACGCTAAGGTTGTCATTTAAACGTATCAGTTGTGTTCATTGAAGCGCTGTAGGATTGCTCTCCAGCAAATGCAGAGATCGCATGAGCGTACGTGTGGCGGTGCGGAATGTCACTGCTGTACCATTTGTTTCGCATGTTTCATAACGCATCCTCGCATTGACAACAGGGTAAGAATGGCACGTTCAACAACATCAGCCTCAATCGATACTGTCCATGTCTATTTTAAATCAGTAAACGATTCGGATAAGGCCGTAGTGAGTGATAGCCAGCGACGAACGATGTGGTCGTTCGATACCATCATTCGCAAGTACTGATTGCAGTAAGTTAGACTACGCCGTGTTTGTCTGGTGCAACAGACGTGCATATCCGACCGCTGTGCCCAGTCCAAGACACGTAGATACAACTAGGACGGATGTCTGATGGATGTCAGGCTGGTGATGGCTTTGGTCCCTACATCGCATTTGCTGTAGGCAAGGCTGCAATGTAGGAGCCTCGCAGCCTTCCTAGGATCGGTGCCATACTTGCGCAACCCAACAACCGAGCGTCTAGATTCGCAGTCTAGACACTGGACCTGTCTAGGATGATGAAGTGGCTTGCAGTGGCGGTGGCTGGCAATGCCATGGAAGAAGTAAAGACTGTGTTCTGGGCGCGCTGACGAAGGAGATGCAGGCAGCGACGTGGGGTGCGTCATACTGTGCTCTCTTCACATGGTCGAGGCGCCGATATCGAACAGTAGGATTCGTCCTTCAAAAGCGAGATAGGAGGGCCAAGGTGGTTGGGAGGGAGCGTGGTGTTTCGTCTATCCTTCGGTTCTTCCGAAGATTGCGCCTCTTCTTAGCGCCTGCTGCATTAGCGCGTATTCGTGGGAACACAGAGAAGGACCACGATGTCATCGACCTGTACCCCCATCATGGTTTGATCGGTGAACAAACTGCATCCTCTAATATTATTTGTGTCAATGACGCGTTTCCGCTTTTCGTCTTACTGTGAGCGGCAAGGCCATCCCGTCGGCATGCGTTTAACATCCCGAGCGCGCGCATGCAACCTAGCTCTAGTGCTACCTCATGCAGGAGAAAGGTCGAGCTGTGATGCTCCGGTGCGTGTAGGATACCAGATACTTCATACTGCGATGATGTTCTGCTCTCTCCCGAACACCTGCAATGGCCATCAGTGGGGTACGCTAGTGCGGCCGGAGCCAGTCGCCGCGCCGTTGCCGTTGCCTTTGAAGACTTCACCGACATTCGCCTCGCTGGGGACCTTTTCCATTGATGCCTAGGAAAACCGCGTAAGACATTGTATACATGCTCACTACTGCTCGACCAAGTGTTCATCGGCTGGGGCTCAGGTGGAAGGAATTGTTGTCTAAATAGGTCTTGACGCGCAAACGTAAGAGGCAAGCATTATGGCGTCCTTCCAGATCCCATTGTCTTCGGCTCCAAGATTTCCCGATATACCACCAATATCGCATTGCCATCGAATTTGGGTCAGTACAGCTTCAGATAGCTTCTTAGAATACAGCTGACCTCACCAGGATACAAGAGCAGCACAATTTACCCCATGTGCTCTGCCTTTTGTTGCAACTATACCAGCTATACTCGCGGCATTAGTACTGCTCAAGTACTCGCTACGGGTCATCGATGGGTATTGGCCAAGATGGACGAAACCTTTTGTACACGAGGCAAAGGAGAAGTCGAGTGAGGCAGAAACACCTTCGACACGTCGGCCTGTGATTGGGACATTTTCCCTCTTGGCCCTAGCTACGATCGGCCTGACATTCCAAATCCTCAATGTCTTCTTTCCCAGCCGTCAACCAACAGCTATATATCCAGCTATCGCATGGGTACGTGAGCTCTAGCGTAGCTGGGATTGTCGACTAACAATTGTTTTAGGCCATTACAGTGGCGATTATCCTCGTAGAGCGTCCAAGAAAAGCTTCTTTGCCACTGTTGCTTCTGTTCACGGGTCTCTTACTGGAACAGCTGGTCGCACTGTCCCATAGGTCATCTAAATTCCTAGCTAAGGATGTTCCCTGGGTCGTCGCGCCTGCGGCCGCTATATTGGGCATCATTACGATACTCAACATGCCTCTTAGAGATCCTGCATTACCAAGAGAAGATATCTGCCCTGCCTTTGACACCCCAACAGTGCAACTTCGGACTCCTGAAGACAACTTGACTCCCTGGCAGTACATGACGGTGTCTTGGATGGAACCGCTGATCAAAAAAGGTGTGACACGCCAAATGGAAGACGAGGACATCTGGGACTTGGGTTGGGAGTTCAAGCATGCTCGGCTCCACGAGGCATTCCGAAAGCTCCAAGGTTCGGTGACGAAAAGAATCTTTGTCGCGAATGGTATGGACTTAGTACGCACCACTGTCTTGAACGTGATACGATTGTGTGCGAGTAAGTCTAGAATCTAAATCCTCTACTTTGCTTAGTATGGATCTGACGAAAGCAGCTCTACTCACGCCGGTACTCTTGCAGCGAGTTCTCGCTTCCTTGGAGGACAAAAACAACAGCGCTACGATTACCTACGCCTGTGTCATCCTGGGGTTGCGTCTGATATCTGCTCAGTTGAACACCTTCAACCTATGGTACCAGAGACGAGCGTACGAGAGATGTAGAGGTGAGCTCATCACGATGCTTTATGAGAAGACACTCCATCGCAAGATCTTGGGTGCCAAACAGGAAGTCAAACAAGACCAAACCAATGGTCACAGTAACCATGAGGCACGCGCAACGAACGGCGTGAATGGTGGTGATATTGACGCAACGATCAAAGCAAGTCCCAAAAGTTGGTTAGGACGTCTGAACATGTCCGTCCGATCAGTCTTTACGAAGAGCGTCCAAGCGCAGGTCAAAGATGACAAAGACGCCGCATCAATGGGAAAGATCCTCAATCTGATGCGCAATGATGCGTACGAGATAGCACAACGCTTCTGGGAGTTTTCCGATATCGTTACTAAGCCTGCCGGTGCCATCTTTGCGACTATACTGATTTGGCGCATGCTGGGTTGGGCATGCCTGCTCGGTGTTGTGGCACTAGCAGCTTCACAGCTACTCAATATCGTCATTGCTCGCTTTCAGGTCCACTTCGAGAAGAAACGCAGAGTGGCAACGGACGAGAAATTGCAACGTACGAGCCAATTTATAGAGTCTATTCGTCACTTGCGCTGGTACGGCTGGGAAGGCGCATGGCTGGATGGGATACTGGAGTCTCGTCAAAAAGAGTTGCATCTTCGCATCATCAACATCATCTTTTCGACATCCCTCTCTTTCATTCTACGATTTGGTTCTGGGCTGTTTCCTGCGGTTGCTTTCTACGCCTTCACCAAGTTGGCCGGCCAAAACTTGCGCATTGATCTAATATTTCCTGCGTTTGATCTGTTTAACCTGCTGGAATCGTACCTTCGAGCATTGCCGCAACTCGTCACTACTTGTCTCAATGCATACGTCGCGATGGGCCGTATTGAGGAGTTCATGGCTGAACCAGATAAAGAAGAGACGGATGTCGTGCCAGAAGGATCTGCTGATCTCGGTCTCCATCATGCATCTTTTGCCTGGCCTGGAGTAGATCATAACGTCCTCGAAGACATCACGTTGTCTTTCCCTGCTGGGGTCACGGTGATATACGGCGAGGTTGCCGCCGGTAAGACAGCGCTGCTGCAAGCTCTTCTGGGCGAGCTTGATACAACAGCCGGTGAGCTTGTGCGCCCTGATCAGGTAGTTGCGTACTGCGCGCAGACCCCGTGGCTTCAAAGCATGAGTATTCGCGACAACATACTCTTCTCGTACCCCTATGAAGAGAGTCGCTACAAACAGACCTTGGAAGCATGTGCATTGTTACCCGACATGACTGAGCTCAAGCATGGAGACTTGTCAAATATTGGAGAGAACGGCATTGGCTTGTCTGGAGGCCAGAAAGCTCGCGTGGCGCTGGCGCGAGCTGTCTATAGCCGCGCAAAAGTGCTGCTGCTTGACGATCCGTTGTCAGCTCTAGACCACCAGACAGCCGAGTTCATCGTCGCCAAATTGTTAGCTGGACCATTGCTCGAAGGTAGAACAACCGTCCTTGCTACACATCGAACAGAAATATGCCATGGCATTGCGAAGCAATGGGTTCACCTAGAGCAGGGCAGAGCTACGATCCACGAACCAAGTCAAGTTGAAGATGCGAACGCACTGAAGCGCACTCAGACGAACGAAACTGAGGCAGAGGAGGACGCAAAGAAGCGAGAGGAAGAACAAGCAGCGGCTGTACCCGACAAGTTCATCGAAGATGAACATCGCGCAAAGGGAGGTGTCAAATGGAGTGTCTATTGGCGCTACATCCGAGCAGGTACTCTCCGATGGTGGTCTGTCGCTATATTCGTCATGGCGTTGTTCCGTTTGCTTGACGTTGCGCAGACCTGGTTTATCAAGTCCTGGGCTGAAAGCTACGAGCCGGGCAAACACAAGGGTATCTTTGACTTCCTACCACCACCAGCGGAAGATGTGGTTCCTTGGCTTTGGACTTTTTTCCTGTTCATCACGGCGACCGCGGTACTCTTTTGGTGGACGAATCTGATCATGTTCGGCGTGGGCGTAAGTGTCTCTCCACAAACTACATGTAAGACATGCACTGACTTGATACACCTACGTTTAGTACCACGCTGCCAAGACCATATTCAGGGAAACTGTTGAGCGCGTTGCCCATGCCACGTTCAGATTCTACGACGTAACACCAGTAGGGCGATTGATGAACCGATTGACTAGTGACATGAACACCATTGATGGCGAACTAAGCAACGCCTTTATTGTGTTTGCATGGCAGGCCATAGGCTGGATGAGTGCCGTCGTCATCATTTTGTCTTCGACCCCAACTTTCCTGGCTTTTGGCCTGCTGCTTGGTTGTGGGTTCGTCTATTACTTCTTCCGCTTCCTGCCAACGTCACAGAGTTTGAGACGACTTGAGGTGAGTCACGCAAACTCACACAAGGTTTTGACTACTAATCGGAGACAGATGGTATCGCTATCACCACTCATGAGTAACTTTGGTGCGCTCCTCGAAGGCCTTACCACCGTTCGAGCTTTCAGTGCACAACGGAGATTTCAAGCTCGTGTTATTGAGGTCGTCGACAACTTCCAGAAGAACGATCATTTCTACTGGTCGCTCCAAGCGTGGCTTGCGCTTCGGTTCAGTGTTATGTCGGCTAGTGCTACGTTCGTTATGACACTCATCGCCGTGTATACACATATAACCCCCGGACTCACTGCGTTTGTGCTCATCACCGCGGGCAAATTCGTTGTTCACACAGAGTGGATGTGTAGGATCTACGGAACACTGGAGATGGACTTTACCAGTGTTGAGCGTGTGGTTGAGCTGCTCGACATCGAGACGGAAGCACCCGGCGTTGTCAAGCCGCCAGCACACTGGCCTACATACAGTGGCGACATTGAGTTTGACGATGTGACGATCCGTTACGCAGAGAACCTTGAACCTGCGCTTCAAAACATTACCCTGAAGATTCCAGCAGGTTCCAACACAGCCGTCATTGGGCGCACGGGTTCTGGGAAGTCGACTCTGGCCCTCTCCCTCCTTGCCACCATTGCGGCGGAGAACGGGCGGATCTTGATTGATGGGATCGACATATCTACTGTGGATAAACAGGCTCTCCGCAGCCGTGTTACGTTCCTCGCCCAAGAGCCTGTCCTCTTTCCAGGAACCATGCGCAAGAACTTGGACCCTCTGTCTGTCTACTCGGACGCTTCTTGTCTATCAGTGCTGCAAAAGATCGGTGGCGACCAGTACGACTGGACTCTTACGACGCCTATTGAGGGCGGCGGCAAGGGCCTTTCGCAGGGCCAACGACAGCTTGTCGGATTAGCTAGAGCCATGTTGCGGAGGAGTCCAATACTGATCATGGATGAAGCGACGGCTAGTATTGATTTCGAGACGGCACAGAGGATTCAAAGCGTACTGCGGGAGGAGATGAAGAGTAGTACGGTGGTGACGATCGCACATCGATTGGAGGCAGTCAAGGAGGCGGACTATTGTGTGGTGCTTGGGAAAGGCAAGCTGATCAAAGCAGGTAAAGCCCAAGACATGCTTAGAGAAGGCGGCGAATTTCAGGGCATGTTGGCCTAGATGTCGAGGTCTGAGATGTTGTTTTTAGCAAAAAGTGTTTCATGTAAGGATGTATAGACTACTTGTGTATGGATTAGTTGATTCTTTGACAATTTGCTGTCGCGTGGAAAAATAAGTGGCTGCTGAAGCCGGGTTCCGGATTTAAGCATGAGGCTTGCGTGGCACCGCCACGATTTGCGTTAGCAGCAACAAGGATGTGTGGGCGCAATGGGGAATCGCGAACGCCGCATCTTCCGCGTCTGCAAAGCCTCACAACTCGCAATCCAACGCCAAATCCTCAGTCGTCAGCATGCTGTGACACCCGAACAAGCTTTCCCAATCTCTTGCCCAAATTCCGATCTCTCTGCCATCTCAACAAGCGCGCTACCACAATCCGGAGGTGTAGTAAGCTCCGCAACCAAGCAGCATCACGCGGATCCCCGACATGGCTGCTACGCCATCAGACAGCAATGGAGCCTCCCCGGGCGACCACGAACTCGAGGTCATGGCGGACAACAAGCCCAGCCTCCCAGTGGAGGAGGACATAATGCAGTTGGCTCGGCTGGGAGAAATTGCGGCTATCCAGAAACTCTTCGACAGCGGCAAGGCGGATGCGACATTCAAAGATGAGCAGGGCATAACACCGCTACATGTGCGCACACCAGATGGCTTGAGAATGACCGACTGCTAACTTGCTGCAGTGGGCCGCCATCAACAATCACTATGCTCTCTGCCACTTCCTTATCCAAGCCGGTGCGCCCATCAACGCAAAGGGCGGCGATGCTGTTGCGACACCCGTCCTCTGGGCTGCGAAGCGTTGCAACTACTACATTGTCAACCTCCTGCTCGACCACGGCGCCGACCCTCTCCTCACCGACGACCAAGGCTTCAATCTCCTGCACAGCGCCACGCTCGACGGCAATGTGTACCAGATCGTCTTGCTGCTCCACCAGGACATACCCGTTGATATTCCAGATCCCCAGAGCCATACCCCGCTCATGTGGGCTGCATACAAGGGCTATCCGTCTTGTGTTGATTTGTTCCTCAGATGGGGCGCCAACGTGTACGCGACCGACGACCAGGGCTTCACTGCACTCCATTGGGCCCTGGTAAAGGGGAGTCAGGGATCAATACAGAAGCTACTAGAGTATGGCGCCGACCGATTCGCTAAGAACAACGACGGCAAGACACCGGAGGTCACGGCGCAGGAGATGAACACTACTCGGCAATGGCGTCGCGCCCTCATGGAAGCTGGCTTCGATCGAAATGGAAATCCGAGACAGTTCCCCATCCCAGGTATCAAGGACACGAGATGGTTCCTGAGTCGCTTCATATTCTTCTGGCCGTTTGCTATACTTTTCACTGCCCTTTTCCTCGTCAGCCACTACCCGGCGTTTGTTGGTATACCCTTGTCGTTGATTGTCGCCTATCTCATGCAATGGGGAGCACAGTGGCTTTTGCGATGGGGTCCCTCCAACATGCGAAGCATACATCATACTGTACGTCGACTGCTGGCTTACTTGTGCCTTGTCGCTAACCAAATCCCAGCCTTTTTTGGCCGGCATCTTCGCCGGCACACTGTTCTGGGTCGGTCTCCGTTGGGCAACAACAGTCTTACCCTGGACAATTCGAACCAACTTCTTTATGAACTTTCTCTTCGCAGCATTCTACGGACTCACGGCCTATTTTTATTTCTTCACCATGACTATTGATCCCGGCTTTGTACCCAAGTCGGCGAGCAGGAGTGCTTCCAAGGCAGTCATTGACGAGCTTATGGAGCTACGACAATTTGATGAACGCCACTTTTGTGTAAACTGCATGGTGCGGAAGCCTTTGCGTAGCAAGCATTGTAAGAGATGTGAGCGCTGCGTTGCAAAGAGTGATCAGTGAGTAGTTCACGTTGACAGCATAGGATGGCGCTAACCGTGACAGTCATTGTCCATGGGTGAACAACTGTGTGGCGAACAACAACCACAGACATTTCGTGCTGTATGTACTATCTCTGGAACTCGGTATTGTTATGTTCATAAGGCTGGCCCTTGCTTGTAAGTCAAAACCTGGTATGCTGGTGTCATAAGGCTAATGTTAGTAGATCTGGAAATACGTGACGCGCCCAAAGACTTTCCCAAATGCGCAGTCATCTCGCCGGATCTTTGCAAAGTCCTCAACAAAGACCCATTTACGATTGTACTGTCAATATGGGCTGCCTTTCAACTAACATGGGTGACCATGCTTCTCTGTGTTCAGCTTCTTCAGATCGCGCGCAATCTCACGACCTACGAAAGCATGCGCGGACACCTTCATGGCGGCACACCTGCGGATGCGCTCAACTCATTTGTGACCACCGGCGATACGAGCCAAGACGTGTCCGGCGGTGCCGGGAACGCGCCCACGAACGGTTTCGGCTCTGGTCAAGATACAGGCGACATTCCACGTCGTCCTCAACCTAAAGCTTCTATTTGGGATCAATGGAAGCGTCTCCTTGGAATCGACACCTTCCTTACAATCGCCCTTCACGGAAGCCAAGGAGAACAAATAATGCGACAAAGACGGGGCAACCCCTTTTCACGAGGTATCGTTACGAATTGCAAGGATTTCTGGTGCGACGCCAGTCCAATGTTTGGTTCAAAAGAGAGTGGGTATGCAAGGCTGGGTGGTGAGAGAGTGGACTATACAAGGTTGTATGAGGTGCCCAAGATGAGGTATCAGAGAGGTGGTGGAGGTGAAGGAGGGAGGTATGAGAGTGTGGCTGCGGAAGAGGAGTCATGATCACGACGCAGGTAGCGATAATGGTAATGATGATGAAGAGTATGGAACGCTAGTGGTTCCCAGGACCATACAAATACTTTGTCGTGAACTATGCTGTTCTCACGTCGGCTACTGAAATGTGGCCGAAATCCCTGCAGTTGTACCAGACCGGAAGTCAAAAGCCGAGGCTGCAGCGAAGAAACTCCCCGCGCCACCCTAAACAACCCGTCGTGGGTCGCGCACATGCTTGACGCTCCACTACCCTGTTCAACTTGGTCGCCTGGCTTTTGCTGAGCTTTCTTTTCCACTATGCCCTAAGTCTAATTTACTTCTTTTCCTTGTTGTTATCGTCGCAAGCTTTTAGGCTGTGCGCCGAATGTCGAAAATGACATCATCCGAGGCCCTGAGAGGGTTGAGGACCCTTTCGCGATGCGCTGGCCCGACGCCGAAGAGAATTGCGGTGGGACGCAACCTGACAGTCGATGGCAAGAGGGTGATATGCACCAACTGCACGAGAAGTTCAAGACAGGCGAGGCATGCGCCAGGGCACGCTCCTGCGCGCCCGAGCAACGTTGCCCATGTGCCGAACAGAGTTTCCTTTGCGCCGGTAGGTTGCAGAGGGTACGCGCAGGCTGCGCGTGAATGTACGTTTCGTAACTGAAAAGACTGCTTTTCAACATGAGTGCTGATCTTAACAGATGCAACTGAAGACCCTGAGCGAACCCATGGCCCCATGGCCGAGTACGATGCGCGCGTCGAATCCGGGCGATTACGAGACGACGAGCACCAACGCAACATCATCAGGAATCTTCAAGACCTCCACGATATGCTGCAATCCTATGAACAACCGCCCGTCCAGCAACCTACCATCGAGTCCCTTCAGCCACCTAAAAAGTCCTTCTTCTCTTTCCTCTCATCGTCCAGCCCCGCAGGATCGGCCCTGCCACCCATACCAGAATCACTACCAAAGGGCATGTATATGTTTGGAGATGTAGGCAGTGGGAAGACAATGATGATGGATTTGTTCTACGACACACTTCCGCCAAACATTAAGAGAAAGACGAGGATCCATTTCCACGCCTTCATGCAAAGCGTACACAAGGACTTGCACAAGATGAAGATGCAGCATGGGAATGACATTGACAGTATACCCTTCGTCGCAGCGGGTATAGCAGAGCGGTCCTCGGTTCTTTGCTTCGACGAATTCCAATGCACGGATGTCGCCGATGCCATGATCCTCAGGAGATTAATGGAGAGCTTGATGGCACATGGAACAGTCATCGTCACGACGAGTAACAGACACCCAGACGACCTATACAAGAACGGGATACAAAGAGAAAGCTTCATACCTTGTATCAATCTTCTAAAATCAAGACTTACGGTCCTGAACCTGGATTCATCGACAGATTACAGAAAGATCCCACGGCCGCCAAGTGGTGTCTATCACCACCCGCTAGACGCCTCCGCGCAAACGCATGTAGAGAGATGGTTCCGCTTCCTCGGCGACTTTGATAACGACCCACCACACCCGGCTGTTCACGAGGTCTGGGGAAGGGAAGTTCGCGTACCGAAGGCTAGCGGGAAGTGTGCCGTATTTAGCTTCGACGACATCATTGGACGCGCTACGGGAGCAGCCGACTATCTGGAACTTACGAGGCAGTATGAGGCGTTTGTCATTACAGGGGTGCCTGGGATGAACTACAGGTCAAGAGACTTGGCGCGGAGATTCATCACTTTTATAGATGCCGTGTACGAATCAAGGGTAAGCGAGATACTGGTAGTGCGGGAGCTCATACACGGGGGCACGTGGTTGGAAGTATACAGTACTAACGGAAGACCAGGCCAAGCTAGTAATGACAACAGCTGTTCCCCTAACAGCCCTTTTCCTCGACCAGTCCGAACTAAACGACGCTGTAACCGCTACACAGAAAGCTGGAAAACTTCCCACTACGACCTCTCCTTCGCCCAAGCCACCTGCCAAATCTGCCGAAGCAGACAACCATGAAGCTATCTCGGATGTTATGCGTAATCTCATGGATGATCTTGGCATGAATATGGACATGTTGAAGAACAGCAGTATTTTCTCTGGTGACGAAGAACGATTTGCGTTTGCTAGAGCCTTGTCGAGATTGAGTGAAATGGGAAGTCAAGAGTGGGTTGAGCGCGGGTTGGGATTGGAGAAAAGAGGCGGAAAGGGAGAGATGGAGGGGTGGCAGAAGGTTCGAAGCAGATGGAGGGAAGATAGCATGTAGGATTGACCGCTTACACTATACCATATCTGAGCTCAAGGACACGAATTTGCGTGGTGAATACTTGCTACCGCTGGACGCGGGCATTACTCTTACCTCTGAAGTGAGGTTGTGGAGATTGAGAACACGGAAGACGATTGCGGTACATTGTTTCGATCTTGATTGCAGGAAATATTAAGATAATCAGGATCGACGCATCTCTTGCTAAGGTTAACCGCGATGTGCGGTGCGATGCTTGTATCGGACGATGGCGTACGTGTCATTCCATGAATCGTCGTGATCGTATCAGTGTATGGAAAATATTGCGATATTGTGGTGGTGAGAGCAAGCATGCGGTTGATCGACCCGTTTCAATTGACCGAAAGCTGTGGAGCCGCGGTTTGGCCGACATGATGTTCGTTGGCACAGACGCGATCGCCTCGTGTTCGCCAATATTGCTCCGTTCCAACAGGGTTGTCGGGCAGCAGCGTTCGGGCTTATGGGCTGTTTCTTACGAATAGCGGCTGCATATTCTGACAAGCACGTGTTACAGGCG
>Ga0268250_10000275_pt1 | contig 25156 bp, 18 predicted proteins | sample AgamicAsSfe_FD_200448 | JGI IMG/M metagenome (GOLD analysis project Ga0268250, IMG submission 200448) | Agave microbial communities from Guanajuato, Mexico - As.Sf.e (v2) (version 2) | ecosystem: Host-associated > Plants > Phyllosphere > Phylloplane/Leaf | place: Guanajuato, Mexico | collected...
GCCCTATCTGGGAGGAGCAAACAACAGCAGAGCCTACTCGCAAACCTCGGACCTGCACAACTACCAGCGATACTCGGATGCAGACATACCGGCAGACGACGATGCTTCAGCACAGGGCTACTACGCTGCGGGAGGAGCGTATGACCAGCCTTCACCAGGCATACAGCGCGGGGCATCCAAAAAGGCGCACAACAGGAATAGTATCCTGAGTCTTGGAGGTGGCCTGACTGGAAAAGTCAAGAACATGTTCGGGAAGGGCAACGAGTATTCCGAGATGGATCTGCCATTGACCGAGAACGCAGCACACCAACGGCAGCCCAGCGCGAATACGACCGCAAGCGCACGCGACGATGGCCAGTCCTCCAAAACGAAAAAGGGCATGGGTTCATTCAAGTTTGGCTTCGGCAGGGGCGCGCCAGATCCCTCAACGTTGGGGCCAAGAATCATCCACCTGAACAACCCGCCCGCGAATGCCGCCAACAAATACGTCGACAACCACATCTCAACCTCGAAATACAACATCGCCACCTTCCTTCCCAAGTTCCTCTACGAACAGTTCTCCAAATACGCCAATCTCTTCTTCTTGTTCACGGCCATTCTACAACAGATCCCCGGTATCTCCCCCACCTCGCGATACACTACCATTGTACCGCTTGGTATAGTCTTGCTGGTCTCGGCCGTCAAGGAGTACATTGAGGACTACCGGCGGAAACAATCTGACTCTGACCTCAACAACTCAAAAGCCCAAGTTCTCAAAGGCTCTACCTTTGCAGATACAAAATGGGTTAATGTGGCAGTTGGCGACATCGTACGCGTTGAATCCGAACAATCCTTCCCCACCGATTTGGTCCTGCTTGCTTCGTCCGAGCCCGAGGGTTTATGCTACATTGAGACGGCCAACTTGGACGGAGAGACAAATCTGAAGATCAAGCAAGCGATACCCGAGACAGCTGACTTTGTCAGTCCTGCTGAGCTGGCACGACTAGGAGGCCGTATACGGTCAGAACAGCCTAACAGCAGTCTATACACCTATGAAGCAACTTTGACCATGGCAGCTGGTGGTGGGGAAAGGGAACTACCACTAGCACCCGATCAGCTGCTGTTGCGTGGAGCGACACTGCGAAACACACCTTGGATACACGGTGTCGTGGTATTTACCGGACACGAAACGAAGCTGATGAGAAATGCCACGGCTACGCCTATCAAGACTACTGCAGTGGAGAGACTGGTCAACAAGCAGATTCTCATGCTTGTAGTCATTCTCATAGCGCTAAGCATCATCAGCTCTATAGGCGATGTGATTATACAGTCCAAGGAGAGAGACAGCCTCGAGTATCTCAGACTTGATGCTTTCAACGGCGCCAAACAATTCTTCCGCGACCTCCTAACATATTGGGTACTATACTCCAACTTGGTTCCCATCTCGCTTTTCGTAACGATTGAAATCGTCAAATACTACACTGGTAGTCTCATCGACTCTGATCTCGATATTTACTATGAACCGACAGACACACCGGCAAAATGCCGAACTTCGTCTTTGGTCGAGGAACTAGGTCAGATTGAATACATCTTCTCGGACAAAACAGGTACTCTGACATGCAACATGATGGAGTTCAAGCAGTCTACGATTGCCGGCATTCAATATGCCGATGAGGTCCCCGAGGACAGACGTGCGACCTTTGAAGACGGTGTTGAGGTCGGAATCCATGACTTCAAGCAACTTGAGCACAATCGCAAAACGCACCACAACAAGTACATTATTGACCAGTTCCTTACTCTACTCGCAACTTGCCATACAGTCATCCCCGAAAGAAAGGGCGAAAAGGCTGCCATCAAGTACCAAGCTGCATCGCCCGATGAGGGCGCCTTGGTGGAAGGCGCAGTGACTCTTGGCTACAAGTTCGTTGCGAGGAAGCCGCGCGCGGTGATTATCGAAGTCGATGGTCGCGAGCTTGAATATGAACTCCTAGCCGTTTGCGAATTCAATTCCACCAGGAAAAGGATGTCTACGATTTTCCGTACTCCTGAGGGCAAGATTGTCTGTTACACCAAGGGAGCCGACACCGTCATATTGGAGAGGCTTGGCAAAGACAACCCTCATGTGGAAACGACGTTGACGCATCTTGAAGAGTACGCTTCCGAGGGACTGCGCACGTTGTGTCTTGCGATGCGAGAGATCTCAGAGAGCGAGTTCCAGCAATGGTGGTCGGTCTTCAATACTGCACAAACAACTGTTAGCGGTAATCGTGCCGAAGAGTTAGACAAGGCTGCTGAGCTCATTGAGCATGACATGACTCTGCTTGGAGCGACTGCTATCGAAGACAAACTGCAAGAGGGTGTACCAGACACTATCGCTACCCTGCAATCCGCTGGTATCAAGGTCTGGGTCCTCACTGGAGATCGCCAAGAAACTGCCATCAACATTGGCATGAGTTGCAAGTTGATCAGCGAGGACATGAGTCTACTCATTGTTAACGAAGAAAATAAGGAAGATACGCGAGACAACATTCGCAAAAAGTACCAAGCAGTTACTAGTCAGAGCCAAGGTGGAGCTGAGATGGATGTTCTCGCTCTAGTTATCGACGGCAAGTCGCTTACCTATGCCCTTGAGCGTGACCTTGAGAAGGAGTTCTTGGACCTGGCTGTCAGGTGCAAGGCTGTCATCTGTTGCCGTGTCTCCCCTCTACAGAAAGCCCTTGTCGTCAAGCTTGTCAAACGCCACCTCAAGGCTATCCTTTTGGCTATCGGTGACGGCGCAAACGATGTTTCCATGATTCAGGCCGCTCACGTTGGTGTTGGTATCAGTGGTGTTGAGGGGTTGCAGGCAGCACGTAGCGCAGATATCGCGATTGGCCAATTCCGCTACTTGCGCAAACTTCTCCTTGTCCACGGCGCCTGGAGTTATCAGCGTGTCAGCAAGGTTATCTTGTACTCTTTCTACAAGAACATTGCCATGTTCATGACACAGTTCTGGTACTCTTTCCAGAATGGGTTCTCGGGTCAGATTATCTATGAGTCGTGGACGCTGACCTTCTACAACGTGTTCTTCACAGCGGCGCCGCCTTTCGTCCTGGGTATTTTCGATCAGTTCGTAAGCGCGAGGCTTTTGGACAGGTATCCGCAGCTCTACCGCCTCAGTCAGTCTGGTGTCTTCTTCCGTATGCACTCTTTCTGGTCTTGGGTTGGAAATGGCTTCTACCACTCGCTGATTTTGTATTTCGGTGCCCAAGCATTTATTCTCTGGGACTGGCCACAATGGGATGGCCGAAATGCAGGCCATTGGGTTTGGGGAACCGCCGCTTACACTGCTAATCTGGCGACCGTCCTTCTCAAAGCCTCCCTCATCACCAACATCTGGACAAAGTATACCGTGCTAGCTATTCCGGGCTCCATGCTGCTTTGGTTCATCTTGATGCCCATCTACGCTGTCGTAGCCCCCAAGATCAACATATCCAACGAATATGTTGGTGTAATCGAGCGCCTCTTTCCTGACCCACGCTTCTGGGCAATGGTATTGGTACTGCCACCACTCTGTCTCATCAGAGACTTTGCGTGGAAGTACGCGAAGAGAATGTACTTTCCGCAGAGCTACCATCACGTTCAAGAGATTCAGAAGTATAACATACAAGATTACAGGCCACGGTATGTTTTCCCCAATTTTTATATTTGCTCGCCACGATTCACTGACTTTGCAACAGTATGGAGCAATTCCAAAAAGCCATCCGAAAAGTCCGACAAGTGCAGCGTATGCGCAAACAGCGTGGGTATGCGTTTTCACAAACAGACGAATCACAAGCTCGGGTGCTACAAGCCTATGATACCACACAGCAAAGAGGGCGGTTCGGAGAGATGGCGAGTTCGCGGAAATAACCCTAGGCATTTGGACCTGATAAGGGGAACGCATTTTACTCATCGGAGTTTGTTCGGCGTATGGAAAGTAGGCGGTATGATGTTCTTGTACGACTGCGCTCCCAGTAGGTATGATGTCTGTGATGTGAATAGTGCAGGTGTTATTGATATTAGCGTCAATCAACGAGGACTTCTAGTTGTACATTTCTAAAGGCCCCTTCTGTGTTCATTACTTCCCCTGCGCTTACAAATTGCGTTCAACATTGTGTTGTGTCTCCAGTGCGGAGCTATCTCCACCCCAAATGTCTTTCGCACTGATCGGAGCTTCCTGTCGCAAACGTAAAGAGCAGCTTCACGTGCCTCTAACATTTTCATGCAACGTCAGAAACCCCACGCCGGCTCATCGCTTATCCAATGTAATGGACGAACGGTAAATCACGACTATGGCGCGTACTAATTATCCGGTGCCTTGAGACTAATAGCTCTTTACCCGTCCACCGCGTGGTGGCAGAGCCAAAATGTGGGTACGGAGGGGCACCTGTTACCCCACTATCGTCACTACTGCGGTTGTGAGCGCTCTTTTGCCAGCAACACAGCACAGACATGCGGTTTCACCACGCAGAAGTTTCTTGTTGATACTGTTGAGACCAACCGCTATTTATCCATTTATCGACAGTCGCCGGGCAAGAGGAAGAGGAAGTGGCGGTGCAATTCCAGCTTCCAATCGACATCAAACACCAAGGCCGACCAATATGGTCAGCATCCGCCACAAGCATGCGGCGTAACAAGGATAAAAGCCAGGCGGAACCATCGCCTATCAGGGTAAAGAGGCAAACTGATCATACTAACCCAGTCGTCCGGTTGAAGACGCAGGGTCATATGTTCATGTTAGCCTCTAACACGGCGTATATAGACGGTAGGCTGTTGTACCTGGCGCCAAATTCTCTTATTCCGTCTGCAAAATACACGTATATATTCTGGGGACATGATTACTGGGCGCTTCCATTGCCGTGCTAGCAGTATTAATACCCTGCGTGCCGCCTGTTCTTCTGCTGTTCCGACTTCCAGACCTCTTGCATCATCTTTTCTACATTCTTCAAGACCTTGCATTGAACGACGAACGCCAACATTATTACAACGGAATAGTTTTGCCAATCGCAACTTCTTCGCTACCATGGCTATCAACACTCCCTACGTTACGCTAAACGATGGCAACAAGATGCCTCAGGTTGGCTTTGGACTGTGGAAGGTCGACAATGCTACATGTGCGGACACTGTCTACAATGCCATCAAGGCTGGATACAGATTGTTCGACGGTGCTTGCGGTAAGTAAATCTCGAGTCTCCATCCCCAAACCCACCATTAGCGGATGTGGGGAGATCGGTCTCTGTTACTACGAGACGCTCCATCGGCCCGTAAACCGTGTAGTACAAAGATCTACCGGCAATCTTTGACGGGCTCATGACCCCGATTTACCCGTGGTTTCTGCCTCCTTGCCTTGCCTCGGAATGCTAGCGTCCTTCTTCGGAACGAAAGCGCGCGTGATCATGGCTGACACCAAATTCCACAGACTACGGCAACGAAGTTGAGTGCGGTCAAGGTGTAGCTCGCGCTATCAAGGAAGGCCTCGTAAAGCGCGAAGATCTCTTCATCGTCAGCAAGCTCTGGCAAACTTTCCACGAGCGTGAGCAAGTCGAGCCCATCTGCCGCAAGCAATTGGCCGACTGGGGTATTGACTACTTCGACCTTTACGTTATCCACTTCCCCGTCGCCCTCAAGTATGTCGACCCCAAGGAGCGCTACCCACCTGGCTGGTTCGTCGACGGCAAGAGCAAGATCGAGCACAGCAATGCCAGCCTACAAAGCACATGGGAAGCATTTGAGGAGCTCAAGAACAAGGGCCTGGCCAAGAGCATCGGTGTGAGCAACTACTCAGGAGCGCTGCTTTTGGACATGTTCACCTACGCAAAGACCAAGCCCGCCACTCTCCAGATCGAACACCACCCCTACTATGTTCAGCCCTACCTGATTGAGCTGGCTAAGCAGCACGACATCAAGGTCACCGCATACTCATCTTTCGGGCCTCAGAGCTTCATCGAGTGCGACATGAAGATTGCGGCCGACACACCCCTCCTGTTCGACCACCCGGTCATCAAGAAGATCTCCGAGGCACACGGCAAGACCCCCGCACAGGTCCTGCTCCGCTGGTCGACACAGCGTGGTCTTAGCGTTATCCCCAAGTCCAACTCGGCGAACCGTCTGCAGCAGAACTTGGATGTGACGAGCTTCGATCTCAAGGACAGCGAGATTGAGGAGATTTCGGGCTTGGACAAGAACTTGAAGTTCAACGCTCCTACCAACGTAAGTAAAAACCTGTGTCCGTGTGGAGAAGGATGAGCGCTAATGTCGACGTGCAGTACGGTATTCCTTGCTACGTCTTCGCATAGACGGTGTCTGTGAGAGACGAGGAACGATTGAAAACGACGACATGAATAGATAAAGGCACGGCGTCTTGCGCTGATAGCTAAATAATCAAAAAAACAAAAAAGTTCAGCTCTTATCGCTTGCCATTGCGTGGTGTATGTATTCGTTTTGGCGGTTGTTGAACACCATGTCGGGCCTTTAGCCAACGATGTCGGTGCGATGAGCCAGCTGCCCTCACAGTTTTGTCTTTCGCGCATCACGTAAGCGCGCCATTACATGCTTTCGTCTGCGTCGATTCAAGGAACTCTTACTCGTGGGCGGGCAGTGACATTCGCATTTAGCACGTCAAATTATTGTCATAGCTGTCAACTAAGCTTAGGGCATATGCGACTAACGCATCCACTCGACGGTGACGGGGAAAGTCCAGATGCTCTACCCGCTTTGTGCATTTATCCTGATCTCTTGTACAGTTCATATGCGTGAAACAACCCATGGTCCGCAAGCTGGAATCTTCTGTATCGACGACCAGGGTGCTCGTTCGCAGCGCGACGTGATTCGCCACGGAATAAGGAAGTGCGCACATCCGGCTATCTACCGTCAGCTGCAGATGCACATTTCAACAATGCCATGGGCAAAAGCCCATCAAATGCACTACGACTGCACTGCCGACAGCCGTACAAGTGCGGCTTGACATGTCCAAGAGACCGAGATAACGTTTGTACAAAGGCCATGGAATGACGCGCTTGTGATCTAGGTCTTGCCGTTTCTGCTTCTCTCTTGTTTCCGCTAAGCTCCGGAAGATGCTCCACTGGAACAGCCGCATGCCGCATGATCCGCATTGGCATGGCAAGGGCTAGACTGCTTGTGTGCTGCATGTACAATTAGTGCTAGATCCCGATGATAACAGGCACACACACACGCACACGAATAATTGCAACGCGTCTTCAGGATGACTTGAGGAAACCGCATCAAAGTCACGTCGAGGCCCGAAGCCCGACCCTCCGTTTCAAGTAAAAACAGTGTGCACTGCGTGGTCTGTGTCTTCCGATGATCAAATCGATCACAGACGTGACATCACAACACGATCTCTTGGTGCATCCGCGGATCCCGGAGCTAGTACTAAAAACACTGCTAAACTCTGAACAACCAACGCGATTAACAATCCGTCTTCGGCGAATCCAGGCAACTGACCTCACTCATCACCTTACTACTCACGCGTCGCAGCTTTTTGCTCACAAAACCTTCCTCTTTACTCTGCTAGCTAGCTGCTACGGCTCTATACATACAAGAATAAGCGTGCCGGCCTGCTGCTTCTCCTCTCTGTCTCCTACCCGCTGTCTTGGTCCCGACTGCATATTGATACCCCCGGAACCTAACCTGACGTACTTGATCTGATCTGCTTTTTACACGGCCGTTTCCGCTTCGCACTGTACCGCATCGCTTCGCATTGTTACTTTGAGTCTCCAGCAAGCGCATTTACATTTACCTTGAATCTTGATTACTGAATCCGGTGGGAAGACATGGCGTTGTCGACAGAGCAGAACCAGATGAGGTATGTCGCGCTTGCCCAAGGTTCGCGACACGCGACGGGTACTGACATGGTCTCCAGATTCTTAGCCATCGTGCTCCCTTCCCTCACTCTCTGCACGCATACATTACTCGCGCTGTCCTTCTTACTACCCGGCTCCGACCTCGACCGCGCATCTTTCTCCATCTCATACAATGTACTTGCCGGCAGCGCAAGCATATTGGGCCTCCTAGGCGCCGTAAGGGTAAGCCAAGCTCTTCCCCGCGACTTGTGCGACTGTCCACTAGCTGTATACTTGGTTGTGTCCAGCCGGCTTCGCTCGGAGTCGCAGTCTCATGTCCATTCGTCACATGAATCCGCTAACACCCGATGCTGCAGTTATTACCAAGCCTCGTGTCAGCTTACACAATCATCCACGCGACCACGTTGTCCTTTGTAACCATCGCTCTCGTAAACCTGGTTCTTCCCTTCGACTTCCGGTTGCTAAATCCGGTAATTCCGAGCTACGCCGTCGACGGATCGTCGATATGCCGCGACATTGATGCCGGTTTTGGATGGGACGATGAGTGGTTGGAAAAGTGCTCGACAACGTTTGCTGTTGTCAAGTTTGGGGGCGCCTGTGTGGGGTTGGTTTTGATGATCGCCCAATGGTGGGCTTTGTTCAGCGTGCGGAGATGGGGACAAGAGTTGGGATGCCAATGGGAGACTAAAGAGATGGATGTGGAGAAAGCTAGCCTTGTACAAGAGGAGGATGACATGATCTATGACGAAAAGACTGGATTCTAAATGATATAACGAATTAAAGATTACAAACAAAACCAGGGAGACCAGCTCTTGTTAGAAGTGAAGCATACAAGAACGAAGAAAAACTGACTGGAGGTCGATGCCAAACGCACCCATCCATCGGTTAGGCTGACTCAAATCGAACAGGCAAGTCAACAAATTGTTTCCCGTTCGCGTCCCAAAATTCTTCCCGAACCCAAAGTTGATTCTCCCCTCTAACGCGTGAGCTGGGAGCGTCTCTCCAGAAGACCGGGTTTCGACATTTTTGACCATCGTTGATATGTCGATTGTAGACTGTTACTTCCCAGAAAGAACAGCTGTCACACTTGCATTCGCACTTGTCCCACCCCTGGATATCTCCACAGTGCATGCACATTTTGTCTGAGTGGCTAACCCATCCATTTTTGTTCCCGGCCTCATGACTGATAATTCTCATAAACCTTCCAACATGCCAGAAGCAGACTCGTGGTGGTAATTTGATGATGTCGTGGGGGACGTTGGTATGCTCCATAGGCGCGCAAGCCGGACTGTTCGATGACTTGAACTGGCTGATGGGATACTCAGCGTTACACACGATGCAATGTCGATGACTGGGTTTAGATGACGATGGGGTCAAATAAACCTGGATAGCGCGCTGGGCACACCTTGACCGAGGAGCCTGCCAACGTCTCTGATCGAGAGGCAGGATATCGTTGAATCGTCGTTGAGTCAATTTGAGGGCCAGTATGGCGTCGAGCGCAAGGCGGTCGGTGATCTCGAGGATAAGTTCCGTCGGCAGGCTCGCAAGACATGCGGTATTTGGAGCCAGGGCAGCTTGAGATTTAGTCAAAGGTGTCTGTTGATACACTACAGGTTTTCGCATCTGCATTCTGCTGGTAGAAAAGAAGCGTAAGAAGAGGTTGATGTAATACACTCGCGCACATGGCGAGATCCATTTGCGTAGCCATATTGATGACATTCACTCGGTCTTGTCAGCGTTGTGGGAATTCACGTCCTGCCGTGAAAGAAAACAGTGTTCGTCCATCAGGCCTGCGGAATCGGTGCTAATAGGCATCCATAATCCCGCCTCCTTTCGAAGGAGCGTGTCTCATACTCTATGCGTGAGAGGCTCCTTGCGCCCCGTCATGCGTGATGGGCTTGTCGGGCGTATTTGTTGGAATGTAGAATAGGTGGTCATGTCGACAGTGTGGCTGATGTCGTAAGTGATACCAACACCCGTGGTTTGTGGCGCGTGATGCTATGGAAGCAAAAGAGGAAAGAGCGTTCGACGCGAACGGTGTGATGACAATGTCATGGAGACGGAAATGGAAAGCAAAGGAACGACTGGGCAGACGGAGAAGTGAGAACACCCTGACCTCAGCACGGATGACATATGCCAGGCTTACTTTTGAAGGCGATGGCGCAACGGCGGGACGTAGGCCAAGTTGGCGAACTACAAAAAGCTGGGGTAGAGGCGGGAGCGCATGTTTAGCCGAATGGGTCGTGCCCCTGTCTGGGTTCGTTTGCTCTCCGCACGAGCCATGGTGATATTGCTTACGCCGTGAGGTGTCTCTAAAAAAGATGATGCCGTCGTTGTATAATGACTGTCTTGTCTAGCGACCGGCAACGCACTCCGAACCCCCACATCTTGCAAGACTGACGTCGCGTATCAGCATGCGAAGCTCGGCGTGCAGGGCGTTACTATCTCAATATCGTTAAACCTCATCTGGAAACAAAGCCGGCACCGAAGCTGGCCATGTCGGTACCCTCTGCGCAAGATACACAGTAGACGCAGGCGACAACCACACCGATGGTATTATCTCTCTCGGTCCATGTGCATGTGCTACGACGGAGAAGCAAGCCACATGTCAATATTTTCACAAATGCCTGGCTTTGGTGGGAGCTTATTGGAAGCCAGGCCGCAATGGTCGTTGGATGCCCCGCATTAGAGCCCAAGCGCTCCCACATATCTTGTCATGGTGTAGTGTAAGTGATCATGCTGGCAATGCGGTGTGGCATGCGTCGGTTTGGCATCGCTACCGTCCCGGGCGCGTTGGCGGGGCACTGCGAACGTTGAGTTCGCAGGTGATGGCGACGACGCAGTGTCTAACAGCATGACAGACATGATGCAGACCCTGAGTCGGGAGAATGTCAGGGTCAAAACAGAGTCAAACAGGGAGGGTCTGGGAAAACCACGTGTAAAGGAGGCGCGCGGGGCTTTCTCATGAATAGCCGACGACAGACCATGGTGGTGAGAGCCCGAACCGTTGTTCGCTAAACGCGCCCACTGCTCTCCCACTGCATATCCCGCAGTACTCGACTTGGATATGCAGCTGCCCCTCTCGGACGTCATCCGCATGCTCTTCCACTTGGCCGACTGCTGGTAGAGTCGCAGAGCCAGGCCTCGAGAGACAGTAAGAGATCCCCCAAGGCAAGGCTGCGGCGCGTCTGTCGCGATACGAAGAGTAAGCGGTTGGTTGCGGACGGGATCGAATGGGATATCAGACTAATTGCATGCAGCTGGTGAGGCCCGTGTCTGAGAAGCGGAGATGAATTAAGTGGATAGGTCGTTGCTCGGCCTGCTTAGCGCAACGAATCCAGCATCCCCTTTCGACATAATCCTCAGCAGTCCCGCGATATCTCCCGAAGTGCCTCCCTGACCCCTACCCGCTCAGTTGTGTGCTTTTCTCGGTGACTTCACTTGCTGCCTGCTAAGTGAACAGCTGTCGCTCCTTTTTCGCGGTGAAAGGTGAGTACACGGTTCGCTTTTCTCGGTACGCGGCACGACCCTGTTCTCCAAAACATCTCCGCTCTCCACCAAAATTTTCCGCTGCCCGCCTCGACCTCATTTCCCGCCCCCATATCGCCAACACTTGCCTGCGTCCGACCGCCGACAATCGCTCGAACCTCTTGTGCCGATTGATGCTTGCACTTGTTGACAAGGAGTAGCCGTACTAATCAATTGCTCCCAGATTCAGTTTCTAGTATCACCCACCCACCAACCCTTTGGCGTTGCGCGACTACCCCGACTCCGAATAACCCACCCGACTTCTTCCTACCCAACATGTCCTACTACAACGACGCGTCGTGGAACACGCCTGCTCCCGGCCGGCAGTCATCGTGGGAGCAACCCCAACCACCCTCGCGATCAGGTACCGGCCAAATGGGATTCAACGGTGCAGGTGCAGCGATTCACATGGATATAGGCACAAGCTCCACGGTCAACAGCGAGGTCGCCAATGCCTTTGCCTCGCAGTTTGAGGGTACGTTGCTTCTTATAGTGGGGGCTGCCAGTGCCAATGCGACAATACGTGGCAGTGACAGGCCCCATGGTAACCATAGACGAGCCCCGTAGCCGAGTGCTAACAACAACACCACAGAGGTCGACCGCGCCATCGAGAACCTTGCCAAGAGCGGCAAGCCCTTCGGTCCCGGCTTCCCTCCTACGCCCATGGGTGCCAACCGCCGCGAGTCCATGCCCATGATGGGAGGTGGCCCCCGCCCATACCCCGACTTCGGTATGCAGTCTTGCTCATAATCGTCCCCGCATGACTGACATGTGATACAGAGCAACAGCGCATGAGCGGCGCCCAGCGCCACCACTCGGTCAGCGAGTACGACGGCTCCCGCTCCCACTCGGCGTCCAACGTCCAGGGCTTCTACCAGAACCAGCGCTATGCGCCGCGACCCAACGACGCAGACCAGATGGCACAGGCGAAGCGACGGATGGCGGCTCAGCGTGAGCGTGAGCTGCGCAACTATCACCAGGAGCAGCAATACCACAGAAGTAAGGACTCGGAATCTGGGCAACAATAGAAGCAGGACAGTTGGTTGACTAGGGTAATACAGACGTTTCAGGCTCAGCCTCCAAGTCCGACCGCTCCATGAGCCCCAATGCCATGAATGAAGAGGAGCGCCGCGAACTCATCGCCCGCCAGCACCGTGCTTTGTATGGCGAGACCTCCACCCTGTACAACAGCAACCCGACCTCGAGCCAGGATGTTCGTGTTCAGACCTCGCAAGCTGGTCGGGGTCCGTCTCCCCTCGCCTTTGATCCCTTCGGCATGCAGGCCCAGAACGTTTCCGGTGAGGGTTCCGTCCAGATGCCTCCCCGCGACAAGGACGTTGCTGGTAATGCTCAAGATGCGCGTGCCAACAGCACCTCGTCACCTTCTGGTAGCCAGAACCCAGCATTCAACCTCTTCGATGCTCAGCAGGCGAACCGTACCTCCAACTCGTCGCCCGGAGGCTCTCCTCCTGTGCCTGGTCAGAAGTCCAACGGCTCTGGCGTTGCCCCCATTGGCACTCGTCCTCAGAACCAGAACCTGCAGCAACCAGGTGGCGCTATGGGCAAGCGCGCGAACTCACCTCTGCCGTCGCCTCTCGGCTACAACTCGTACAACGCGAGCGAGCAGAACAACATGTCTACGACATCTGCGTCTATGAACCCTTCGTCTACTGTCACTGACAAGGGCGTTGGTATTTGGAACAACGGACCCTGGAGCAACACGCCCACACAGGGAGTGCAGGCGTCTGTTTGGGGTTAGAAAACGGAGTTTTGATTTGGGAGATATGATGCACATCCGGAGTTACTGCATTTCAGGTGTCTCGGGCATTCTGTGTCGGTCTTTCACACACACAACCATGGGTGGACCCGGTCAATTGGTGGTTGGCGAATATTTTCTGTGGGTTTGGCGGTGCTGTTGGGCATACCCGTCTACATTCCACATCTCTGGGTCTGCTGAAGATAATATACCTTTTCACGGGCGGTTACACGGGGTTTTGCTAGGCAGGTTTAGGGTCAACATGGGTTTACGGGGCTTGCGGGAGTTTGCTTAGGGATGACTTGCTATTACCGGTTGCTAGCTTTTCGGGTCCGGCTGAGGGCATCTGCATCATCAGAGGATAGGCTTGGTCCTACACGGATGATTCTGGGACGCTATTTGGCCTGGTACATCTAACGGTCTAATGGGAAAAGTGGTTTGGGATCAGAACGCCTTGTAGTGAATATGCGCACGCAACACTCTCAAGTGGACTTTCACCATTTGGCATAGTGATTATCTTCCTGCCTATTCGGGGAAATTGCAACCGTGGTGAGTGAACTAACACGTGACCCTTGCTAGCGGCCTTGTAAGCGAAGTTGTCGAGGGTCAGGGTTAGCGCGGCGCGGCAACCCCAGCTCCAGAATCGTGGCCTTTGAGGTTCGCCGAGCGACTATCACCAGCTGCTTCCACGACATCTCCCATCACAACCCACTCCGTCTATTCTCCACCGGTCACCGTCAACAACTCTCACCATGGTTAGTACCGCCCTTTTCGATAACGGAGGAAGCCATTGGACACATGAGGACACCTGGCTCGCGACACGAAGCATGCGACAGGAGAGCAGCAGTACGGGCACTTGCCGGCATAATTGTTGACATAACTTGACGCCCTGCTACTCCTCGAGTTGTGTATCTTTCCCTCGCCCCGCAGGGTTTCGTCGATGCGTCCAACAAGTTCCGTGCCATAGGCTGCATAGGCTGGCTGAACATGAACACCGAACATCATCGCTAACATGGCCAACAGTCTGCCCCACGCGCTACCTCTCCCTCCAACACGGCCTCTTCAGGCTCGACAACCGCGCGTCCTGCGTCGCCAAAGCCCCCGGGTGGCCCTGCGACTGTTATGCGAAGGAAGGCTGCCGCTGACCGCGCCGAGAAGACCGCAAACCTGCGTCCAAGCAGCACAAGGGCGGCCGGTGCCGGTGGTAGCTCAAGCACTATGCTGAGTAAGTGTGCCCCGAGGTGGACAGATCACGAGAAGAGATGGAAGCTACAAAGAGCGAGCTGTTTTGAGGATGACAGTAGAGGATATGACACAATACGATTAGCAGAGATGACATTGGAGGACTTTGGCTAACGTTTGCTTATAGGGCTATACACTGATGAGTCTCCCGGTCTGAAGGTCGACCCTGTTGTGGTCATGACCCTGTCCGTTGTCTTCATCTTCAGTGTCGTCGCTCTGCACGGTATGTACATCCAATCCTCGCTGACCAGTATCATACTAACTCTCACTAGTCATCGCCAAGGTCATGCGCCGATTCTCCGCATAGACGCATCGCTAGATGAACCTTTTCACAATATTTGACCGATTCCCCCACGTTGAGGTTGGCCCTCTGTTGCGGCGACCACAACATTTCTCTACACCTCGATTTGCGATTACCCGTGTTCTTTTCCTTAGCAACTGTTCCCGGCCATGGGCACAAGTATAGAGAGCATGGAACGAACCGGAAAAGCTATTTACCAGGATATTCACCTTGACTGTTGACCCGGGCGGGACAATGGGAAGCTCGTATGGTCAGGGACTGCTAGTTTTGCTTGCTGTATTATAGGTTCGCATCGGAATGAGGAGTTTTGACAACCCGTGTTTGTAACAACCTTTGCCGTACTACCGTGCAATGATGGAACCCGAAAATGACTGAGGCTCTAGCACATAACAGCAGGACAACAAACAGATATGATATCCCTGTCTTTACCCCTTCCTTTGTCACAGCAGAAGCAGATTCCAGGAACATGACTCTTCTCGCTGACCACAAGTGCCTTGTTGACAGGCTCTTGATTTGTAGATATCTATCGTCATGAGTTCGTCTATATAAAGTATCCTCCGTTTGTTGCTGGATCTCGACTAAAATAACGCAAAGTACAGAGGGGTATTCTAACTCAGTTTAACGCAACAAAAGTCCGCCCATAAGATAGCGAGACTCAGATAAGACGACTAACACGATCAACCTCGATCTTAAACTCCTTCTTTTCCCCAATCACCAGCTTGGTTCCAGACTTGGGTGCACTTCTCCCGGAAGCGGCAGCTCTTTCCATCTCCTCCCTCGTAATGCTCAGGCTTCTATCTCCGACCCAGACTTCTGCTTCATGTCCACGATACATGTGCGCGGGACGAAAGTGTTCATCTGCCGTCATCAAGATGTCATTTGGCGCAGATGGAGATGCTCGAGACGACGGACTACCCGACTGCATCGGTTCGAGAGAGTTGGCGCGATCTTCGTTTCCCATGGACTGTTTACTCGTCCGCCGACTGGGCAGCGTGTCCATCAAATAGGATTCAGAGATGTTATCCGTAGATCCCCTGTGATGGTGATGCCCAAGTCCTTGTCTCCTCGGTGGTAAACCGGTACTCGCAGTCGTACTAAGTCCACTTTCCATTCTCATCCCTGACGTCCCACCACTCGAGCTATGTCCTGGTCCATAGTGCTTATACGTACTAGACACATACTCCTTGTCGAAAGGCTTGAGAAAGGGGCCCATGCCTGTAATTGTGGATGACATGATTGCGTACCCCATTTGCCATTGCGTGGCTACGACGTAGTCAAAGGTGAAAGTGACCCCGCGCAGGCGTTGGTCGAGGTAATATAGGCGTACTCCTGCAATTGCGATGACAGGTAGGCGTGCGCCGAAGGCCAATATTACAAGCAGCTTGGTGCGAAGACGCATTTGGAGCGAGTAGATTAAGTGGACTGCTGCGAGGAAGATGAAGAGTTCGGTTATGATGTCGAAGGTGCCTATACTCAGCCATTTTGGCCACTGTTTGGTCGTCAGCAAAAACGAATGATAGTTCTCGGGACTTTGTATCGCTTACCCTGTTTGTACAGTTGTCAGCATCTGTGTAGGTTTGCGCAGGGTTACATGGTATGGCAACCAATATGACCGACACCAGTGCCCATACACAGGACAAGGCTACGAGTGACCATGATGCGATGCGATGCGCTCCACCAGGCGATAGTCGTAGGTACAGGAACAGCACCGATAGCTTCGAGGCGAGTATCACAAAGATATAAATGATTTGCGACGCGAAACCTTCCTGTTGCGAGTGTCAGCCGTGGTGTTCCTAGCTGTTCGGCCTTGTGCTCGGGCGGCTGCCCTGCGTAAACGCCAGAAGGATGCAAGGAGCCGACACCTAGGCGCGGATCTAGGGAGATCACTGAATCACTTAAACTAAACGTCACTTACATTCCCAAGCTGCTGGAGTTGCGATATTGGTACACCAGCCTGTGAGGCACCTAATCCAAGCTCTACCAGGTGGAAGATGATGCCTGATTGAACGGTGTCCAGCAGGGTTGCCGCTGTGAGCCACCAGTCTGCGCACACAAGATAAGCATATCGTCACGACTTGTGCAGGCAGTGCAATGTAAGGAAGACTTACCATCGGATCGCCACTCTCTTGATTGCCAGCGCAACCATACTCGGATCAGAAAACAAGACCAGACAAAGGCTAAGACAGCTGCACCGGTCACAACGATCAGGCCGCGCTTGTCATCCGCTGTTATAACGTACGGCGGAGGGATCACCTCTCCTGCCATGGAGTATCAGGGAGAAGAACAATGGGCAAAAGTACAACAGAAAGGAGGCCATAAGATGTGAGCAATGTCTGACGCACAGTCGGAGGACACTTCGGGCTCTATACAGCTGAAGCCGCGTCTGACATGACCTATTTCTCCTGTGGTTGAATGCCTAACACCAATAAGAGCGGGCGCGGATCTTCCTGCCCATTACCCTCCTTGCGTGCTTCCTCATTCTCATCGCTAATAGGAGGACCGATTGTAACCCATGTACACGGTTCACGACCTCGGGACGGATCTGTTGAAGAAGGCTCATGATCCTAAGCGAGGCATAACCAAGACCTCTAACGCATAATAGTCGATTGGCCTTTGCTGGCGTCAGCGCCACCGTGTCGCATACGAAGGCGCGGCGTTTTGCGGAATGTCAGCCGCAACCTACAATACGCTGATAAGAGGTGGAATAGCTTGCGGATAGCTTGCGGATACCTAGCTTTGCGTTCACGGTTTACTGAACGGTTGAACAAGTAAAAATTCTCAAACTTTACCGCTCCCACGGGTTTTCCGCTCGGCTGCCACAGACGGATTTGATATTAATGTCCGTCTTAGCATGAAAACGGTTACAGAAGCAACAAATCATTCGATGATCGGCAACTCGCCAATCTGGAGTCGATCCTGTTTCATCACCACGCGAGGCGGCAGAAGGTCCAGAACGAATTCTTCCGAAGCTCTTACGTGACTTCCGCCTCTTACGGCTTGTCATCTCGGCGCCTTTTGCTTTTTACATGAGCCGCGGCAGATGTGGCTGCATGCAATCAATCCACGACTCCTGCCTCTCTAGACTAGGGTCCAGCCGCACCAAACCCCCATAAGAGGAAGCGGGCCGCATAGTGTCGCGCTAGCGGCAGGGTAGTGGAGCCTGGGCAGACTCCACGCCAACCATACGACGCAGCCGGAGTGGACGCCATCAGCACCGCGACGATCTCGTTGGCTGACATGTGCATCCGAGCACACCTGCGCCCATTGAACCCTGATTCCGCTTGAGAAGAATATGCCGGGAGTACGATGGAGTCTGGGATTAGTGGTCCCACCCGTGGAAGCGGCAGACAAGGCATTTGGCACCAGCTGGGCCAGTCCATCTCCCAGCATGTGCATGCATTCGTGTCCGCGTGGGAAATCCCTTTCTTTACTTCTACCGCAGCGTTTCGCTTGTTCCATCTTTACCTGTTTCTTGGGTCCTTTTTAAGTTTATCCGTGGCGCTGCGTTCCTGCATATTCGCTTCCTTTTTGTTGTGCTTTGGGTATGGCCGCTTACGAGAGCCAACCGCTTGGGAGTATGGACAAGCAGGCTACTTTGGAGTCGCGAGCGCGTGCGACGAGATCTATCGACGGAGACGAGAGCGAAGAGTACCATGATTCTCTCAGGGGTTACACCAGAGCCGATCACGCTGACATGGAGCGTATGGGCAAGGTGCAAGAGCTGAAAAGAAATTATCGACCGTTGTCAGCATTGGCCTTCACCGTTATTCTACAAGGAACATGGGAAGTTCTTTTGACGTAAGCAACCTTAATGAGACTCACAGGTAACGAGAACTGACAACGCCATAGTGCAACCTACCAAGGTCTCCAAGATGGAGGTCCAGCAGGTCTTATCTGGAGTTTCGTCTGGACCTGGTTCGGTTTCAGCACCGTCATGCTGTCACTCGCAGAGATGGCGTCGATGGCGCCGACCGCCGGTGGACAATACCACTGGGTTTCCGAATTCTCACCTCCCAGTGTCCAGAAGCCATTCAGCTACTTCATCGGCTGGATGTCAACATTATCATGGCAGGCCGGTACTGCATCTGGACCTTTCCTTGTCGGCACCTTGATCCAGTCTTCTGCCACCGTAATGTACCCAGAGTATGTGGCTACCAAGTGGCAGGGTACACTCATGGTTATCGCCGTAACCTTCTTGGTATGGGTCCTTAATATCTGGGGCGCAAAGGGCATGCCTATCTTCCAGAACATCATGTTGATCGTTCACGTATTTGGTTTCCTGGCCATCATCATCGTCTTCTGGGTTTTGTCGCCACGGGCTACTGCTGAAGCAACCTTCACCCAGTTTTACAACGGAGGAGGCTGGAACTCGAATGGTTTGGCGCTCATGGTAGGCCAAGTGTCTGCCATCTATGCTTGTATCTGTAAGTATATCTCTCTGCCAAGAACTCTCACTGAGATTGTACTAACGAGCGATCGCAGGCTCTGACTCCGCAGCCCATATGGCCGAGGAGATCAAAGATGCTGGCAAGACTGTCCCGCGCGCAATGATCGGCGCTTACCTCATGAATGGCTCTCTTGGCATAATCTTCCTCATCAGCTACATGTTCATGGTTACAGACGTCGAAGCTGCGCTTGAGGGCGACTATCCCCATATGTGGGTCTTTGCCCAAGCCGTATCCTCTGGCGGTGTGGTAGCCCTTAACGCTATTCCCACGGTCCTCATCTTCGCCGGTACTGTGACCTTCAACTTGTCGACATCGCGTCAGACCTGGGCATTTGCCAGAGATAGGGGACTGCCATTCAGCGACTGGATCAGCAAGGTAAACCCCAAGTTGGAGGTTCCCGCCAACGCTGTGACCGTTACCTGTGCCATCACGGTTTTGCTTTCGCTCATTAACATCGGCTCGGATACCGCTTTCAACGCTAGTATGTTTTCCCATGATCCTACGCATTATTCCACGATAACTAACGCACTTCAGTTATCTCTCTTAATGTCGTTGCTCTTATGATAACCTACATGTTCTCTATCGGCGCTGTCCTCTACCGACGTATCCGCCACCCCGAACTCCTTCCCAACTGCCGCTGGTCCCTTGGAAAGTGGGGCGTCCCCGTCAACATCGGTGGTGTCCTGTACTCCACACACGCTTTCTTCTGGTGCTTCTGGCCTGATTCCACACCTACAACCCTGGAGTTTTTCAACTGGGCTTCCGTCATGTTTGTTGGCGTGGCCTTTGTAAGTTTGATCGATTATCTCGTTAGAGGACGTAAGCAATACAAGGGTCCAGTCGTCCTTGTGGATGGATACAAGGGGGAATGACAGATGCGCGGGTTTAGCGAGCGCATAGGGGAAGAGGAGGGAGGAGAGATTGACGAATTACTTGGATTCGACGCTAATAGATCTGACGATGAAGACGAAGATTGAATATAGACTTTCTCACCTTTAACCACCTCACACTGATGCTGTTACGTGCGAAAGTAATGATGAAGAGTTGTAGTATGTCTGACAGCTCTACAGCCGCTGTGTGAGCATACTCTTCTATGTTCATTAGAGACCATCGTGATTGTACTTAGGTATCACGTGAGAGCTTTGGTGAATGTTTATCCATAGATGCGTGCTCACTGGCGGGAGGCCTGACGTCGGAGTAAAGTCAACGAGGTCAGTTTGGCGTTCCGGTGCATATGTAACCAATATTAGGCTGTTTCGGAATACCGTTGAGCGATTGTGTCCTGAATGGTCACCTTGGCAGGACGCGAAGGATGGGAAGGTGCAGGCGTGGTGGGGCATCAGATAAAAATTTGCACCGGATGATGCTCGGATCTGATAAGATGCACAGCTTCCCGCCAATCGCATCCAGAGACACCGCGTCCGCGACGACAGTGGATCGCTCGTGAACTCGTGTACAGCCTAGCAACCGGCAAGTTGATTGTTAGTCGATTTCCGATGTCGGTGTGATGTCTGTGTGGTGCGCTGGCGCCATATAGAAGTGGGCGTTCTGCCACATGATTCCGCAATCTAATCAGATCATCTTCTTCTCATCCCACCCACCCATCTCTCTTACACCCCCACGACCCCTCCTTTATCAGATCAAATCTTCACAATGAGGCTTCAAGGCGTTACAGACACACTGGGCAACCTTAGCCTATCAAACCCCCATCGCGTACTCATTGTCGGCTGCGCATACGGTGGTATCTCTGCTGCCATCAACCTCCTCGACTATTCCCAAGGAAAGGCCCGACAGAGTGTATACCCAGGTCCAGATTTCCAGGGTGTGCGAAGTAGAAGAGGGGTTGAAATTACTGTCATCGATGAGCGCGATGGTTATTGTGCGTCACTCTGCCCCACTAGCCGAGGCTTAACATCTTCCCTGTCTCCACCTCATCACCTCGCGCTACAAGAGCTTCTACTAATGCTTGTGTCTTACAGTCCACTCGGTTGGCGCACCGCTCGCCCATGTTACACCGAAGTACACAACCCATATGTGGAAGAGGTTTAGCCACCTCAACGAGCTAAAGCACCCGAATCTGCACTTCAAGCACGGCAGTGTCAAGAACATCAATCCTGAAGCTAAGGTCGCCGAATGGTGCGACCGAAATGGCAAGACCCAACAGCAGGCATATGACTACCTTGTCATGGCCACCGGCCTGAAGAGACATTTCCCTGCGGTGCCAAAGTCTGGAAGCTTTGAAGAGTACCAAACAGACAGCAAAGCCTTTATCGCGAAGATCACCGGCGGTGACCCATCGAAATGTGAAGGCAGGAGAGTTGTAGTGATTGGCGCTGGTGCTGTCGGTGTCGAATTTGCTGCTGAGATCAAGCAGTACTACCCACAGATTGATGTCACACTAGTGCACTCACGAAACGAAGTTCTTTCTTCAGAGCCACTACCATCAGATGTCAAAGAACGCGCGAAGATCTTGCTCGAAGAAGAGGGTGTCAAGCTGGCTTTGGGTAACCGGGCAACCATCACAGAGCTACCAAATGGCCAGTTCACCGTCACGCTCGCGAACAACGAGACGATAACAGCAGACTTCGTCATTGACTCAACGAAGAAGGGCACACCAACCACCGATGTCCTACCTACGGAGTGCCTGAACGAGGACAAAGAGATTATGGTACACCAATCCTTAATGTTCAAGGACACTATCGCGAACTCATCATCTCACTTCGGCGTTGGCGATGTAATCGCATGGTCAGGCATCAAGCGCGCAGGCAGCGCGACAGTCATGGGACAAGCCGCTGCACAGAATATTTACTCCGACATACTCAACTCCGAACTTGCTCCCTCATCCGAACAATATATCAAGACAGAGCTACCTGCATGGGACGCTGTCATTGGTCTAGCGGTTGGCAAGCAATGTCTGACCTACGACCCAAAGAATGGCATCAAATACGGTGTTGAGGTCATGAAGGGATACTTTGGTGAGGACCTAGGCTGGTCGGCGAACTTGAAGTACCTTGGTCTCACGGATGTTGTGGAGAGGGCAGATAGCCCGGTAGAGGAAGTGGAGGCCACAAAGATGGCTGAAGTGGGCATCAAGCCAGTCAGTGCGCAAGCATAAGCATTTATAGACAAGAGTCTACGCAGGCGTTTAGGTACAGGTATATGACAGCGAATATCATTTTTATAAAATTGGACTGTAGGCTTACATATCGCGCATCTATTGGATATAACAGCGTCGCTGAAGATCAAGGTACAACGTAATGGGACATATTATGCTTATCCAAAAGGGAAAGCTGTCGAGCAACCAACGGGAAATCGCAAACAGTAACGACACATAAACCTCGGTTGCGCCACATGCATGCTGTGTGACAGCCCGTTACCTAAAATGTGTACAGAAATAACGACCCGCCTGTTTTTGGATGTGGTCCGGGATTCGTCCACAAGGCGTATTCAGGCCTCCGCATCTACGTATGCAGACACTCTCAGTGCTTACATGGTATACAAAGACCGTATATCCTCAGGACACGAATTCGAATCTACATAATCCAGACATCAACATGGTTCGTATTTCCCAGATCAAAGAGAATAACGCCCAGATCGATGAGAAGTCGGCACCTCGTGTTGCAGTGTTCGTTGGCGGAACATCGGGCATAGGAAAACTTACGCTCAATGCAATAACTAGGCTCGGAACACGCTTTAAAGCTTATGTCATTGGGAGGCAAGAGAGTGAGGCAGCATTCAAACCATTCATCGAGGAACTACATCTGGCGAATGCGAATGCGAGTATCATATGGGTTGAAGGGCAGATCTCGTTGCTATCCGAAGTACAGCGGGTTTGCGATCGCATCAAGAGACTCGAGGGCAGTATCGACCTCCTCTTCATGACCGCGGGGTATGTGAATTTCAGTGGAAGGCATAGTACGTTGCTCCTACGTATTTTACCCTTAGCAATGATGAGTCGAAGACTTATATCTCCAGATACATCCGAAGGCTTGGAGATAAGCCACGCACTGGAGTTTTACTCGCGGATCTGCTTCACGCAAAATCTCCTTCCTCTATTACGCTCTTCAGGTCGCGCGCGCGTGATGAGTATACGTTCGGGTGGGATGGAAGGTGACTACTTCTTCAATGCAGACGATCTCCTACTCGAAGCCCCAGGTGCATTTGGAGCCATGGCTTCGGTAAGACATATGGGCAACATGAATACGCTCGCACTAGAACGTATCGCTCAGATGCCAGAGAACAAAAACATTGTTTTCATGCATTGTCATCCAGGTGGCGTGCGGACGGGAAATCTCTTCCGTGGGTTTCAGGAAGGATCCTGGGGTTCATGGTTGGCTGCGACTTTCATGGATCCGGTTATATGGCTTATGGCGTATGGGGAGGAGGAAGCCGCCGAGAGGTACCTCTATCAAATTACGAGTGCGGCTTTTGGAGGAAAGGGTATACTATTGGGTGCAGGCGTTGTTGCGGGGAAGAATACAAAAGGAGGTAGGGAAGGGAGTCTGTTTCTGGTGCATCATACTTGTGAGACGACGCTGAATGAGGAAAAGTTGAAGAAGTTAAGGGTCAGCGCTCAGGACAAGGTTTGGATCAAAACACAGGAAATTGTTGGCCCGTATGTTTAGTCTCTCAAGCCTTACGTACAATTTACTGGCTAGTCTATTGAAATTGCTGATCAGGTCACTGGTGAGCAATTATGACCCCGGGATTCTGAGTGAACATTGTAATAACGGCTGAAAAGCAGATCCGTTGGGATTCATGGAGTTTGCGGGGATCCGCAAATGGCCTTAATTAGCGATGAAAGTGGTCAAGAGAGTCTTTTCATCTATCATGACACTGTAGCATTTCCGAATGTTAAATGTCAGCAGACTGATTCGTAAGTTGTGGGAACATATTCAGTGATCGTGAACGACTGGGTAAGTGACGGACAAGTACGGGGGATGAGAGGTGTGGCTGCAAATAGGGTACGCTAGGGAGGTGGAGCCCGCTATACCGCATTCCGATCCCCGTTTCGCTGCACGTTGAACTGACGTGCATCATGCACCATGCATCCCAAGATAACTCGCCTTATCGTCACTCATCTCATATCCATCATGGAACGTCTGACAACAATGGAGCAGTTTCTACAAGCACCCGCTTGCTCTGTGTTGTGGCCATTGTGCTCATCCGGCTGATGTTTGCCGCGCCATCCTGCCTCCCGTTTCCAATCTCCCGCACAGCCCGGCGCTCCGGAAAAGGGGCCACGGTGGCTCGTAATGCGAATAACCCTAACGGTCATCGTAATGTACGTCCTTTTGTGATGATACGACTCTGCTATCAATTGTCTGGAAGCGCTTGCGAAGGTCCTCAAAGCAATGGATTCCCACATATCATGCGCGTTGCAGAGATTGTCTCCAGTGGAGTCAATCGACGAGTACACGAAAACAACAACTTGCGCCTGTTGGACCCGCTTGCCACCCGCATTCCGATATGCTCTCAGGCGTTCTAGAAGCGGCCACTAGCTCATTTCCGCACATCTTGGATGTGAACGCCTGTTCGCATGCTGGCCGATGCGAGAAGGGGCGTGTCATGGTTGCACAACTAGGCACCAGAATAATCGGTATCCATCCGAGGCCCCCAGTAATGTGTCTGTCTCTTCCACATCGTGTTTACCTCTTCCATTTCGCATAGTGTTGACGCGCGCTGTGTTTCCTGTATTTGTAGTATCTCTTAATCGTACTCGCGCATTTAGCACGTTGTATTCCAGCAAGCGTATATTCGGCCCGAGTCATACAACCCCAGATTTTCCCATACCATGTTTCCCAGTGTGAAGGACCGAGCGCGGCAGTTGTTTGGAGAAGCTGCCATACCCGATACCGCACCACCACCTCCGGTCGCGACAGGAAGGAGAGGCGCGCCACTGAAGGCGGCTGCAGCTACGAAGGCGACCCCAGAACCCAAGACGCCTGCGAAAACATCCAGAGCCGACGCAAGGTCAAAGAAAGATGCCGCACCGGTGGTCGAGGAAACACCAAAAGCCATAGGCGCATGGCCGAGTCCTTTTGCTTCACTCAGCACG
>Ga0268250_10000276_pt1 | contig 25116 bp, 23 predicted proteins | sample AgamicAsSfe_FD_200448 | JGI IMG/M metagenome (GOLD analysis project Ga0268250, IMG submission 200448) | Agave microbial communities from Guanajuato, Mexico - As.Sf.e (v2) (version 2) | ecosystem: Host-associated > Plants > Phyllosphere > Phylloplane/Leaf | place: Guanajuato, Mexico | collected...
GGTACAGGGAGGAGGGCAAGGACAAGGGCAGGGTGATCAGTATGGAGGAGGGGGAGATGGTGGATCGAATTGGCCGCCGCCTGCACCGCCGCCAGCAGGGAATACGGCGCAGGATCGACTGAAGGCGAAATTGTGGGGTGGGAGTGGTGGGAGACGGTGATGAGGTGGGAAGGGTTGGAGGTCCGAGCAGAGAGCTTGGTGGGGAAAGAGGAGATGAGGTGTGCAATAGATAGACCGTACGCAGCATATGATATGATAAGATGACTGCTTGTGATGCTAAATTAGGTTTCAGGTGTTGATCACACCTTTCGCCACGCTCAATCCACTCTCGTGCCCCGGCATCAATTCCTTCACTGCCCTTTACTATCCCTCCTTGGTGGAGGAAACAGTAAGGAAGTCGTAGCAATCATATGACTGCGCGAGCACGTAACGGTTCCGAGTCTAGCTGAATGTGAATGCTGATGTGTGAGAGTGCGCGTATATTATATTTATGTAGTTTGCTACAAACGTAGATGAATACCACATTCACAATCAAATGGTTCATAACTGGTCATAACCTTCAATTTTTCTCCAACCATATCTTATTTTATACCTCATTCTTCCAACTGCTCTCCGACTCCCCCAGAGAAACAGGCTCGGAAGCGTCCGATTTCGTCCGCATCTGCATCTGCGTCTGCATCTGTGTCTGTGTTTTCACTTCAAAGACCTCAGCTTGCAGCTGCGCCTGCACAGCCGCAAGCTCATCCTCATTCCCCTCCATTGGCACTTGCGAGCTAGTCATGACAGTCGAGTTGAGTGAATGCCTTCGTCGCAACCGCTCGTCCAACTCCGCCTGCCCATCAAACCGTTCATGTCCAGCTCCGCCCTCTTCATCTCGTCGACCTGACTTTCCCAGTCTTACAAACAGCGGCCTCAGCGTAGGTAAGCACGCGCTGACGATACCCAACAACGCCTCCACCGTCGACCAAATACAACTCGGCCCATCGAGCGCATATTCGTAACTCCGATGGTGTAGCCCGTATATAAAGAACAACCTCATCGCACTCGACACAACCGTCAGACTGCCGAGCAGAAACACCACGCTAACGCTCCATTTCTTCGCTGGACTCATCTGCAGACTCCATATCAGCGGGAGCGGCAGCACGAGTATGATAAAGTCTAAGGCGACGCTTGCCGATGCGGAGCCGAGGACGAAGAGCAAAATGGACTGGTTTGCGAGGATGGCGGCGAGGGTGAGGTGATGGTTTTGGGCGTCGACGTAGTGATAGACGAAAAGGGAGGTGCCGATTATGGAGGAAGCGACGACGAGGAGGCCGACGAGGAGGGTGAGGCGGTGGAAGAGGATGTTGACGGAGAAGAGGCGGCGGTAGAGGAGGAGGATGGACGTTTTGGTGAGGGGGGACATTAGCCAGTAGGTTATCCGTTGGGCGAAGAGGATCTGGAGGTGGTGTCAGTAGCTGATGAGATGTGGCGTGGATGAAGACGAAGTGTAGGAGGGTAAGGTACGGACGTGGAAAAACTCGAGCACTTGAGTGCGAGCGAGAGTCTGGAGCGGGAACCCGAAGCCCCCTCGCGTGCCCCATAGGCAGACTTCGACGACGAGGGCGATTGCGACGATTAGTGATGCCAGGATGAGCCAGTCATCGAGAAAGGGCTTTTGTTGCAGGCGGACACGACAGAAGAAACGAAGAGACACGGCGATGCTTGCGAAGACGAAGAGCGCTACAGCAACGCCTATGTGAAGGCCGCCTAGTGTGCTGATGGGGAAAACCATGTTTGCGTCACCGTGCCTGCAGGGTGGTAGAGAGGAGAAGTAGACAGTGGAAACAAGATGCTGAGCATGGCGTGGATATATGCATGCAAGAGATTTTCTAGCTTTTCATGGTCTTGCTCACACGAGCACAGCCCACAACGAAGGCAGGCTCCGACCTCGAACAGCATGCTCTATGAAACGGATCGCGAGCCGGAATGCCTCGCATTCATAGGCCAGACCGAGTCTTACAATGTCAAGCGTCTGCACTCCACGAGCACGATCACAGGAAAGCTTCGAGAGCGAATCACATCGGGGTGGGGAATACGAGGTGGCAACATGGTTGTTTGGGAAGTGATAAGTGACTGGCTTATATCACCTGGTTCTGGCAGTATGCTACGCAGTGAGGAAGGGTATATGTATGATACCAAAAAGGAGAGTTTAGTGTATCAGTGTCAATGATCGAGTGCATGTATTCGTTGTCGGGGATGTTGTGTGGTGACAAATACAATGTCCAAATGGTTCCAGAATAGCCAGCTCACGTGACAGGGCAAGGAGGGAAGTTTAGGTTGTCTGTAGCCGAGCTTGACAGAGATCTTACCTCACCTCACACTTCTTCGACCACTTCCAGCTACTGTGATTCCGTGTTTGACTGTGTTTGATGTGATTACATTGAATACAGATGAGAGGCACCACTAACTAAGATACAAGAACGAAAGAGACAGTCTCAATGACTGGCCTAGCACCAAAAATACAAAAACAGTTGACCACTTCCCATTGCCCACATTCCATTCCTTCATTCCATATTCCGAAGACCTCATTGCCATTACCAGTCGATAGTCCAACCATACACCCCATCAGCCTGTGAGGTATCTGAGTTACCTCACCTTGGCACCTTAAGCTGAAAGACCACAGTCCATGCCCAAGCACTCGAGGTCAACAGGTTCGAGGTAAGGAGGAGCATCAATGTCTGTTTCCTTTGGCTTCATCGACTCGGTCACCATGGTCGTCGGGACCGGGGTGGAAGTTGTGATAGGCGAATTAACACTGGTCATGTCCCCGACCAAAGTAGCGGTAATCGCGTACTTGCCCCACTTTGAGTAGTAAGACGCGCTTTCCTCCGGGTTAAGACCTTTGGGACCGAACATATAAATGACCTCTCCAGCAGGGACAGGGGTGACCATTGGTACGCTGGGCTCGGAACGGACAGCAAGCGAGGTGGCAGCATACTTTGAAGGCAAACCCCCAGCAGTGACAGTGCTGTTCTCGCCATACATTTCCTCGATCCACTCATCGAGTTCTTGTGCTTCCTTCTTACACTCCTCGTCATCGTCGTCACAGTTGTCAATGGGGGCCTCGGCATCCCAGTCGACGTTGTTACCGAAGGCGTCGAAGGTGACGGTGGCAGTAGAGGGTGCACCGGCCATGGCAGTCACAACACGGACGGTGAAAGAGGGGGCGGAAGAGGTGACGATGACGGACGTGATAACCTCAGTCACCACGCTGGAAGTGGTGAGTGCCCTCATATCGTCGATCTGACCTGGCTCTCGAGGTCCACGTGGGCCATGCCACGTAGGTGGCAGCTCGAGGTGGGGTGGTGCAAGAGGTCCACCGAAAGGCTCGACAGGGCCAGGTCCTTCTCCAGGGCTGAAGAGTGGGCCGCCGCGAGGGCCTGGAAGGCCGGATACCAGGCCAGCTATAGTGGCGAGGACGAGTGGGAGGATGGTCTTGGAGAGTGCCATGATGCTTTCAGGTCTGTATAACCGTGGTCAATCAGTTGATGCTCAGCTTTGAAGCGGTAGGAAAATGCTTACCTTTTCGAAGATTCGAAACCGACTTGACTTGAGCAAGAGAGTATCGTGGTGCTTTTAGGTCTGTATAATCGTGGTTGATCAGCTGATGCTCAGCTTTGAAGTGGCAAGAAGTTGCTTACTCTTTTGAAGATTCAAAGTTGACTTGACTTGTTCAGGAGAGTATCGCAGCTAGAAGGACTTGTCGTTCTGACTAGCGGACTTGATTTGATTTGTGCAGAGAAAGGAGAGGGAGGTGCAGGTACTTTATATGCCTGGCAATGCAGGAATATTGAAAATGTTTAAGCTTTGGCACAACTTCATTCTCAAACCTTCTTTCGAAACCGAGGGAGCGACACTAAGCTCTCGAATCTCCTCCGAACTCTACATTCATAGCTTGGGAGAATCGTGCCGATTACGACAACGACCCCGTGCGAGCGATAAAGTATGCTCGTTGCTCGTTGTCAACGAGAAATGCCATCTGCTGACATATACATGCCCGATATGTCTACAAGTTCCAAAATAGCCAATGGTGCAAAAATTGGTCCCGCCCGAGCCCATTTAGGTTTGGGAGATCGGAGCAACACTTCACCAAATCTACAACCTCGTTCCGCCTCGCCCGTGTGCATGCGCTTCATCAAGGCAACACCATGGAGCTTCACGTGAAGATTCGTCGACCTCAGCTTTGCTCAATTTCTTTTTCAATCAAGACGATCGATCATAGCGTTTGTTTCTCTCGTCTGTCTTAAATTTAAAGGGAGAGACCAATAATGCAGTCCTCGTCTGTCCAGACCAAACTCATCCACCCCTGACGAGTGCCATGACGATCCAGCGCGCTACGCTCTTTGCATCGCGCAGAACCGAAACAGCCTCTGTGCTGCGTTTCGAGACGTGGAACCTTGGTCCTCTACTTCACGGAGTGGCCTCGACAAAGCCTGGCGAGTACCGTCAAGAATCAGGCCTGTCACTCATCATTTCAATGCTTTGCGTCACGCCAGTTGTTGCAGGATTGTGCCTCATGTAATATGTCTTTGATGAAGTGATTACATTACGCTAGAGCAGAAGAGACAGCAATGCCACAGGCAATTTGAGTGACCTGCACTGAACACCGAAAACAATGTCCCCTTCCAATTTCCAATCTTCAGATCTTCCATGCCACACCACGTCCAGAAACTCGCGCTCGTCCCATTACCTCCCTCCATATCCTACTCCTACAAGTAACGAGCTAATACTCCACAACACGTCCTGCCTTCCTGGTGGCTTGGTAAGTGGGCGATTAGCCCGGGAGGTAGGATGTTGTGGAGGTCAGGAAGCCGGGGGGCGCGCTGGACGATGTCGTGACGGTCACGATGGAGACGGGGACCGAGGAGGAGGAGATGGCCGCACTTGTTGAGACCGTTGCAGTGACGACATCGACCGGAACAGATGAGGAGGAGTCCTGGGCAATTGACGACGAAGAGAGAACGTCAGTCGAGGTGAGAGCGTCGGTGTCCACACTAGTCGAGACAGAAGCTGGTGCCGTGGCTGTAACAACAACAACCGGGACAGAAGAAAGCGACGCCGTGACCAATGAAGCAAAAGTCCCAACGATCACGCTGGTGGGCATGACGGAAGATGTGACAGACGTGACCGTAACAGCAGCGGCAGCGGGATCCTGGAAAGACGGCGACGTGCTGAGGGACAGATAGGAAGTGAAGACCTCGGAGACCAGGCTGGCAGTAGCGATGCTAGTAGGCAGCACGCTGGTACTGGTAGCAGGCATCACAACGAGCTTGTCACGAGTATACCGCCATGGGAACCAATGGTGCGTATAAGGGGATTCATAGGGACGGTACCAGCCGGCGGATGCGACGGTGGCCATTGTGGCGAGCACTGGAAGGATGGCGTTGAAGGATGGTGCCATTGTGATTGCAGGGCTGGAATCTTCAGATCAGTCAATAGAATACTCGACTGTGAAATGAGTTAAGATTCATTACCTTTTCTTCAGCAATGTTACAAATCTGACTGTGATTGAAGGAGACTGCCTCAAGACGAGATGATTGGAAGCAGGACGAGATCTAAGAGAAGATGAAAGGAGGAATGAAGCTGCTCTTTCTATACTCGCGGCGAGCGTCATCATGATATTTAGACTTTATCGAGGATCTACTATGACTTCTTCCACACTCCAATGAGGCGACAAGGAAACCTCACCACTTTCCTATTTGTAACATCATTGCTGCCTATTCGCTGAGTCTACATACTGTGAGCACGAGCGTCGTCGACTCCATTCGACTTTCCCACGAGTTCGACCTCGTGGTTCAGCACATGTCCGATAGTCTAAGGATCGTAATGAGCAAGCCGACTCGGCGAGCCTGTATACTGTCGAGTTCGGGTCCGTGTTACAGTCACCTCTGAGCATGCCGCGAGTCTAATTCATGAGGTTGTCAGCATATTCAAACCTACAATCACATGAACAATCCAGTCCAGTCCAGTCTGATCAATTCGATAGGCTTCTCTCGAGCCAGTCGCAGCTTGATCGACCCTCGAGAATGCTTCGCCGCTGAAGACTGAGCCCTCACCGAGCGAGAATGCCATGTGGGTTTGAGTCGCATCGCACGCCACGCATTGACGAAGTACTGATTGCTCGTCTCGTTTGTGGGTAGTCGGACTCTTTGACCACATGTCAGCTTCAGGACGTCGCGGGTTGCCCTAGCATGTGGCGATCATACTCTTGAGCTTGATCTTCATCTTTGCATCTTCGTTCCTTTGAAGTCATCAACCAGACATGATTGACATCATGCTCCCTCCATCACGTTCCATTCCGTGACGTTTATTTCAATGAGTGATTAGATTCGATGAGATGAAAAATACTACTAGTTCTAAGATACAATACCGAGAAAGACAGACAAAGTGACTGGCCTGATACCAGCACCAAATAGCAAAAACAATGACCACCTAATTTTTGTTCCCTCTTCCTTTCCTATCTTCCTATCACAACAAACCATTATTTTGAGCTTGCTCTATTGCTCTTGCACGCTCTTATACCACACCACATCCTGTATCGATAGCCCCCTTGACATCCACCACCAACGTCCTTCTGCACTATCCCACGTGGTAGAGCATCACGCCTGCTCCACTTCCATGGGCCCGGTCCCAACAGCATTGACTGAACCTTTGGCAGGCTTGCCAGCCCGTTTGTGCTCAGCGCAACTCTCAGAGATGCATTCGTTCTCCTCGTGATGAATTGGAGTATCACAGTTCATCGACAAACAATGAACATGGTCGTCATGGCTCCATCGCTGTGGTTCACAGCCCCCAACCGGGCAGTCGACCCGATCAAGGTCGAAGTGACGTCCAGGATGTCCGGAGTGATAAGGGGCAGCTTCACGAGGGTCTCGAATTCCGCGATATAGGCAATCCCGACCCATGCAAGGCTCTTCGGCACACCCCAAAACCGGGCAGTAGACGGACAAAAGACTGCCCGGGTCAGAGACTGGCGCGGGAAGAGGTCCTGGATGTTCACGATCTTCGCAGTCTCCGCCCATGCATGGCATTTCTCCACAACCCCAGGTCGGGCACTCTCTAGGTTCAGGGACTGGCATGGGAGGAGGTCCTGGAAGTCCAACAGGCAGCTCAGCAATCGGTGGGGTAGGAACAGCAGCGGCAGTCTCCGTCACCATCGTGGTAGGAACCGGCTCCGCGGTCTGGATCGTGACAATTGAGCGAATGCTGGCAGTGCCCTGGACCAAAGTGGTATAGACGGTCGTCTCCCTAGTCCTCTGGTACTCGCTCAACCACGAGCGCGCAGACTCTCTCGCCTCTGGTGTGTCATCGATGGGGCCACTATGGTGAAGGCTGTCCGCCGCGAGATGATCACCCCCTTCAGGCATGACCAAAGATGCGGCAGCCTCATCACGAGCAGAGAACCTGCGCGGCCCACACGCGCCTGGCATGACTCGTCCCCAGCTCGGAGGGGGAAGGTGGACATCGCCCTCGCTGTCAGTGTAGATCAGCGTGTTGTAGTAGCTAGCGGCCCTCCCTGCGTCATCGCACGACTCGTGCCAGTCATGCGCAGGCGCAGACGTCATGGGAAAGGCAGAGGTAGTTGTGTTTGGAGTGTTCGAGCTGGCGGTGGTGGTGGCAGTGACGGGCGCCGTAGCTGTGACATTGACAGTAGGGACTGGAGAGGAGACCAGAGAAGAAGCAGAGGCGGTTAGCAAGACAGATTCGGACTCGACCTCAACGACCGTACTAACAGCGACAGGAGAGGCTGCCGTGACACTAACAACGCTAACAGCAGCAGCAGTGGGCTTGCCAAACGACGGCGACGTGGTGAGGTGGAGGTACGAGGTATGGATGTCGGTGACCAAACTTGTACTAGGGGCGTGGGTTGCGCCTCCGGGGCCAACAGGGAAAGTCTCGATGAGCTTAACCCGGGCAGGTCGGGCAGGACGGCCAAAGTCATCGATGAGATCCATGGGGCGAGGCTCGAGATTATGGCGGCGGCCTAGCATCGCAAGATCTTCGTGATCGTGGTGATTGGACTCCAGGATTGGGCGGGGAAGGGCGGACACGCTGCCGGCGATGGTGAAGCCGGCGAGGATGGCCTTGAGGGGCGCCATGGTGCTTGAGGTCTGTGAAGAGGTGAGGAATTAGTTGATGCTCGACCGTCGAAATGCTAGGCGTTCTTACCCTTTGGAAACTTCAAGTCGACTTGACTTTTGCACAGAAGTGTATCGCAGACAGGAAGACTCCTTGCTATCTATCGAAGCAGGCTGATGTGTGCAGGAAAAGTAGAGGGAGATGCGGACTCTCTATATAGGCCTGGCGAGTACAGTGAGAGTGAATTAAGCTTTGTCAAAGGCTATTACACCTCCAAACCTTGCTGCCCTACCAGAGAAAGGATACAAACTTTTCGCGTTTGATTCAACTCTATCTTCCTCCATCGGGAGTACCGTCTGCCTTAAAAGTAAGCTCCTAAACCTGCCTCTCCTACCAACTGTGTCCCCTGTCCCAAGGCAGCGACACAAACTTCCCAGCCCCGCCACAACTATATCCTTCTCCTCGAGGAGCACCGTCAGCTTCACAAGTCACCCTTCAAGACCGCCTCCCCTCATCGACTCTCTCTTCCTGTCCCAACAAAGCGACATAAAACTTCCCTTCCTATTCACCAACTCCATCTGCCTGCGTTCCCACCTACAACCGAGTGATGTCCCTCCCAAACACCGAATTCATGACCGTCGTGACCAAAATCCCAACCCTCACCTGCCACGTCCTCGTCCACCCGAAACTCTCCGCCCTCCAACTCAACCACGCCTGCGCCCCCGTCATCGTCTGCGGTCCCGTCTTCGCCCCCTCAATGATGCCATCCCGCTGCCCAATATACGTGACCTGTTTTTTCTCGTCGAACTGAAAGGGCGGCGCGGCCTCACCTGTTGAGTCGGAGGCGGCGCCGTTCAGTTGACGGACGATGTATTTTGATTTCTGGACCGCGACCTCCGCTGTTGTGGGCAGGGGGTCGGACTCAATGTCTGCGGCGTCGCCGAGAGCAAAGACATCGGGGTAGATGGGCCCGTCTGCGGCGCTGATGTTGCGTTCGGTCCGCTGCAGCCGGAGGTGTCGATCCGTCAGCATCCTGACAAGTCCGCCCTCGGATTTCTTGACATCCAATTCCTCGACCAACTTGCCGTTCTTGTTGCCTGCAACCCACAGTAGCACGCCGTAAGGGACTTTTCCCTTGTCCTTGATGTGCAGATATCCGCGTTCGACTTTCTCGATCGTGGCGGACGTCTGGATGTCAATGCCCTTTGCCAGCATCTTCTCCGTGGCGTGCTCGTACAGTTTCTGGTCGTACATGCCCAGGATGTGGTCGGCGACGTCGTAGACTGTGATTTTCACGTGGTGCGCGATGGAGGGGTAGAGGTCGCGAAATTCGCGCTTGGTGAGGTCGGTGAGCTCGGCGGTTATTTCGACGCCTGGATGGTGACGTAAGTCGAGTCCTCAGGGGGATGTGAAATGTGGTGTGGAAAGGGAGAAAAGCTGGCATGACTTACCGGTTGGACCGCCGCCGACGATGGCAATGTGAAGGAGGTCGGCTTTTTCCTGCTCGGTGGTGCAGGGGAGGCTTGCTTTTTCCAGCTGGTCAAACAGTTTCTGGCGCAGAAGCATGGCATCGGAGACGGACTTCATGAATAGGGCGTTTTCGGGGACGCCTGGCGTGCCAAAGGTATTCGTTGTGCCTGGGATGTGTGTTAGCATTGACTGACCTCTCATTACAACCACACTACTCCCCAAACCCAATCGAGCACAAACAAACTCACATCCCGGCGCCAACACCAACCGATCATACCCAACCTCAAACGCCCTCTCCCTCATCAACGGCTCCTCCCCCTCAAACGCCGCCTCACACCTGACCCTCTTCCGCTCCAGATCCACCCCCGTAACATTCGCCTCCAAAAAACGCACGTCCCGCCCCTTGGACCGTATGCTCTCTTCGGCGTAGCGGAAGGGTATCAGCGCCACTGCTGCAGAGGCGAGAAGCGGCGTGTAGGCGCTGGTGCGGCTGGGCGAGATGATGGTTACGTGGTATTTGGCAGTGTCGATGTATTGCGCGAGGTAGAGACCTACCCAGCCAGAGCCGACGACGACGAGGTGCGGGCGTTGGTGGTGGCTCATTGGCTTGGAAGGGGAACGGTCTTTAATGAGGGAGGTTGTGGAGGCGAATCGAGCATGAGAAGGAGGTGTCTTGAAGGAAAGAGTGATTTTTCTGGAGCAGGTGGCGGAACGAGTGGTGAGGAGGGCAAGGAAAGCAGGCGACGGAGAGCTTGTTGCTGGGATAGCTCTCCTGATCAGATGCATCAAAGGGGATGGAAGATATCAAAAAGATACGGGTGTTTCAAGATGCAGAGGCGATAAGAAGATGTTTGTAATTCGTCACGATTTCATGCAGGGTGAGATCTGAAACGGTGATACAGAATACGATAAGCGCATCATCGATCGATCCATCCCATCACGGTGGCTGGATTAGAGTCATTAGACGCGGGAGGGCCGCGCCGAGGCAATTTCAAGCACATTGATCCAGGGTCTGGGAATTGTCGTTTCGTTCACGCACAACCTACACCTCCATTACCTCCATCACCCCTTTCAATGCGATGACCATGTTTCAGATTTGCTGTTCATGCACAGTACACCCTGTGTCCTTGTCCACCCCCACTATTGCCCTCGCCCTATGCGCCGGCCCCCTCTCTAGCCGTCCGAACCGCCTTACCGCATCATGAACATCACAACCACGACTTAATTCCTCCTCTCCGTCTCTCCAACCTTCCCCCCACCCGTCTCGACGCCCGCGAACGCATCCTCCCTAAACCTCGAACCTCCAAATCCCACTGAATGCGTAGACGCCTCGCCGTCCGGGAACGGGCATTTCCAACTCAGACGCTGCATCGACGGCAAACGGCAACGGATGCTGGCATGATGGCCTACGGTAGCGTCAAGGAGTGCAAGGAGGAGGATTGGAAGGTCCTTGTGGAGGGTGTGGGACTGAAGGTGAAGTAGGTTTGGACGGTCGAGGCGGAGAATGAGAGTATTACCGAGGCTGTGCTGGGGAATTAGATAGGTGTGCAATGTATGGCAGTCAGGGTGAGAGGTGTGGAACTTGACGCTGCCGCTTCTCCCATGACTGTAAAGGTGCAGCGTTGTAGTGTGACAAAAAATTTATGTATAGTCATTGAACACAAGCGTGGGATTCTCAGAAGTCATTAGAAAGGCTCATTGACATTGGGCATTGATACTATATGATACAAGACGTTGCTACTTCGCTGATCTCCCATTCACTCATTCCACCTCTACTTTGGACCGTGGTCGGCCTTCTTCTCGCCGGACTTGTTGCCGCGCTGTCCGTAGGCCTTTGTGGCGTAGTCACTTGGATTATGTTAGTTAAAGCGAGCAATACACGAAGAAGTAGCAGTACTAACCCTCCGGTAACAATCAGGTCCTCAGGCTTGTAGTCGTGCTTGCCGGAGAAGTAGCTCTCCAGGATGGCCTTGGTGCCAGCTGCGTAGCGCTTCTGGGCGTCGATGGACGTTCCGGACATGTGGGGAACCTGGTGAAGTAGATGTCAGCACGATTGTGTCTTATATAGTGCGAGTAGGAGAATGACTGGAACATACCATAGCGTTTCCTCCGCCCCATGGGTGCTGCATAGTGCGCATGGGGTGGTCCTTGGGAGCGGGTTGCGGGAACCACACATCACCACCGTATCCGCGGAGCTTGCCGCTGTTGACAGCCTCGGCGACATCCTCCTTGACGACAATGGCACCACGAGCGGTGTTGACGAGCCAAGCACCGTCCTTCATCTTGCTAATCAGCTCCTTGTTGAAGAGCCCTCGTGTCTTGTCGTGCAGCGGGCAGTTGATCGTCACGATATCACACTGGCTGATCATCTCCTCAAGGGACTCGACACGTCTGGCGTTAAGCTCCTTCTCAACTTCGGGCTTCAACGGCTGGTAGTCGTAGTACAGCAACTCCTTGCAGTCAAATGCCTTCAGTCTGCGGAGCACACGCTCGCCAATACGGCCAACAGCGACAGTACCGACAACCTTGTTCTCGAGATCGTACTCGTTCTTGGCCACGGCGGCAACGTTCCAGTCTCCACGGCGGATCATCTCGTTGGCAGGGACGAAGTTGCGGACGAGGGTGAGGATGGTCATGACGACGTGCTCGGCGACCGAGACGACGTTGGAGCCGGTGACTTCGGCGACGGTGATACCGCCGTTGGTTTTGTTGGCGGCGTCGAGGTCGACGTGGTCGGATCCAATACCGGCAGTGACGGCGATCTTGAGCTTCTTGGCTTTGGCGAGGCGCTCGGCGGTGAGGTAGCCGGGGTGGAAACTATAGAAGGGATTGTAGTATTAGTGGGTGTTCAGACGGAGTACTGTACGATAGCATGCTGGGATTCTTCTGCAACGTACGGAGTTGTGATGATGACCTCTGCGTCTGGGATGTGCTGGTCAAATGTCGAGTTCTCGCCCTCCTTGTCGGATGTGGTGACAAGCTCATGGCCTTGGTCCTCGAGCCACTTGCGGATTCCAAGCTCGTTTTCCGTTGTTCCGAGGAGCTCTGGCTGTTCTTTTGCGTGCTCAAATCCCTGTGTATCTTTTGTAAGTTTTATCCCTCTTCGAGACTTTGAAGCTGGAAAGTAGACGAGGTCTGACGTACATCGTACAAGACCATCAAAACCTTGCCCTGGCGCTGGGTAGTCGAGCTGAGTGCTCTTGCGGCAAAGGGAGAAGGACGAGCAGCGCGGGAGAGGAGGGTAGAGGCGGGGCGGGCCAGCCGCTGAGAGGAACGTAGCATGACCATAGTGTATGTGTGTAGGTGGGAGAGGAGAGGAGAGGAGAATGGGATGAAGGGTTGGATGGATGAGTGAAAAAGACTTTAAGTAGGAAGGACGGCAGATGTTATATAGCTCGAGATGGTCGATTGGAGCTAGCCCGTCGTCATCGCCAATGGACGAATGAGGGGTCGGTCATGCTGCTACATTGCCGGTCACCCATCTTATTATGTGGATATCTATATCATCGAAATCCTATCGACTGCTCTGCCATGCTCTATCTGAGTCCTTATATAAGCTCTAGCTTCAAGCTCTAGATTGGCTACGCCACTTCCCCCTCATTACCAGAAGAACAGCCACGTCCATCTCACTTCCTGACTGCTCCCATAGCTCCCATAGCTCCCGCAGCTCTAGCTTACAGCTCGAGTGCCTCCGCCTTTGCCTAGCTCGCCACCCTCCGAGAGAACGCCGGACAGGGATGGGCGTCCAACGCTTGGTCACGAGAGGCTGAAGATGTGGATGTGAGCACCAATGCGGATGTTGTTGTGCAACAATTACCGCCGCTTCGGCAAAGTTCGGAGAAAGTCAAAGTCTACCCCGCAACACTGACTCCAGATTAACAACGTCTATACTGATATCTAGCCGGGGATCATTGTCATAAGGTATGGTCGTTACAACAACCAATAGATATAGACACCACACGCCTGGCTATAGTCTGATGACTGTTCTCAGAGACAAGGGCGGTCATAGTTGAAGCCCTGCTTCAGCAGAAGTAGTAATACATGATGCATACAGCTTTCGCAATGCCTTTTCTATGCACGCATCTCATTTCGCCATGACATCCACATACCGACTCCCCTTGCCCTTCTTTCCCCTCGTCGTGCCTCCCGCCCTGGGTCCAGGCGGTCCCCCAAGCAAGTCATCAATACTCGTCGCTCCATTCATACTCGTCGGAGGCCTACTCGGCGGTGCGCTCCCAGGCAAAGGCACCCCCAGCGGCCCACCCGCAGTCACGCTTCCAGGTCGACTCAGCGGCCCCGACCCTGGCAACGATCCAGCACTCGGTGTCGGCGGAAATGGTGCAGGCGGGGGCTTCGATACTCCCGTTGGCGGCGGTGCCACTCTCGGCGGTGGTGGTGTTGGTCCTGCAGATGCAGCGGCATCAGCTGGTGAGGCGTTGGGATTGACCCAGCGTTTCGTGTCGGGGTCGTAGTAGAGGGAGAGCTTGTCGCCAAGCTTGCCTTTGTGCACCGTAGGTTCCGAGGATTTTGCAGTGCCGCCGAGTGACCCGGAGGAAGAGGAGGAGCCGCCACCAAACCAGCCGCCTCCGAACCAGCCTTTTTTGGAGGCTTTGGCGTCGATGTCGCGTTGAGCTGGAAGTGGTGTTAGTTGCCGATATGTGACAAGGAGGGGATGCTAGAAGGACTTACCATCAGCTTCAGCAGCTTTTCTGACAAGCTCGTCCGCTTCGCGGTCGGCTTTGGATTTGCTGGAGGTTTGCTGCTGCTTCTTCAAATTTTGGGCTTGCTGGACCAGAAAGTCATCGTCATCGTCAAGGTCCATGATGCCCTTCTTCTTTGGTCGTGGCGCGTCGTCCTCTTCTACTTGGGCGTCCTCTGCCATGCCAGGCTCATACGGTACATAGCCACCTTCGGGTGGTGCGTATCCTCCACCTGGCATGTATCCGTCCGACGGCTGATATCCACTGTCTGCTGGTGTACTGTCCTCTTCGGCAGCCGATGGCACATCGTCAGAGGTCTCCGCAATAGAAGCCGAAGGCTGGTAGCCATATGAATATGGCTCATTACCAATGGCAGCATCATCTCCGGTGTTATCTACGTCTACAGGCGCGGAAGCCATGTACCCGCTGAGCTCATCAGCCACAGCCGTTGTTTCAGAATCTGCAGATGGCTCATAACCAAAAGAAGGAGCGCTGGAGGTGGGCATATAGCCAGCTGGGTGATCATTATTTGGCACATTTGTGTCATACCTTGAAGAAGAGGGTCGTTGGTCAGAAGTTGCAGATGAGCCGCTATATCTATTAGAGAATGACGGCGCTGCTCTCGCATCATCGTAGGATGGTGTTGTGGGCGCGGACGGAAGATACGATCGACTCGGTTGACTGCCAATCGCACTCGTACGTCTGGAGTTTGGATAGCTAGAGTGCTCGACTGCCGATCCTTCAGGTACAGATGCGATATTAGCTTCATATGGCATGCTCGACGGTGGAACTCGTGCATCATAAGCCGAGGCACTTTCGTGTGAACTATATCTAGACAGTGTGGATACTTGGCGTTGGAAAGGCGGTGCTCTTGGTGGTGACCCATAAGCAATCGGCGGACTATCTGAGCTGAAGCGTCTTTCAAATGACTTGAGACCAGCTTCGGGCGATGCACCGTAGGGTGCGTACGTATTCAAGTGACTTCTGTTCTGCTCAGGCGATGTTCCATACGCACTTGGAGCATATCGCCCGCCACCCATAGCCTGAGCAGCTTGTGTTATTCCAGACGTCGTGAAATCAGCTACTGATGGTGATCTGCTTATGGTCGGTGTAGGGGTGCCATTGAACGGTCCAGCTTCGGTACTGCTGCCAGCCAAACCTTGAGTTGAGCCGTCCGTCTCATCTCCAGCCACAAACTTATTGAACTTGGACCATACATTGCTTGATACCTTGTCCTTTGTGATCTTCGACATCCAGGAGGAGCCCGAGGTCTGGGGAGACTGAGAAAGACGTTTCGAAAGATCATCGATCGCATTGACGAAGAGTGGGTGGTAGTATGGCGAGCCTCGTGTGGACGATTTGAGAGCACTGGCAATCGAGTCGCAATACTGTTGTGCCTCTGAACGTAAACCCAACTCCGTCAGAAGATAAGCATGCTGGAGCTTATGAGCTTGCAGATGGGGTGGGAAGAATGTAGGTGCCGCAGGTGCCAGAGATAGCGCGAACTCATACACTTCTGTAAGAAGTATAGCATCCGTGTCTACGACCTTAGGAGATGATTCACTGGTCAAGTCGACACCCAACAAACTGAAATGTGATTGCGCATCATCAGCCCCGCCAAAGATTGCAACACTCCGGGCGAAGAGATAGCAAACATGAGCCGCCTCGACCCTGCCGTAGCTGATGAGCAATTTACCCAGGGCGACGAGACCATTTTCATCTCCATTGCTTCGATTGTGGACCACTAAGCTTAACGTTTCCCTCCACTTCTCGAGTCCTTCCGCTGTATCTTGTGCTTGTCCCTGCTTGTCTGCAGCATTAACCATTTGGAAGCCTTGGCGAGCTGCTAACGGCACGAGCTGGTCGATACTCTCACCCCAATTGCCAGCGAACACTTCATAAAGGGCCGCGAGCGAGCGATTGTCTTGGCTTGACGACGCGCGAACCTGCTTTCTGACAAATTCTTGAACCACTTGTTTCCAGAGGTCGTTATTCGTCGTCGAAGAGATAATCAGTGCATGACCCCACATTTTGTTGTCCACCGCATGCCATACAGCCTTCTCTCGTTCACCTGCAAGAAGATGTGCACGTATTTCACTTACTGTTGCACTGGTTACTGTGGACGAGTGAACGCTTGGAAGCGATGCTGCCTCAACAGCATCCGGGATCTGCCGAGGTTCCACAACAGACACGAGTAGCTCAGATACAGCGGCAGTAACAGCAGGATTGCCAGCTAAAACGCCATCATGCTCCACCAATATTCGCATAACCTTCCAGAGTAGCAATTTCTCCTCGGCATTCTTGGGCATACCAGCCTGCTTGCTTGCATGTTGTTCCAACACGGTAATTCTGGTCGACAACCAAGTGACCACGTCTCTTTTCTTGCCTTTCGACTTGAGTGGTCCAGGGAAGGTACTTACACCATCATCCTCAACGAGGACATCTTTTACCTTTCTTAATCTGATCTCCCCTGAAACTGGTTTGAGCTTGGGCGCACTTTGCCCTCCTCCATATCGAGGAATATGTTTAGGTATGCTGGAAACAGCAAGTCCACCAGCGCCCCATTTGAAGATGGACGTTCCTCTCCATCTTTGCAGTGGATCTGCAGCAGTCTCGTTGTCAGGGAGCACATAATCATGCACCTCATGTTCGATGGTTGTAGACGGTGGCGCTGGAAAGCTTTGTTGCGACGATGAGGTAGGCGAGAATATGGCGGTACGCTCCAACCCATTTGTCGAGCTTTGCGGCCTCTCCCTGGCGTGTACTGGACTCGAAGTCCTTGGCCGTCTGGGCGGTTCGAAGACGAAACCGTCTTGTGGCATCTGCAGCTGGCTTGGTGGATTCATAAAGCTTACCGATCTTTCCAAAATCCGAGGTCCACCGGGTGGTCGCAATGCAGCTAGGGCTGGTGGACGTGCAGTTGAGGCAGGAGGTGGTGCATATGGATTTGTTGGGGATAGCAAGCCAGCAGCTGATGCTGGCGGTACAACAGTCCGGCTCTGATCTGCTGGAAAGACTGTAGCACTGGCATACCGATTCAGTGTTGGCCGCTGATTGGGCGCCGCGAGTGGACTCGACGTCCTCGGGACGAAGCGATTGGCGAGCTGCGGTGGAGCGGGACGTGCAGTTGAAACTTCGGCGCCTGGACCACTGCTCATCTGACCTGTGGCTGCAGAAGGTGAATACTTTGACGAAGCACCTGGCTGCGGCTTTGGTGGCGAAGCCATAAATGTGTTTCGTTGAGTCATGTCCGGCGTCACGGGTGGTAGGTTTTGTGGTGTTGCTGCAGGAGCTGGTGCATATGGAGATTGTGATCTTTGGCCAGACACAGGAACAGATTGCGGGACTGTATATCGTGATGAGGTAGAGGTTGGTGGTGGCCTTGAGGGCACGCCTTGAGCTGAAGATTGTGCCTGAACAGGTACGTATCCGTTAGTAGTAAGCTGCGTAGACTGTCCATTGATGACTTGCGCATTGGGATCCGATTGAGGGGGGAAGGGGTTCATCTTCTCCGGAGGCTTGAATTCTCCATACGACGGATAGGCAGCAGATGATGTCCTCGGAGGAGGCGCTGGTCTTACTCCAGGTGGAGGCATAGCAGTTCCCGGTGGTGTTGGACCAAGTGGTGGTGTCACTGCGACGACCTGCTGTTTCGGTCTCCGTACTGGCGGTGGGCGCGTGCTTGGCAAATCCTCAAAGAACTGCATAGGTGCAGCTGTACTTGGCCTTGATATGGTTGAAGTCGGAACCGCTGCGGTCGTAGAATAGGCATTGCCAAAAGGACTCGTGACTGAAGCGAATGGTGACTGCGTCGGCATTTGAGTTGTGGTAGGCGAAATACTCGCGCCGCTAGGTGCGTATTGCGATGTAGATCTGGCTGTCGCTGAGGCTACAGGCAATGCAGACGACACAGGATTTGAGACTGTGAGTAAGGCAGCGTCATCCTCCAGGAAGCCTTCATCGTCGTCAGCGAACGCAGCACCCCATGTATCATCGAGCTTGTCAGGGTCTCCCAAGGCTTGAGCCCAGCTATCTTCGACATTAGGTGCAACGTTCGTGTCGCTTGAGATGGCAGTATCAGTGTGTGATCGGGTTGGAGGCTCCGTAGCGAGGGGTTGATCAGCTTTGATGTCTGCCAGCTCCTCCGCGGACTCGTCCTTCAGCCAGTCGGTATCTGGCATTATATCTTGCTCGCCTGTAGCATTGGCGCCATTGAACAAGCCAGCCCCGTCACCTTCCATTCGCATCCAGTCGGATTCGATCTCCCGACTTGCTTCATCATCCTGTGTGTTAACGGAGAGAGGTTGATTGCCGCCGGTATTTTCGGTAAAGGTTGGAGCAGCATTCTCGGCCGTATTAGCATTATTCTCGAGATTCATTCGCTGTGACCAGTCGTCATCCTGATTCGGTTCCTCGTGAGCTGGGTCATTCGGATTGTCATTGTCATTGTGTATGGGCAAGCTGTCGCTATCAAGTGCGGGTCCCACATCATCATGAGCCTGTGCCACCTCGAACTGAGTCGGAAATGCTTGAGCTTCAGACAGCGTTGCTTCCGCATTGTCTGAGTCTGTATAGTCTTGCTCCATTTGCCCTGGATTGCCTGCCAGAAATTGGCTTCCTAACGTACTCGTTGGGCCAGGCTCGTCGGTCACCATCCAGCTTAGATCTCGTTCTAGTGATTCTTCTTGTAGAGCCTCCTGATGCATCCTTATGACATTGATGACGGGTTCCGCATCTTCGACATCATCCACAGGAACGGTGAGCGCATCATCAAAGGGATTGTCGGTCGAAGAGGGTATAGTGTTGGTAGCTGCATGGAGCTCGTTACCATCGTCAGTATCGTACGGACCAGACTCGCCATGATGGAGATGATTTTGTTCTTGCGAGATTGTAGACGCGGAGCCACCCGTGTCGTGATTCCACTCTTGGTCTTCTGGCGTAGCCTCGACCGGTACGGAGTCGCTTGTTTGAGCTTGAGCTTGGGAGTCACCTGTATATCGCTCGTGTAGATGTTGCGGGCCAGCAGCAGAATCGAGGGCAGAAGGGTGAGTAGGCAATGATTGGATTACCGGATGCTGATTGTATGCTGCCACTTCTATTCGAGGTTCCTCTATTGTTTCGATCGGGGGGGATTGCGAGTCGCTCTGCGCGTGGAGGATATGACCAAAGACATGGTCCAGATTCGACGAGTCTTTGGGAGATATAGTGATTAATGTGGCGTTATTCGTGCCAGTACGCTCGTTCGTGTCCGAGCCGGTTCCATCGACTAGCGATGAAGGAATGGCTGGTGTAGAGGCCAAAGCATTTGCCCAATCATCATAGGCATCTTGATCGCCAGCGCTGCTTGACCATCCTCCCGAGTCCATAGATGCAGTGAAGCACTCCAGACCGTGCGATGATGGCTTGTCAGATGTGTTGAGTGTTCAGTGTCCGGAGACGTGGTCGCTTTCCCAGAAAAGTGATTAGCTGGCGTGTTTCAAGTCGCGATCATGGGCGATCATGTCATTCATGCAACGGCTCGTTCCAGAGCTGTCTGAGGAACGACAACAACAACAACTACTCTAGCATTTGCAGGCTTATGCTGAGCTGACGGGTATCTGGTCGTTAGCATCGAGGCCTCTAAAATACTTCGAGATACATCACACCTCCCATACCCTCCTGGCGCTCTTCAGCGTTTCCCTCAAAGCCAAATGAACGTCCTTGATGTCGAAATACCATCCGCGACCCACACATGCCTTCGACGATCACGATGATTCAGATGAGGACTTGGCCCTTGATGAGCTCGACACCTTCTCCCCGCTGGCTGGGGCTTCTGCTCGTCGCGCAAATGGTCATAGACTTATCGGAAACAGCAGCTCTGGCGCATTAGGTGGAAATCTGGAACTGCGCAGCCTTCACCGCAGTAGCTATAGCAGCCTGTCGCGTCAGTCTGATGAGTTAGGATATACGCGACCAAATAGACTGCACGATGAGGATACCGAGGGTCTACTCGACAACAAAGGAGAGTCTGATAATACAACAAGTCTTGAAGATGATTCTGGACCACTATTATCCAAGAAGCAAAGAAGTCCTGGTGGCTCAAGGCCGAAAGGGCATGATCGAACGGCTAGCCTATCGAACATATGGTCAAAAATGAAATCTACGCCACAGTCACAGGTAGCCGAGGACTACGATCCTGCCAGTGCCCGAGAGATCACAGTCGGGGTACGACAAACAGCACGCTATCCACCAAATCTGGTCTCGAATGCTAAATACACGCCTTGGTCTTTCCTTCCACGGACGCTATACCACGAATTTTCTTTTTTCCTTAATCTTTATTTCCTCTTGGTAGCACTATCTCAGATTGTGCCTGCTTTACGAATAGGATACCTTAGTACTTACGTCGCACCTCTGGCTTTCGTGCTCTGCGTGACCTTAGGGAAGGAGGCTTTGGACGATATCACGAGACGGCGTCGAGATGCAGAGGCTAATTCAGAGAGATATGTTGTTCTGGCGTTCGAGGCAAAAGCAAAAAGTGGTCAGAACAAGTCGAAAATGTCGACGGTGTCGAAGGCGAAGGGTGGCAGTCATAGCAGACTAGCTGACATAGACGAGGAGGAGATGTCCTTGGACAGCAGCAACACTGGGCAATCTGCATCACCCGTTCACGAGTTCACCAAGATGTCTCGTGATCTTAAAGTCGGCGATGTTCTCAAGCTAGGTAAAGACCAGAGAGTGCCAGCAGATCTGGTCATCCTGAAAACCTCAATCAACGACGCCAATGAGAGCAAGACGGACGACACAGGAGAGACGTTCATAAGAACTGACCAACTCGATGGTGAAACTGATTGGAAGTTACGACTGGCACCTGGTCTCTCGCAGTCTCTAGTTCCGGGACGGCTGGCACAACTTGTCATCAATGCAAGTATGCCGGATAAGAAAGTCAATGAGTTTATAGGTTCAATGACGCTAGGCTCATCCTCATTGCCACTTACAATTGATAATACGGCATGGGCGAATACTGTGATAGCTTCCAGTGGCTCAGTTTATGCTGCAGTCGTGTATTCTGGACCTCAGACTCGTCAAGCATTATCAACGTCAGCCTCCCGAAGCAAGACAGGACTGCTCGAATACGAGCTGAACTCATTGACGAAAATACTGTGCGCATTAACACTCCTGCTTTCACTAGTGCTGGTGGCGATCGAGCAGATAGAGTATCCTGCCGACCGTCAGTGGTACATTGGTGTCATGCGATATTTGATCCTGTTCTCGACAATAGTGCCTATAAGTTTGCGCGTCAACCTTGATCTCGGAAAATCAGTATACGCTTGGTTCGTCCAACATGACACCGACATCCCAGAAACGATTGTGCGGACAAGCACAATACCAGAGGATCTGGGTCGCATTGAGTATCTGCTCAGCGACAAGACAGGAACATTGACACAGAATGAGATGCAATTGCGAAAGATACATGTTGGGACAGTATCATATGCAAATGAGGCCATGTCAGAAGTCGTGTCATACGTGAGACAAGGATTTGGGCTCGTCTCGGCATCGAATAGCGACGGTAAGGGCGTTTCGTCCGGCACGCCCAAAAGTCGTCGAGAGATTGGGTCGCGGGTCAGGGACCTCGTTTTGACATTGGCATTGTGTCATAACGTCACACCCAGTACTGAGATGGAAGGTGATAAGCCGGTCACGACGTATCAAGCTTCGTCGCCAGACGAGATAGCCATTGTGCGGTGGACAGAAATGGTTGGCTTGAGGCTGGTACAACGTGATCGAAAGCAGATGGTACTCGAGTCGACACATACTGGACAGGTCGTTGCTCGAGTGAGTATCTTACATGTCTTCCCGTTCACTTCTGAAGGAAAGCGTATGGGTATCATTCTACGTTTTACTGGCGTGGATGGTGGCGAGACTGACGAAGACACCACCTGGTTCTATCAAAAAGGCGCGGATACCGTAATGAGTCCTATCGTTGCAGCGAATGACTGGTTGGACGAAGAGACGGCAAACATGGCCAGAGAAGGCTTGAGAACTTTGGTTGTTGGCCGGAAGAAGCTTTCTGCCCAGCAATACGCAGACTTCTCGTCGAAATACAGGGATGCCTCGCTATCTCTGCACGATCGCGATGCTACTATGGCTAGAGTGGTTGGGGACCTCCTCGAGCAGGATCTTGAGCTTCTCGGTGTCACCGGGGTTGAGGATAAGCTCCAGCACGATGTGAAACCATCGCTCGAGCTTCTCCGAAACGCAGGAGTCAAGATATGGATGCTCACGGGAGACAAGGTCGAAACGGCGCGTTGCGTCGCAATTTCAGCCCGCCTCGTCGGTCGCGGCCAGTACATCCACGCCATCACAAAGCTCTCCCGCAAAGACGCCGCCCAATCCTCCCTCGACTTCCTCCAAAGCAAACCAGACGCTTGCTTGCTCATCGACGGCGAATCCCTCGCATTTATGCTCACCCACCACCGCGACGCCTTCATCACCGCCGCCGTCCGCCTCCCCGCCGTCGTCGCCTGCCGCTGCTCACCCACCCAAAAAGCAGACGTGGCCCTCCTCATCCGCGCCCACACCAGAAAGCGCATCTGCTGCATCGGCGACGGCGGCAACGACGTCAGCATGATCCAAGCGGCTGACGTCGGCATCGGCATCGTTGGCAAAGAGGGCCGTCAAGCCTCTCTCGCCGCAGACTTCTCCATCACGCAATTCTGCCACGTTACAAAATTGCTCATGTGGCATGGTCGTAATAGCTATAAGCGATCGGCGAAGTTGTCGCAGTTTGTCATTCATCGCGGACTGATTATCAGTGTTTGTCAGACTGTTTTCAGTATCTCGAGTCGCTTCGAGCCCGTGGCATTGTATCGCGACTGGCTGCTCGTTGGGTATGCTACGGTGTATACGATGATGCCAGTATTCAGCCTCGTCCTCGACACGGACATCCCCGTGCAGCTCGCCCATCTCTACCCCGAACTCTACGCCGAACTCAGCACCAGCCGAAGCCTCAGCTACCGCACCTTCTTCATCTGGGTTGCCATCTCCGTCTACCAAGGCTGCGCCGTCCAGCTCCTCTCGCAATTCCTGACTGGGCTCGCGGACTTCGAGCGTATGGTCAGCGTGTCTTTCACGGCGCTTGTGGTCAACGAGCTGGTCATGGTGGCAGCGGAGGTCACGACGTGGCACTGGATTATGATAGCGTCGATTGTGGCGACAGCGGGGATATATTTTGGAAGTCTGCCGACCTTGGGTGGGTATTATGATTTGGGGTGGGTTATGACAGGCGCGTTTTGGTGGCGGGTCGCGGTTGTGGATGCGGTGGCGCTGGGGCCGGTGTATGCATTCAAGTTGGTGAGAAGGACGGTGAGTCCGCCGTCGGCGAGGAGAGTGCAGCAAGGCTTGTAGTGAGTGTGATCGAGTCATTGGTATTTTCTATATCTAAATAAAAGCTCAAACTTTCCACAAATTTACACTCTGTCTGCACTTCTCAACGCACCTGTACTCGTGCTTACATTCGCATCCACATCCTCGCTCACTCGTCTTTTGCGTGTGATACGCGTAGGCGCATTGATATTGACCACCTACTTGACCACGGCCGGCACAGCTCTCCTGCAGTCCGCTCATGTGTGCATCCTGGCCCTCTTTCGTGTGACCTCTACAATCTGTTGTGAGCCGTCATGATGTGAATACCCTTCTGTTGAGAGTACAAGCTGCACTGGTCGCAGCTGGGTGCCGGAATCAGTCCGCATGCCGAGCTTGCGTAAGTTAGAATGACGCAGGTCTACTGCAATTTGAGCTTCTGACTCTCCTGACGATTCGAGGAGCATGGAGCGCGATTCCGAATAAGATACAAGCGCGCGTCTTTCGTTCCGCTCAAGTATCAGTCGGTGGAGGCGACCTTAGGATCTTCAAGGCTCAAGCATCCTTCCCACGTTCTTACTATAACCTCCAAGCCTCTACACATCAACCCTTCCCCTCGTCTCCAGCACCTCCCTCTCCCTTCATCTTCGCCTTCTCCCTCTTCCTCAACTGCTTGGCCCTATTCATCCTCGTCTTCTTCTCCTTCATCTGCGCCTCTTTCGCCACGCTCGCAGCCAGCTTCTCCTTTTCCTCCTCCTTCCGCTTCGCAAGCACGTTCCGCAATTTGATCCGTGCTTTCTTGCCGAGACGCTTGCGGTGTCGGTCTGTCGTGGAGGCGTCCATGCTGGACGATGCATGAAGCTGATCAGCGGAGGCTCGCAGTGAGCGCGCATGCACAGCAGGCGTGGCAATGATGCGCCATGGACATGCTAAGCCCGGTCGTGGCACTTTGGACACACGGAAGACGTCTGCGGTACTCACTGCTGAGGAGTCATACCGGGCAGCTTCTAAGGCGGATGTAGGGGCAGCTATATAGTAGGAGAGTTGACGTGTGGGAAGGGGGTAGTCAATAGGTTCGTCCTTGAGGGATATATACTGTACTCCATTGGCTTCAGGCTTGTTGTGAAGTTTTGTCGTGGCATCAGCGGCGTCTGCGGGGCCTGGCGTTGAGGTGGAGTGTGCATCGCTAGCTTCTAGGCCAGGTGCGGTGGCGAAGAGCTTGAATGCGAAAGTTTCGTCTTCTACTATCTCTGCCCCTGGTGCCGGTATTTTTGCATCAGCTGCAGGTGCTGGGATTGCAACGTCGACAAAATCAAGCTCAATAACGCTGCGCAAACGCGCTTGAAGAGCTTCTTTCACATCATCTGGAGCTTCGCGCGCAGGGGACGCAGATCTCGATGCGGACCCATCGAGCTCGTTGCGTCGCACACTGTATATATGTTAATCGTGTCTTGTGCTTGCAAGCACTGCATATACTGACCTTCTT
>Ga0268250_10000278_pt1 | contig 25055 bp, 24 predicted proteins | sample AgamicAsSfe_FD_200448 | JGI IMG/M metagenome (GOLD analysis project Ga0268250, IMG submission 200448) | Agave microbial communities from Guanajuato, Mexico - As.Sf.e (v2) (version 2) | ecosystem: Host-associated > Plants > Phyllosphere > Phylloplane/Leaf | place: Guanajuato, Mexico | collected...
CAAGAGCCCGTAGCGGCCCCTAACCCGTATCCCCGATTCCATAACAAAGATCTAAACCTTCTACATACAGCTAGCTCACTAGGGTACTAACAGACGGCGAAATGAACAGGCCGAGTCATGCGACTCCGTGCTGTCAGTCGTAGTCAATATTGGGGCTGCGCAATGAGTGTGTGTTCTACACAGAGGAAGAGTGGCTCGTTGTATCTCAGCCAATGTCACAGCGTATGAAGTATAAGTAGCGCCTCACGCGCCGCTGTTGAAGTGTAGTGGGTAGTCTTTCTCATTTCCTTTAGAGTCTTGAAGAACAGAATGGCTTCTTCAGTACCGACGGCAGTGGTTGTATCAGCCGTTAGTCCTGGCTCTTTTCAGAATAATCGCCAAGTACATCTCCCGTCGTTATCTCATGGGCACGAGAACTCTACCGAAGAACATGGTAACGAACCCGCTGGCACCGCTATGCAAGTGCATCGCAGTGACCTCGACTGTGTTGGTATGTGGGCAGACAAAGAAGAACCCCAGCTCACTCAAGCTTTGGTAGATGCAGGTATTGTAGCCTTTGAAGTTTCGGTCCGGAAGCTACTGACGTCGTCTAGTCCAGCTTCGTATATCCCGAAGAGATTGCTCACACCATCGCAATATACACGAAGCGTGTTTTGTGTCCAAAAACCACCTCCATATTATCGAACTCCTCGAGAGGCCATACGTTTTCAATACTACCGGTAGCATGTTCCAGGAACAGGCCGGAGGTACAACAGCCCCAATGTGCACATGCATTGTGATGATCGAGGTAAATGACGACGAAGCACACTCAGCGGCGACGATGACGAACGGTGGGGCGGCGCAATCGAAGGATCTGAACGGAGCGCGGTAGAGTAAAGCCCTCAGTCAATGTCTTCTATCATCAGATAGAAAATGATGAGATGACTGGTTGATAGCGCTCAGTTCAAGGTAGCAAACTAGGGAGTGTGAAAGTAGAGTATTGGAAGAGTCCTTGTTTTTGTTAGACAAAAGACCCTGTTCTCTACGTCTTTTCACCTGCACTTGCGTCATACGCTATCTGATATCATGTTGCGATGTTTTCGCACGAAATAGATGTCTCACATCTTCATTCACCCTTCGAAGTTATCAATATCAGCGACGACAGCGAGCGGCAGTACAACGCCCATCGTGTGTTAGCTAGATCGCCGTCAAAGACAGGTCTAGACTGAGAATGCGAAAAGCACTAGTCGAAGGCCCTCCTGTGCTGCTTATCGATAAGACAAGCGCACGAGCCACCTCTCGCACTCATTCTTTTCGTAGGCCTAGCCCTCCTGTAATGCCAATTATGCAGCTTAGGTAGCATTCTGTGCATCTCAGTTTCGACCTTTTCTACGCTCTTACTGCAGTTGATGCAATTTCTGAGGCGACTACATGTCTCATTGAGAAGACAATCATCAATCCAGGTGCCAGTTCGCCCCCACATTCGACAATTCTTCTACCCCCCTGCCGCGGCAATGGACTTGTCCACGGATGCCACCGAGCGCGTTCGTATGTCGCCCCTTCGTACTGAACGGGTTCGGCTAACAGTCATGGCAGAAGGGCTCGGTGCATCATGATACGCATGCTACACCACCACAATTCATTCAGAAGGAACATTGGCGATATCAAAGCATGCGTAAAGCTGACCTAGATACCGACCCAGACATTTTTGACCTTAGCAAACGCGACCAGTTTAGTGAAGATCACAAAGACATCTGGCGCCCTGCAGGCATCATTCCCGCGACTCAGATTGAAGCTGCTTGCCAGGCATATGCAAGGGGCAAACCACTCGCTATACCTGCAGAAGATGCGCAGATCTTCGAACATCGCGACTTCCCTGGCCTTCAAGTTATATCTGGACTTCTTCCCCCTGAGACACAGGTCCTTTTTACGTCATGTCTCATGCACCGAGATCTGGCAGATGCAGGCCACAAGATCAACCTCCAGACGGATTATGATATCCCGTACCCTCCGAAACCCACATCGGACGAACTGCGATTCGACAGTAGCTTTTTTCTGCGTCAACGAGCAGCACCGGAGGACTGTTTAATGCCGAAAGTTCAAAACAAGCTGAATCCTCTCAACAACGAGCAATTTTTGTACACCAAGCTTCGTTGGCTAACACTCGGCGAGCAATACGATTGGCCTACTCGTAGCTATGCAAAGCATGCAACGCCATTCCCGGCAGATTTATCAACACTTGTGACTGGTCTCTTTCCCCATATCCGGCCAGAATCTGGTGTGGTTTTGATGTACTCAGCTAAAGACTTCATGCCTGTACATCGCGACGTCAGCGAGCAGTGTCAGAGAGCGCTTGCAAGTTTCAGCGTCGGATGCGATGGTATCTTCATCATGGCACGAGGAGAAGATGATGGAGAGGGTGAGAATGCGCCCAGAAGCGTTGCCATCCGAGTCCACAGTGGCGACGTTGTGCATCTGACCGGCGACGCTCGCTGGGCCTGGCACGCGATGGCGCGTTCGATACCTAGCACATGTCCATCCTACCTTGCAAGTTGGCCGGCAGGTACACCAGGCTCTACAGCAGCCGAAGAGAAAGCCTACAAGAAGTGGAAGGGCTACATGGGCACCAAGCGCATCAACGTAAGCTGTCGGCAGGTCTGGGATTGAGAAAAACGGCAGCCACAGGGACGGCCCGTCTGGGGTATCCCATTGCAGTGGACACGAGTTCCTTTATGATAATCGGATCCGTACACTCGGTGTCGTAGTTTTGCTGACGGCGGCCGCGTAGCGTACTCTACGGTGGAGCAATCCTCGGAGTGTTAGTAACCCTAATTGCAGCACCTATGTGCAACGTCAAATTCAGTCCAACCCGAACAGTCTCTTGAATTATTGCTTAGTCTGCCACGGATCTATCGAAGTAAGTGTAGGCTGTGTTCTATTTAATGACTGAATAAGTGCAGCATCTTCAGGCACTGTTTCTCCCAAGGCGCAGCGTTCAGGGCAGTACCAGCGTTCCCCAATGCTCTCCAATTTCTTTTTCCTTGGCTTAGGCCACCAGCTCTTCTTTACGGGTTGACAGCCCGCCCCTAGCGAGTCAGCTAGCCCAGTACGGGAACCTGACGCTAGTATCCGCTATCATGGAGTTTTGGTTCGTCGGTAAGCACACTGCGCACTAGCTTTCGAAGCCACTAGGATACTGTGGTCGATTACTGCCAAATGAAGCAGACGGATCAATGGGCCCTGAACGCCATGCGGCAGAACCCTGGTAGTTTCTGACATGTTGCTATCTATCGGTGGAGGCTGCGACCTGCCCTTGCTTGCCTCGTGTTGAGGGTGTGAGCTTGTGCTGGTGCTTAGTGCACCCACTCTTGATTCTCAGGGTCCTGGGGGAGGCGCAGCACCAGATGGCTTGAAGTTTATATTACTCCCACGCCTCGGCCCTTCTCTTTGTTAGTGTAACGTTCACCTCTGCATTTGTCGTTAATATCCTCTGTTCTTGCTCATCTTTGCGTCGCGTTGCTTTTTGGAGATAGCTTGCGTGACACGTCATGGGGATCCTGAACCTTCCTCAGTTTCGTTACCACGGACCGTGGGTTCAGATGCTAATCGCCGGTCTTGGTGTTGGTTCCTCTGCCGGTATCTACGTTGCGCTTAATCTTCTAGGAGCTGGTGGTGGGAAGCCGGATTCAGCGCAGGTAGTCCAGGTTGTCAATGCGACGCTATGCGCAGGTACACAACCATACATGAATCTTATGGGTGACCTATACTGATCATCCTGTAGTATGGTTCTTCTCTTCGTCCTTTGGTGGCTCTATCTTGAACAAGCTTGGACCTGGCCTTACCATGTGCATTGGCGTTCAAACCTACGCCGTGTACGTGGGATCTCTCTGGTACTACGATGAGACAGGCAAGAGCGCTTACCCATACGCCGCCGGTCCTATCATCGGTATTGGTGCAGGAATGGTCTTTATCACTGCAGGCTACGTTGCAACTGGCTACCCCGAAGAAAGAGAAAAAGGATCCTATGCGACGATACTTATGAACATGCAAGCGCTCGGTTCGGTCATTAGTGGCATTATCCCAGTCATCATAAACAGGAACTCGGATACTGTTGCTGGTGTACCTCGATCAGTGTACATTGCTTTCATAGTCATCATGGTCATTGGTGGCCTACTGTGTCTAACTTTGCTTCGACCACACAAGCTCACGAGAGACGATGGCTCTGTTGTCGCCGTTGATCGACCAAGAGGAGTTTGGGAGGAGCTCAGAACGAATCTGTTAGTCTTCACAGACCCCATACTCCTTATGATGCTACCGGCATTTCTACCAGCTGAAGGGTTTTTGGTGTACAGTGGATCAGTAAATGGTAGGCGTTCGAAATCCGTTACCAGGTCAGCGCTTATATCTCTGCAGCTTTCAACAACAATCTCCGCACACGCTCACTGCTTTCTTTCATCGCTGTTGTCATACAGATACCAGCAGGGTGGGCGTTGCAATACGTCCTCGATTACTCGGGATGGGGTCGCCGCAAGCGCGGACTGGTCGGCTTGACAGGTGTTTGCATCCCTCTAGTCATTGCGTGGGTCTGGGAGATGGTATGTGTAGGCATCGACGGCTCGTTAACACGAACTAACATCACGCAGATCCGAACTCGAAACTACGATCGCAACAATCCACCCACCAACCCTACAGATTGGGACGAACCAAAATTTGGATGGATTTTCTTTCTTTTCATGCTCAACTGGACCTTCTCACAGCTTTGGCATAACATCGTCTACTACTGGATCGGCGCCCTTACGAATTCTCCTCAGAAGCTTACGCACTATGTTGGTGTCTTTCGCGGCGTGCTTGGAGCGGGTGAAGCAATTTGTTTCGGCCTCGATAGCATCAAGATACCTTTCATCGCTGAGGCAGGTGGCATCTTATTGTTTTATGTGATAGGGATCGCAAGTTTCTACTACTTGGGGATATATCATATGCAAGACACAAACTACGATCGAACCGAGGAGGGCGTGGTGATACCCAACCATATTCTGGAGACGGAGGGAGTAACACCAGGTCAGGAAATAGTTTCAAGAGACAGAGAAGAAAAAGAGGGGCATGTCGCGGAGAGCGAGAAGGATGAGTCGAGTGGGAGTGGGAAGGTCTGAATCCCCATCACACGCGTTCACCAATTTCGGTATCTTTTACCAACATTTCTCATCAAATATGTTGTAATGAACCATTTCGCAAATCCTGAGCGTCATCCGAGGCTACCGCCGATAATACTGGCAACTATCGTTCCATCGTCTGACCCGCTGGAAGTATGATTCTAATCTCCACTTTTGTTTTTGCTTCTATGCCGGCCTATCGCCCGATCCCTGCGCTATAATAGGCCAATATAGACGGCAGTGTAGCACCATGCATAGCCAGGTCATAAGAAGACGTAAGCCTGCTCATGAACGTGCATGCGGCAATGAGAGACCCTCGCTCTGATTGCCATTACCACCCGCACACTATACCCCAGCAACACGCAAAGCTCTCCGTCTGTAGGCCCCTCGGTTATGCATGTACAAGTCATGTTCAACTCAGTCGATCGCTACCCATCATGTAAACTATCCGAAAGCATGGCAATGCACAAACGGGCACAAACGGCATAGTTACCCCCACTGTATCCAGCGACGGGCCGTCCCCATGGAGTTGCGTTATCGTACTGCATGTTTGCGGCGTGGTCGTCGCTTGATGAGGGAGTGGTTCACATTCACCAAGCTTGCATGGGCGATACTTAGGTAGTGGGGCAAGGAACGAGCTGACTGTGATCGAGGTGCGTACGTTGACATCATCGGCACGGTACGAGACTAATGCGCAGGAGCTTGGAGGCGCAACGGAAGCATGTCTCAATCCGGCGCGGGGTCGTGTTCGGGCGTTTGGAGAAGCACTTAAAAGGTGGAGACTAACGGGCGTTAGTGGACGGGAATACGTGTTCTAGAGCGTAGCCCAAGGAGTAACGATCTGCGGGGATCTGCATGCTTCGGAAAAGATTTCGCTAAGTAGTACTGGAGAGAACTGAGCGTGGCACAAATCGTTGGAGAATCGTGTATTGAGACGTTATACACTAGTTTTTCGTCAAGAGCTGGAAGTCGGTGGTAACTTCGGATACTTAGCAACTCCCTCCATCACCACACAACTTCTCGTGCATCTTGGCGACCTTACATAGCCACCCTCTGTTGCAGTCCGGCTCATCACTCTCGTACTCACTGCCGGTCCAATACTCCTAGATGTCCAGAAGCTCGAATCTGACAAGCAGCGTACATGTAGTCTCATGACCGCCCAAGTCTAGCATCCGAATGAAGTTCCATCCGGGCATAGCATACATCAGTCTTATCGCTGCAACAGCGAAGATTGGGTTTCGCGAGAAGCTGTCATCGCTTTTGATTAACAAGCGTAAGAAGGTCAACTCGTTGTCCTCGAATTCCCATTCTAGGACATCTTTCCAGACAGGATCGTTAGCGGGCGAGTTATCCTTGTGCATGAAGCCGGTCAATTTGTGGGGCTTGTAGGGGGCGGTTTTGCGCTTGGGTAGCATGTTATTCATGTCGTTAGGATGCACAAGGGTACACGTTAAGTAAGGCTTGATGTCATCATGGTCGCGATCATCTGGCAAGGGAACGTCTGTTGCACCGGCAACGTGTAGGCGAAGTTTCTTTCGGCGTCCAGTGTTGAGGTTACCAGAGCCCCCTGCACGAAGTGCTGCCGGTTTCAAAACATAGCCACCAGAGCCGGCAAAGAGTGCTTCGTTGATCTGCGAGCTTGCGCCGAAGGTTTGCCAGTTGAGAGCGCATATCTGGGCGCCAATACCCCAAAATGGTACTGGTGCGAGATTTTTGGAGGAGATGCGGGTGCCCTTGGGGTAGACGCGCATCAAGTGGTGCGCATTATGCCGTGCGATCTTAGCGCTGTTGGCAGGAAGGTGGGCTCTCAGACCTGACTCTGAGACGTTGATAAGCTGGTGATGGGGCGCGTTGTCAAGCTCTGCTTCGAACCAGGAGTTGTTGACAGGTTTGACCGACTGAGCATACACCCCGAGCTCAGCCAACTCGGGGATGATCGTACCAGCATTAGTGGCCTTCTTTTTCTCTGCATACTCATGATGAGCTTGCTTCTGTTCCTCTTCGTCGGAACTCGAATCGCTACTGCTACTTTCCTCCTCATCGGGTAGATGGTACTCCACGATGACCGCCACTTTGTTCCCAAGCTCAGCAAGTGTAACATGCTCATGGTTACTTGAGTCATCTTGTTCACGTGTGCCCTTGTCGCGAATGGCCTTGCTGAGAAGTCGGGGGCCAAGTACCTCTTGCATGATCTGCGCTAGGCGGAGCTGGCCATGCGCTCCGCAATGGTTTTCTAGGGAGATCATGATAGGTGCAGCATTCTTTTCGCTAGCAGCTTCTTTGTCGACGACATCGCGAATCGTCTCACATACTTGGCGGAATGGTATGTTAGAGACGAGTGTATACCCGTGCGTGACTTTCGGCTCTTCTCGATTATCATCGTTGTCCCAGGCGTCGATCTCTACACAACGGGATCCTGTGTGCAGCGCGATCTCGTAAGCAGAAGCATGCGACTCGCCAAAGAGTTGATGTGCCATCAGGTAAGTGTTGTGCGACGAGCTGATGAAGTACTCGGGGAGCGGATGGTCCCTGTTGATGACCTCCGCCGGAACCTTGATGTGGCTTCTGTCGAGCAGCTCTCTCAACGCCGTACTTGGCTCCTCACTCTTAAGGCCGGCTTCGGACTCTTGCAAAACGCCCTCTTTGACGAGGAAGCTCTTGAGTACCTCGCTCACGCGCAGCTTATCTTTTGTGATATGCGACTGCCTCGATGCGTGACCGCCGCCTGCTACGGTCCCGGCATCAACAAATTCTCCCTTTTCTTCATCATCGATCTCTTTTTTCGAAAACGGATTGAGTCTGGAAATGCCTGATACGAGGTCGGCCATGTTAGAATAAATGTAGTTGTGGCACGTAGGTAAAGATGTGAGGAAGCACAGCCACTGGCAGGTTCAGCTGCTGGCGGGGTCAATTGCTAGGCTTGGCTGGCGTAAGACCGGCTAACACGGAAAGTATGGCTGGAGGGCGATCATGCCTTCTACTGTCGCACTGAATGGCGCAGAATGCTTCTTAAATTCAATGATACAAACCCCGATGATGCAAGCGATCCTTCAATCTACTATGAATCGTACCCCACTGCTAATCATAGATGTCCCAATGAGGTTTAGCCAGTGGAATCGCTAGGTCCCTTACTGGACACTTCCCCTTATCTCGCACCGGTACGGAAATGCTGCATTCCCATAGCATATATGAGTGATGGTCACATCAACTTAGTGAACACTGTTCACACGTTTTGCTCCAGTATCAATACCAGCTCGTCTAAGCCGCGATTCCGATATTGCCAGTCGCCTACAACGAGAAGCGTTACATCACCTAGGGGCTGCTGGTGCTTTCGGGAATCTGCTTTCTTTACAACAATCCGTCCACCTTTATCCTCCTAAAAAGAATCGGGGATCTCCAACGAACAAATATGATCGCCGAGGTCGGCGTATGTCCTGTCACAACCATATTCTTTTGCGATGTTGCTTATGGCAGTCATCGGTCTGACGAATCAGATGAAGTCGTAGAGTATTTGTTCGAAGCCACCGGGGCGAACTTCGACGTAACACATTATGTACGCGGCTACTCTCCCATCTCCATGATAGTTGCACTCATAGTCGCAAGCCACGTGCCCATTATTAGGACCGGAGTGGACTATTTCCCTTGTGAACAGGAACGGGACTTGCTGAGTGGTAGCGCAACCTTTCAGTTATTGGCTTCTAGAGATAACAGAGACCATGAGTTGGCCAGCGAGAAGTACATGGAAGGTGTCGTCAGCGTGTGACCAGATGGAGTTTTCCGTCGCTCCTTTGCGGATTACGCAGTGAAGAAGCTGCGAGAACGCAACACATTTGCCTGGCTATGAGAAGAGGACTACGTGCTGCCTGGAGAAAACGCTCATTTTCTCATCAAATCAATGAGCCAGTCCGATTTTGGTAATTATTACAAATGTATGTTTTGAATGACAAAACCCATTCCCAGTCGAACGCGCGAAAAACATCGAGTTCATCGATGCCTTCCCGTTCTCAGCCGACACGAGAGCCTGCTTGAGAAGTCGATCTTCACCCAACTCTTTTGCGGTGAGCCTTGCAACGATTATCGAGGAATAGTAATCCGCATCTCGCAACAGTATCCCAAGATGGCCAAGCAGCATCTCATGACTCGAGTCAGAAGTAGCTTCTGTTGTTGAGGGTGCTTTCATCCTACATATGTCACCTTGTCCAATTGCGCCGGCTACTGCACTTCGAAGGATGGTTGTGGATCCGTTGCTGGCGGCATTGTGAGTCTGCCCGATGCACTGACTGCTGTCGTGTACGATGAGTAAGTTTGTCAGTTATTTGGTATACAACAATGTTGCTTGACGACATAGCATAGTATAAATCCAACAAACATGGGGTTGGCATCGACGACCAAGAGTTCATCTAGTCTGTTAAAAATGATGGTGTACCGTACTTGGACTTGATTCAGGTGACATCGGACGGGCGGGTTACCTAAGTGTACGCTAACTAGTAACATCCCCGCTTGCGCACCTTTCGGAAGCGGGTCCGCCTACCAACCAACTGCCATCATCTGGTTACAGACTAGCAAATTCACTACACGCTAAATGGTATTTTCCGACGTCATGGAAGCTCTGACAACCAAAAGCTCCGCATGATACGCATTAGTACTGGATGCGGGGTCTCAGGATTGACCTCGGCGCTCATGGCCCTAACATAAAGCATCGTCAGAGCAAGACACTTTCGTGGTACATTCTCTAAAGTTGCAATAGAAGAAACATCAATACTTTTACAATGGCTAAACAAGAATATAACTTTCCAGCATTCGATGACCTGCCAAAGGTGAAGGATATGCCACAAGGCAGCATATGGGGTTTCTTCGACAAGAATGGAGAGAAAGACGAAGTCGGAAGTGAGGAAGCTCCCACATACAGCGCAATAAACTGACCTAATGTTCGATAGCTATTAACCTTCTCACTTCGGATGTCGTGAAAGCCGCTTCCAAGGAGATCAGCACCGGCGAGCACATCCAACTTGATTGGGAACTTCACAACGTCCAGTTTCCAGGCTTCAACCGAAAAGAATTGGAGCAAAAGCAGATCGACTTTGCAGAATTCTCCAACTTCTGCGCTAATGATGATGAGCTTCACATCAACACGCAAGCCGGCTCGCAGTGGGATAGTCTAAAGCATTTCGCGCATCAAGCGAGCGGCATGTACTACAACGGTCTCTCACATAAGGAGGCAGCTAAGAGCGTCACGAACGGTACGCACAAGTGGTGCGAAAGAGGTGGTATCGTTGGAAGAGGTGTTCTATGTGACTGGCTGAGTTGGTATGAAGAGAAGAAGGGGAAAGCACCAAGCCCGGTATCGAGACATGAGATTCCAATTGAGGAGATAGAAGAGACGCTAAAGTGGCAAGGCATTACGCTGAAGCAGGGTGATATTATGATGATACGAAGTGGTTACGTGAGATGGCATAAGTACGTGTCCTGTTAGTTTCTCAGTTTCTCAACATGACTGACGATAACAGCAATGCCAACGAAGCGGAGCGCAAGAGTGGTACGCGTGATAACAGTGTCGCCATCGGTCTTCAGGCCAACGAGAAGACTGTCAGATGGCTCTATGACCGTCACTTCTCCGCGATCGTTGGCGATACTGTTGCTTTCGAAGCCTGGCCACCGAAGTTCGAGGAGGGGTGGTGCCTTCATGAATGGCTCCTCGTTCACTGGGGTACCGCTATCGGTGAGATGTGGGACCTCGAGAAGCTTAGCCAAAGGTGCAAAGAGATGGGCAGGTATACTTTTTTCTTGACCAGTGCGCCACTGCATGTTAGGGGCGGCATCGGAAGCCCACCAGGAGCTATCGCTATCTTTTAGGTATACTTCTTCACCTCTTGCATGTCCAAATAGCACAGCACTAAGACATTGCCACCACGTTCTGGCTCGCACTCAGTTTCATTTTCTTCTCATGTACCTCGCGCCCAGTACCTTCAACGCCTTTCAACAGCTCTTGACGCTCTCTAGCTTTTTCTCGCTTTCACTTCTTGCTGCTACTACTACATACTCCCGACGAAGAGGCACTACAGAGTCAATATTAGTGCGGGAGCCCTTGTATCCCATCTCTTTACCATCGCCTTCTGTGAGGTCGTTACTAGCATTCTTCCCAAAGAGCTGTTAGCTGGTTATTGTAGGGTTCTTCGGCTAGCTTTCTCCTAACGTCCAGTGTCAAGGACTGTCTAAACCAACTGGGATTTACAGAATGCATGATAGGACTTCCTGTACAACGATGTTCGAGCCGGCTATTTCGGATACAACAGGCTCCCACGGCATATCTATGCCGCGCTTGTGGTGAATGCATGTTGCTATGGTATCTCAGAGAACCGCCACCTCTATTGCGCAACCGATTTCACCCATGTTGCTGTTCCAAAGACCAAAAGGTTTCAGAGTACTCCTCTGGCCCATTCAACTTATCTCTAATATAGCATGCGTAAACCACTTCATGTACGACGGAGAAAGTAAGACCAGACGCGAAGCGTGCATACTCAAAGAGCGTTGAATTCCAGCTTTCCGCATATACCTTGCACGCCTCATTCATTAGGACAAACAAGCGCGTCCTCTCTCTTTGTTGGCAGACTTAAGACTCTCCACGGATGAAGATCCTTTTGCTGAACGATTCCTTGGCTGTAGTCATTATGGCGTGTGTTTGGCCGTTGTCGGTAGTCTTGCTCATGTCGTCAGAGAAGATGCCAAATCTGCGTTCAAAGCGCTGGGCCATGTTCTTGGGGTCTTGTATAAATACACTCTATTCTTCCTCTCTCTGTTTAATCTGACGGCTCCTCGTAGTGCAGAGAGTTCCGATCGCATCCTTTGGAATTGTCGTGTTGGCCTCCTTTACGATAACGCAAGCGACAAAAGATGGTTAGAATCGGGTTGCTCAAGAAAATTGGGAGGTCAAATGAAGTGCTGGCTCAGTTACCTTCCATAGCTTGGACACCCTTTTCTTCTTTATATGGACCTTCTCAAGCAGCTAACTGCTCATAGCAAAGCCATGAATGATACACAAAAATCCTAATTAATCTATTACCACGGGATATGAAACTGACTGTAGAAGCTTTAAATAAACGAAAGAAGCATAAAAAAAGGAGAGACGATTCTTTGCTAACCCAGAAGAGATAAGGTGAGTGGTCTCGTTCAACGACAAATCCTTGTGCGCATTAGGGCGTATTACCGCGTATTCTCTTTCGCAACGAAATTCGCAGACCAACACGAAACATCCGAACACTAGACCGAGGAAATGCCGCGCGGCACTGCGCCTCTTGTAGTAATGCTTGAGAGAGATAAGAGAGCGCAAGAGTCGAATGCGAGAAACATGGATCTTATTAAAACAGTATATAGTAACGTGGGTAACTCTCAACTGACTCCATCGTCATCCGCTTCGCCACCTCACACCATTTCCTTTATATTCTTACATTGATTCATTTTCCCTCGCTTCTCACGCAAAGACAATCGCTAGCATCAGCCTGGTTTCGCAAATGGCGTCTAACGCCCTCACATCGAGGGGCCAAGCCGATTTCGATCTCTATCCCTATACGCCTTCCGGACCCGCTGGCTATGCATTCCTGGTGCTATTTGCAATCGGTGGTTTGGCTCATTTTGTAATGCTCATCCCATTGCGAAGTTGGTTCTTTATTCCGTTCGTTCTGGGTTGCGTAGGTTCGTAGCTACACGATGACCATCACGTAGTACAATTGACTAACATCAAATCTCACAGGTGAAGCAGCAGGCTATTACGGTCGCGCATGGTCCTCATCCGATATCCGAAATGGTAGCCCTTACCTCATACAACTCATGCTCATTCTTGCGGCCGCGCCGCTCCTTGCAGCAACCATCTACATGACGCTCGGTCGTCTTATCCGCGCTCTCGATGCTACGCACCACGCTGTATTGAACCCGCGTTGGACGACAAAGATCTATGTTATCATCGATATAGGCTCGTTCGTGTGCCAGATCATGGGCTCTGCAATGCAAACTTCTGGTGATCCAGAGGGTGTCAAGACAGGAAATACCGTTGTGATCGCGGGACTGGGCACGCAATTGGTTGCATTTGCTTTCTTCATCTTAATGGCAGTGGTTTTTCACCGGAGGCTTAACAACAAACCCACGTCCACGTCACTTCGGACTCATGTCAGATGGCAGCGCTACATGTGGGCTTTGTACAGCGTTAGTGTGCTCGTTGTTGTGCGGAGTATATTTCGGCTGGCAGAGTTTGTGGAAGGGCCGGAGAGCAAGGTTTATCAGACCGAAGCGTACTTGTATGTTTTTGATGCGGCGCTGATGTTCGGCGTCGTGGTCATCATGACAGTTTTGCATCCAGGGGTTCTGCTTAGGGCTGTTAGAAAGGCTGAGATGATACCGCTTGGGGATGATGATGAGAATGGGGGGTACTTGCTTCGCGGAAACGGCTCGAAGTAATATCTTGGGTAAGGAATAGAATTTTAATCATCTCCAGCTGGTAGTACAGATGACGAAAATACAACCTTCACACGTACATTAGATACCGGATAGACACGCTTTCCAGGTTCCCAGAAAACCACCACACGTATAAAGATAAGTCAGTGAAATCAACTCAACAATTTCGATTGCGATTGCGATTGCGCCCGAAGCGTCAATCGCCGCTGGTCCAGTAGGTTACCTCGCTTATGGAGTTATAAAAATTAAAGTGCTGTCGACCACGGACCAGAAGATTTGTGGTAGATGTCTTGTCGCTGAGACCATAACAGCAAGAAGGACCGTACAACGCCGCGCATACTCTATCACAGGGTTCTTCGCTCGCCTTGGCGCAGACAGAGAACTTCGAGAGCGTGTTGATAGTGTTTCGACTGCATCTGTTCCTTCTACGCCCATTTTCTTTTGCCACCACCGATTTAGGATGATTTACCTTTGCAACTGTTACCTTCATCCGGCGTCCAACGTGGTTGGTTGCAGAACTCCATCAGCCCCTCAATTCTCTACTTCTTACTCCCGGCGATACCGTGTTAGCTTGCCGAAAGTTTCCACCACGGCTTCTTATTTACTTGTCTCTAATCATTCGCTTGAGTATCATATCCTAGAGCTACTGCAGGTTTTCCACGAGAACCTCGGTAATCCAAGCGCCCCCAGGGAAAATGGATCTCGCCCCTCGCTCGTATATATGTACTCCTCTCGATATCTTTTCCATTGGTAGAAACCACTACCGCCTCTACCTGCTTACTATAGGGCTGATAGTCCCGGAAAAAAGATCGATTCCGTTGTCGCCAGCAAGCACCCGCGTGTGTTCGGATCTTCGGCAAGTTCGGCCACTAATCCAGTACAATCGCGAGGGTGAGAATCAAGGATTAGAAGAACGCGATCGGTGCACTTGCTGCTGAGATCGATTGCTTCATCGAGGACTTCTTCGAGGATATTTGATTAGCAGCTGAGAGGTGCGAAGTGAGGGGTGGTACAAAAGATCAAAGGATATATGTAGTACGTTGAAGTGCGGGTGAAACTACAGGCCAATGGTTCGTACGCTTGGCAGAAATCTACTGAACAGGAGCGGCAGGTACCGAGCACGGGTAAAAGAAACATAATGGCATCTCTATCATGACTGGTAATAGGTAGCAATATATGATGAGGTACGGGCAGCAGCCGACAAGCTTAGTGCGTCGGCTGATCTGCGCTATACCAGACAGGCACGTCGAGAAGTCTGTGTGTAGGATCGTCCAGGGCGGGCAGATCTGAAGGGAGAGCGCTTCCAGGATTGGCCTTGTCTGGAATTTCCCGGTTTCAGAGCCTCACGTGTTCGAATGGAAGCCGTTTGATGCGTGTGTGGCGTTCATGACCTTAGGACCATGAGAGCGACGCGCCAGCACGACCCATTGTAGTGCATTGGCGGCGAATGAGCTGGCGCCCCACGAGATTGGACGTCGTGAACTGGAAGATGGACGTCGTCATCGTGCGAGCGGTGTGGCCGGCGGTACTTGCGCTAGCAGTGGGCCAGCCGTCTAGCCTGATGCCAAGAAAAGCTTGGTATTTTGACATGTGGCGCATAGAATACCACAAACAGAAAGGGGGGCGATGGAGGAAGATGTTGTGGCTTCTCTAGGAAGAGATTGCAGCGAAAGAGAGCAAGAAAATTACAGTAGAAAAGACCTGGCGAAGGTTGCAGGGAAGATTTTGCAGGCAAGGGGTGGCGCCACACTTCGCATAAGACGGAATCGAGATTGTGGCGCACAGCTCAATTACCCATGACGCAACCAAGACACATGTTTTGGCATCTTTTGGGAAACCTGGCGCCGATCGATCCCGCAAACATACCCGTAGGCTCGTCATACAGACCAGGGCGACCTCGTTCTGGCGTGGCTGGCCCCATGTCTCAGGGAAAGCGTGTACAATTGTGGCATTGGACGGCACATCACCAGGGAATTGGGCTGCCGCGCTGCTTTCTCTGCATGTTCCGCGGCATTCGATCGATGGCAGCGGGAAAATCATGGCCGGTAGTCGCGGGGTCAATCAAGTTGGTCGTGGTCGGTCGCTGTTCCAAGCCCAGACTCTTCACAAGCGGGAAGCTACGACGCAGTGACGTAGTTGCTGCAATCGCGCGTGTTACCCAGCCAGCCCAAATACAAAGCTGCCTTTGCCCTCACCCGCCTTCCCTCCCACACAAACCACTCTGATACCCATTACCTCGAAATACCCATCTACCCTACCTCCCATTGTTTTCAGCTCTGCGTCTGCATTTTGATACCCCACCTTGATACCCACAGCAGCAGTCCTACACCATGAGTTCCGTAAACCGTATGGATACCTACCCCGCTTCCCCCTCCAAACACTACTAACTCGTCCAGGTCCGGTGGATTTGAAGCAGAAGGAGAAGGATGTCAACAACAAGCTACAACTCTACGGCATCGTCGAGGGTAGGTAAACACGTGCAACCGACGCGTCGCACAAGTAATGCAAACAGAGCTGACCAACTCTAGCCTTCTCCAACGGAAAGGTCCCCTCTAACCAACAGATCGATGTTGCGCTCAACTCGGCGCTTGCACACAGGGCACTCAACTCACCGTCTAAGAAGCTGTCGAGCGAGGGCCAGCACCTGGTCTCCGACCTGAAGAGTGTCATCGAACAGGCCAAGATCCTACTTCTCACCAAGAACGAGGGCAACCTCCTCCAAGACTTCATCTGGCAGGCAGAGCACCTCGGTAGCAACAGCGCCAGTCTCCCCAATGCTCCTGTCGATAAGGACACAGCAAAGCAACATGGAAACGAGGCGCTCGACGGTCTACGGACTCTCGGCACCCTAATCATTAGCAATGGCCAGTTCAGGAAGCTGCTCTCCGACGCTACCGTCCTTCTCCGTGACATGGCTGGCGATGCCGCCCAAAACACTGCCAACAAGATCAAGCCCTCAGAAGACCGTCTCAACCGATTGGACGAGCCTGCTGAGGACAACACCTGGCACGACACCTCCGATCTGAACCGTGAGAACCTCCGCAACCAAGCTAAGAACAGCCTGCCTTTCGGTAACAAGAACAAGGACGAGGCCAAGAGCGACTTGAAGGAGCATGCCAAGGACATCAACCAGGCTGCCAACCCAGACGGTTCGCGCGATCCTCAACACACCGCCGAGCTCGGCGCCCATGAGGGTCAAACTGGTCAGAGCACTGGTATCAATGCTCGCGGTGCGCTAGAGACTGCTAAGCAGAAGGTCGATGCGAACACTTCTGAGGAGGACAAGAACATGGCTCGCGCTCGTCGTGACCAAATGAACAACTACCTCAAGGGAAAGATGCCCGAAGAGCGTCGCGAGCAGACCATCTGGCGTCTGAAGAAGATGGTCGTCGAGATTCAGGGACACCAGGATTACCAGCGTGCCATTGAGACTCTGCTCAGCCTTGCCGAGCAGTACTCTGGCCATGGTAAGAACCTGGGCCAGCAGGGCAAGGGCTCTGTTCAAGGTGCGCATCAAAATGATGCCCTAACTACTGCTGAAGCTGATCTCAAGGTGCGTATCTAGGCTTCCTCTCCGAAAATAAATGGCTGACAAACTTGAAGACTCTGCTCGAGCGCTTCGCTAACAACACCTCGTTCGATGACCTTATTGAGTCGATTAACCAGGTCTACAAGGACGCCGACCAGGACCCCGAACTGAAGAACTGGTTCACACGCATTAACCACTTCATCCGTAAGACCCTACAGCAGCAGGGTTTCATCCTAGAGGATCGTAGCAACGAGGAGTGGAACCAGATTTATGACGATGGTCACCGCCTCCTCCGTGGTCGCTACCGTGGCCACACTGACCGCATCGCCGACGAGTTCAAGTTCATTGGCGAGCAGTTCGATGCTGACCCGCAGAACAAGCAGTTCGCACAATCTGTCAACAAGCTCTTCCTTGACCTCGGTCAGGATGAGAACGGCCAGACCGTCTTCAAGCCTCACCTTCTCAAAGATTTGAGCGATGTCATCTTGCCTTCCATCTTCGAGAACGTCCGCTACGTACCAATCCCGCGTATCGAGTACAGCGATTCCATGGTCGACGCTGTCGTTGAGAACCTTGTCATCGAGGGTGACAACCTTGCCCCCAACTCTTTGGAGTTCGGCTCGGACAACTACTGGCGCTGGGGACGCAAGTCCATTTCCAGCAAGAACAAGAACAAGGTTATGCTCTCAGTTTCGGGTGTTCAAATGGACCTCAGGGATGTCTCTTACTACATCAAGCGCAAGCAGGGCTTCCCCTCTATCACCGACAAGGGTGTTATGGACATCTTCATGGGCGGTTCCGGCTTCAGCTTCAAGGTCGAGATGGAGACCGCTGACAAGGCCCGCGAAAACCACGCGCAGACCCACTTCTTCAAGGTCACCAAGGTTGAGTCTGACATTAAGAACCTTCAGATCAAGATGAAGAAGAGCAACCACAAGCTTCTCTTCAACATGTTCAAGCCTCTCCTTCTCAAGGTCATGCGCCCTGTTATTCAGAAGGTGCTGGAGAAGCAGATCAAGGACTCCGCCAACCAGCTCGACGGCATTCTTTTCGACATCAAGACTGAGGCAGACCGTGCGGAGGCTGAGGCCAAGCGCAACCCCGACCCCCAGAACCTCCAGAACATGTACCAGCGCTACGCCTCTGCTATGCAGCACCGCGTTATGCAGGGCAAGCAGAAGAAGGAGCAGGTCAAGGAGAAGGCCAGCGACACCCAGGTCAACATGGCTGTCACTCAGCACGACTCCATCTTCAAGAACATCTCCCTGCCCGGAGGTATCTCTTCCAAGGCTACCGAGTACAAGGAGCTTGCTGCCAAGGGTGAGAGGTGGGAGAGCCCTATCTTCTCTATTGGTTCCGCCAAGGAAACCTCCAGTCTGCCTCAGGTTGGCAAGGTCACTCGCAAGCCTCACGGTCGTGCGGGTGGCTACGGCAGCCCCGGTGATGAGTCTCGTGGTCTTGGTGCCTCACAAGGCCTTAACCCATCAGCAAACCAGTACGACAGCCAGTACAGCAACGCTGGTGGTCTCGGTGCTGGCCAGGGCCTCACTAGTGGCCAGGGTCTTACTGGAGGATCTGGCCTCACTGGTGGTCAGGGTCTTACTGGAGGATCTGGCCTCACTGGTGGCCAGGGTCTTACTGGAGGATCCGGCCTCGCTGGTGGTCAGGGTTTGACTGGTGGTGTTCCCTCCACCACTGGAGGTAGCCACGGCTTCGGCACTCAGGTCGACGATGCTTTCAACACTTCGGGCACCGGCGCCCCCGTCGGCTCGTCCGGCCTTGGTTCATCTGGCCTTGGTTCATCTGGCCTCGACTCTACAGGTCTGAACAACCCCGCTGCCACCACCACTGGCTCTACCACTCACCCCACTGGCGCTCCTGCCTCCGGAGAGTTCAACACTACTTTCGGTGACCAGAACCCCGTCTTCCAGGGCCGCGCTTAGATGCTTGTTCGTCGACCAGTGATACCCGGTATGCTTGGGGGCCGCCAGTCATGATTACGACTTTCCTACCTTTTGATCATGGATGATACCACGATTGCGCCACGGCGCACGCGCACATGAGTAGCAAATGAAATGTTTCTTGGTTGTTCTTTCTTGTTTTCGATGGATCGTGGGACATGGAGCATAATCGTGCCCGTAATGGAGAGGATGTTGCGTGGGCGGACCTTATCCTGTTAACAGGCTTTGGTGGAACAAAATTGCTAGTTCATCGCTGCTGCCGTCCTACCGTAATAATAGCTAATGCATTGGTGCTTTGAATACCCACTCCTCACTTGTTTGATTTCATGCCGCCTTGCTATGTTACCTGGTAATATGGTGACGGCTGTCTTGAGCTATGCCAACATATGTTTACACTCCAATCTACTAGAATAGACGCTTATGCGCCCAACCATACCGTGTAGCAGAGGCTGGTATGGCAAAAGGTATCAATGTGTAACAAGGAAACTTGGACTCTGGAGTTGCAGTGTAGTGCGAGTGTACAAGAGTAAAGGTTTCCCATCCAATGTCTTGATCAATGAAAGAACGTGTCCCTCGAGCCAACTTGGCCGTGTTCATTCCTACTCCTACTCCGGCTTCGTGACTTCTTGCTTGCGAATCCACAAGGCGGTATTGGTGGAGGTATGTGAACTGACCGCACTGACGGGGGATTGCGCGATATATTATCGATGCTGCTGCGGCGAACGTAGCGGTATTGGTCGTACCCCATTCGGTCCTGGTCCCGCGGAGCTGTGTAAGCTCCATCGTAATAATTTGTTCTTCGATGTTTTACTCCTGTTTTGTTCTTCAAACCGTCGTTTTCTAGGAAATACCGCGATTCATCGCTGCTTGTCATAGGCATAGGCCGGAAAACAGGGGGACCTGGTAGCCTGTTCAGTGGTGTGGGGTTGTAGGGCGAGTCGTACCAGTCGTCGTCCGCCTCGAAGTCGTATGGCCTTCTTTGTAGTCCGAATCGGGGACTGGTGAATTCAGCGTCATAAGCGGGATTGAACGAATCCACTCTGCCGCCTGATTCGCTTGGAAATTTCGGTATATGTTTACGTTGCGGTACACCCATGCCATAAGCCTCGATTATTCTCTTCTCTTTGCCCATGAGTGTTCGATAAAATGATGAGATCATATCTCGCAGTTCGTTCCCATTATAACCGATGAGTAGGCAGGACCCCACCGTAACCACTGTGAGTGGTATAGCGACAGACCAAAACAAGTCCTGCTTTTGGTCCATATCCCTGATGTCTGAAGCGTTCATACCGAAATAGCTCGTTACAAACGATAGCGGTAGGAATATGACTGTGACAACCGTGAAGACCATGATGGCTTTGCCATGATCTTCTTCATTAATCTCGAGCATCTGCTTTGTACGGTCGGAGAGTGGAGTACAACGCGAAATTAAATCAATGTAATCCTCCCGAGCCAGAGATAGTTGGTCTAGGCAGTTTTGAACGAGAATACGTTCATACGGAAACATGCCTCGGCGGGCTGGTATGGCTGTTTCATACATGGAATCATCGAGGACGCTCAAGTAGTTCTGGATAACAGTGCTTTGCCATCTGTTCACTGATATCAGGATTTGCAGTTCCTCCTGGATAAGATTGATAGAGCGGACGAGGCGCTTGCTTGGTCGATGGTTGACTTCGAATTGCTAGCAAGGGTCAGCTATAAATAGAAGAATATCTGCAAGCATTTGCGCCACTGTCCTATACCCCTGATATAGCCTCCAGACTAGTGTAATCTCTGTACGTGAGGTCAAGCATGGGTGCACTTACAACTTTGGAAACGTAGTTTCTGTACATATCGCCCGCAGTCCTATTCTCTTCGAGAGGTTTGGCAAATAACCGTCTCATCAACCATGCACAGGCATATTCCGATCCTAAGGAGAGGTGCTTAAGGACGTCCAGTGGTTTATCCGACTTTGCCATCTGCTTCAGCGCATGCCGAGCGCTAAACAGCGACAGTTTTGCGCCGTTACCAAATCGTTCCAGCACTTCGAGTCCTGCATCCGAATATGGGGCGAAGGTAAGATGAGCGGATTTTCCTGATTGAGCGTCGTCATCGTAGATCTGGCGAGTCTGCCATAGAGCTCGCTCGATCGCCAAATAAAAGATCACGATTCTCCGGAACGCTTCAACAAGTTCTTTTGGCAGGCTATACAAAGACGACATTCGACCATCTTCATTTTGCACTCCGTCAACAATTTCTTTAGCTTCGACGAGAATTTCCCTTGCAGTCGCACATGCTTGGGTGAGTATTCTCAAGGTTCCAGCGTTTGTATGTTCAAGCCAAAAGTGCGCAGGACTCATAACCCAGTCCTGGAGTTTTGGAATACTAGCGACACCAGCATGTTCCCCACCGGGAGTCGTCGTATATCCTCTCTCTTTCGTATTGTCAGGTTTTTCAACGCGGTTAAACCTTTTGTGTCGCTGCAAATGCTCAAATGCAGTTTGTGGACTAGAGAATCTTTTCAAAGATTGGCACCGCTTACACCGTGCCATCGATCTTGCCAGTTTCGTATTTCCATCTGGGATCGATAGTAGAAAAGGCCTATGACCAGTGCGAAGAACCCAAGCACATTCCGTCGTAGCAGGATGCTTCCGGTTGGTATCAGAGTATTCGCCAAAATAGTGTTCTATAGAACCGCGTTGATCGATGATGACTGCCCACTCCCTAACATTATCCAGAGCGCCCGAGAGTTTACGGAGAACGCAGGCGCTATCGAGGTCACTCACCCATAGCTTCAAAGTTTCCTGAACAACATTAAGAAGTTCGATCGATTGCTCTAGAATGCCAATGCGTTGATTGCCAACGACGGTTTGGTGGAACGTAGCGCCAGGTTTCGGTATTTTTGCTAGTTCCACGCGATTTTTGAGATCGGACAAGCTATCACCGAATTCCATTTGCATTCTCTCTGGCAAAGACCGGTAGTAGTCGGTAGAGGTGAAAGCGTTATCGACACCGTGATCTGTCGTTTCTAAGGGATCGAGGGTCTCCGATAACATAGCCGCTTCCACCTGCTCCAGATAGGTAATCGGTTTCTTGTCAGGCTTTCCCAGAGCTGTAGGCTTTTTTGCGCCTTGGTGTACAATATTGCGAGTTGGATCTGGCCAATGAAAAAATGGTGGTATAGACGTCGTAGACCTTGCAGCCGCGGATGCTGACGTAGACCCGTTGAGAGAATCTCTCGCTGACTTCTCATCCTCTGGGCCTTCTGATATATTTATGTTGATTGCAACATGATCAGCTGCTCGGTTGACAATTTCCCTCCAGTCTCCAGGAAGAATCGTCGTGCTTTCTTTCAAAGTCTCATATCGTAGATGGAACTTGCTTTCCGGTATGCCAGCTTTGGTCATGTAGTTGTTTACAAGCTCGTAGGCTGTTGCTTCTAGCTGGAAGTAGGACCTGCAACTTCCAACAGGAAACATGAGTGTCTGACCACCTTGATCAGTGATAGTGATTGATGTCAGGGGGTTCTTTGTGATATCTTGCCTACTGGTTGGCTTGATGTTCTCCTGAACGACGTTGATAGACCCATCCATATATGAGGACAGAGGTCGATGTCCGTGGCTTACGACTACACCAGGTCCGATATTCATCATCCACAGATTAGGGACATGGACCACGTTACCAGAGCGATCATCGCTGAACTTCCTGCAAGACTGCTCTTCATCTCGCTCTCGTACTGGTTCGTACAAATACATTGCCTGCATGAGGGTATGAGGTGGAAAACAAGACTTGTTCGCCTCTGAGCCTTGTTTTTCTGGTGGCTCGAGACTGAGATATGGTACGCAGCTGAAAATGACAGGTTGAGAGTCAGACCCATCTGGATCATCGACTCGGAGGACAGTTCCGGGCTCAATGAATCTTCCACCCAAGAAGGGTTTGACTTTCTCCGTATAAACCTTTGTCAATAATGCGCGAGTGCGCGCCAGCAGCCGGTCTGAAAGGCCTGGTATGGCCAAACAAACGTCTTGGAATCTCTCAAAGTCGAGCTGCGAAGCCTGAATGTGATACCATGTTGTTCTCACACCTTCCTGTAGCCGAGCATTCTCTGGGCCGGGTAATGTATGAATTTGGAGTACATATCGGCCCTCAAACTCTGTCATCATTGCCTTCGTGATCTTCCAAGTTTCAACATCACTTTTACATATTGCCTTCTTCTCTCCATGTATCCCTAAGTCGTGATTTAGCATGTTGCTGCGTCTTGGCTGCTTGATCTGCGCCTGGAATGAAAGCACTTTGCCCTCAGCGTCAACTGGAGTCGCGATGGAGCGAGGGACCGATGAATGTATGTAGTCCTCTGGAGTCGGTATCTCCTCATTACTCGACATCTCGCTTTCACTAGACTCGTAATCGGTAGAGTACTCTCCCGAAAAGTCATCTTTGAAAACATCTCCAGCCAGATCGCTTTCTGCAGTGGCAGCGGTTTCTGATCTTGACGATGGCGATACGGACCGTGGTTCTTCAAAAGTAACAGTACGCAAGACTCTGGGACCACCAGTCCCATGACCTTCTATGGTGTCTCCTAGATGAGCCCGTAACGGCGGCCCTGACTGTGGAGAATTTGCCGAGCGATTGACAAATACGATCCGGATTGTCGAACCGGGTGTGACAAGCTTACTCCAAGCACTCGGCAAGATGTTAGCGCCTTTGACATTTTCTACCTTATAGGTTCCCTCATTGATCTTGTCGAGGTAGCTTTTGTCTGTTTCTGCGTAGATTTCTTTCCAAAGTGGCTCGATATCCTATGGAAACGGATCAATCAACAAACTATCGAAACATGACTCTAAGCAAATCAGAATTCGAATATCATTTGTACCTGTACGTACAGAAAATTGTTTTCAAGATCATGAAAAGAGCGAACGTCGAGCGAAGTAAGAAACGTACTCACCTCTTTTGAGGAGCAGTGCTCGAACGGAAAGACATAGCGAGAGCCAAGGTGATCGCATAGATATATGACTTCTGGTCCATCTGTGTCATTGTTGTGCGTTTCCATTGGTTGCTGGGAGCGCGCATCGCGGGATCCTAGTCCATGGGCGGGAGTGATGGCCTCTTTATCATCTTCAAATGTATGAAGTAGTGACTCTGACGCTCGAGCATCTTTTTCGTCTTGGATCTTCGTTTTGGTTTGTCTTTCGTGTCCATAGTCGTCTTGTCTTTCATCCGTAGCCTGATTATCAAGAGCCGGGTGAGTTTCAGTTTGGTCTTGATTCGAGAGTTGCCTTGCGGCTTCCGCGTCTTGCACTTGAATCTCCATGCGAGAACAACTTTAGGTTACAGAAAACGACTGTGAGCCGAGAAGAAACGAGGCAGACATGATGCGAATGGAAAAAAGATCCGAACTTGAGTTGGGGGCCAGCATGCAGGTCAGCCCGTCAGCGTCTAGCTACAGTTCAGCTCTTTGCTAGCGTCAGCCTAACCGTCTTCGCATATAGTGGGGCACACTTTCGCGTGCCGTCCCGCACGTCCAATAGCAGTGACAAAGATGATGCCCATTTGTACATGTTCTCTCAAACTAGGATCTTAGAGGTGCATTCATCTTATCACGACGTAGAAGGCGTACGATGCTGCGAACTTCTCTAAGGCATGTTGCGACTATGAAATATGAATTCAAGCCCAGATCAAGGGCGACTGGTAATTACAAGGCTTACTGCTACTGCTACTGCATACTAGATGTGACAAGTGTGGACAAAGGAAACAATCTGTGGGGGGAACATGCTACAATATGCAATATCGTCGAGCAAAAGTATCCAACTGGTATCAAAAGGCCCCATCAATGGGCAGCGCCAAGGCTGAAGTCATAAATCGTAATGGTATCGTAAGGAGAAGAGGTCAAGGGAGTGTTTGCGCGATTAGTGATGGCGGTGGAGGGTGGGAGTTTCGAAGAGGATACGAGGGCCAGCGTATGTACAATTGGTGTTTGGAAGGAGTGTCGGGGATGGCAAGCGAGGGTCATCT
>Ga0268250_10000279_pt1 | contig 25010 bp, 25 predicted proteins | sample AgamicAsSfe_FD_200448 | JGI IMG/M metagenome (GOLD analysis project Ga0268250, IMG submission 200448) | Agave microbial communities from Guanajuato, Mexico - As.Sf.e (v2) (version 2) | ecosystem: Host-associated > Plants > Phyllosphere > Phylloplane/Leaf | place: Guanajuato, Mexico | collected...
GGAGGAAGGTCGCGAGGGCGGGGCCGGCGACGCCGCAGCCGATTATGAGGATGGAGGTGGGGGGTTTGGTGGACATGGTGGAAGATAAGGCGTGGGGTGAGAGTGTGGAAAGAGGAACTGCAGGTGATAGGTGATGATAGTAGAGCGAAGATTGTGTGCAGCGCTGGTAGTAATTGCTCGAGAGGGAAGAGGGATGTGCTTTAGATGGTGGAATGTGTTCTTTTTATTGTTTCAGAGTGTTCTGCTTCCACCTTCCAGCGGAGTACGGGACATGCACCTCATATACACTTCGCTTCCCAGCTGTTCGGAGTGCTTGTCGTCATTGAAGCATGGTTTAAAGACACCATGATAGACCAGATCGCGAGTTGGTTTGTGGGGCTAGGCCGAATCGAGCACAGGAAGAGCGGCCTCCGAAACCATGAGCCAATCAAAGAACGACATCTTGAATATGAGGACACCGAGACGTGTATGCTCGGGTGCGATAGTCAAGCCGGGCCCGAACGTACACTTGTCCCACGATTCTGCAGGACAGAGACAGAACTGGTGCTGGACATGTTCGGTCTGCTACGACGTGGCATCCGAGTGCATGTCTGTCCAACAATATAGTATAACGGCACTCGTCAGACGAGGCCCGGACCACGCCGATCTAGAAGTTGATCCAAAGCCTCTTCAGCAACCCCAGCCGCGGCTTCTGCTGCACATTCCCATCGACATGGTCCTCCTCGGCGTCCCTCCCTTTTTGATCGAAGTCCATCCTCCTCCCTGCGTCCAGATCAATCTCGCTGACCCTCCACCAATGCGTCCTGAACGCAAGCTTATACGCTACAAAGATGAACGGAAACAACGGCAGCAGAATGTACGCGTCGACGAAGTTGCCGGCGTTGAACGGACTCAACGTCGTCCAGCCTTGCACCAGTGCGAGGAACATATTGGCGAAGAGCCCAAAGTACGCGTTCCATGGATACCATAGGGACTTGTATGGGAGTTCATCTGCAGAGCGTCCTTGCGCCTTCCAGGCTTGGCGGAAACGGATGTGGATGAAGGAGATGGAGCCCCAAACTAGGAACGTGGAGACACCGCTCAAGTTGACAATGTAGTTATACGCCTCCCCAGCACCAGTGGAAATGTTCATCATAGACAACGCGCCGAACAGGTTCGTGAACACGATAGCTGCAACTGGGACGCCCTTTTTTGTGGTCCAGCCGAGGAACTTCGGCGCCTTCTGCTCTTGAGCCATGAAGAGTACTGTGCGCGAGCCGATGTATATGGAGCTGTTGACAGCGGAGAGACAAGTAATGAAGATGAAAGCATTGATGAGGTGCACGCCACCTTCCCAGCCGGCGTTCTGGATGGCTATTGTCATTGGACTCTTCAAGGCACGACTCGGGCCATTGATGAGACCATCTGCATTGGCGGGACAGACGAGGCCGAAGAAGAATGCAGAGCCCATGTAAACGAAGATGATACGCCAGAAGACTTGGCGAATTGCCAAGGGTACGGCTTTACCCGGGTTTCTGGTCTCGGTGGCAGCGACGGCGATCGACTCCACGCCAGCATAGAACGTTGAGCAGAAGACGAAGACAGTGGCAACGCCGCGGAAACCAGTGGCAAATGCGCCTGGGTTGTGCCAGTATTGGAAGCCTAGCGTGCCTCCATCCGAATCTTTGATCGCGCCGGCGGCGTAGACAATCGAGAAGATGAAGAATGCAGTGAGGCCGAACAGCTTGGCCAGGGCGAGCCAGAACTCTGCTTCGCCGAACGCGGTGACGCCGAGCAACTGGAAGCCGAGGAAGCAAAACCAGAAGATCAAAAAGTATCCCCACAATGGCACTTTGTCGCTCCAGAACACGAATATACTCGATATCACGTTGTACTCGTTCGCCAGGACTGCTGCCCAGATAATGAAGTAGTTCCAGCCCACCGCAACGGAGAAGGCTTTGTCGACGAAGCGGTCCGCAAGCGATGTGAAAGAGCCACCTGTTGGGTAGAGTGTGGTGATCTCGCCGAGGGATTGCATGATACTGAAGGCGATGATGCCTATCACGCCGAAGCCGATAAGCAGTGAAGCTGGACCACCGCTGGAAAGTGCCCCTCCTGATCCGACGAGAAGACCAGGACCGATGATGCCAGCCAAGGCCATCATACTCAAGTGCCGCGTCTTAAGACCACGCTTCACGCCACTCACGGGGTCGATGGCGTCGTAGTCACCATGATTACTGTCATTCTCGGGACCACGTATGAACTGCTCGGCGGGTTGCGCAGATTTGTACGTCGTCATGCTGGACGTGGGAGGGTCAAGGAAGTGCTGGGGAGCGCACAGAGGCAGCTGCTCGAGCTATAATATAAACATCGAGATACCCGTTTTACGTAAAGTGCGCCTGACGCAATCTCAACAGCCTATGGCGGAGGAGTGAGCCTAAATTGCCACCCGCAGCGGAGCCATGTCCGGTGCAGCCTTATGGACGACATTTGTCATTCTCATCATCACCATCACTATACATCACTCTCTATGTACACGATCATGTCTCACCATCCTCCAGCCGCGAATCTTTTGGTCCCTGATGCGATGAAGGATCTTATCGACCAAGGAGACCCCTGCTCGAATCGACATCAGAGTATCTTCTATTGTCGCACAAGGAAGCCCTAAGTGGTGGTCTAGTCTCGGATGCATGATGGCAGAAATCCACTCCTGCAGAGCCTTTGCGTAAAGATCATCGTGTTTTATGAATGAGAAGATGCTTTTACGCCTGCTTTTGATCTCTTTTCTCATGTAAGGGTGCGTCGCTAGCATCTGTTTCAGCTCAATGGCTGCCCCGCAAGAGGTCAGTGGTCTATCAGCGATAGAGTTCATGCGTTTGCAGGTACGTACCCGTGAAGTACAAGATGTGCAAGAGTCCGGGCCTAAAGCGTTCGCGTTCTGCCTGACCCCAATCAAGACAGTCGAAGTAATCCTCAAACGGGAAAGTCCTCAAATCGAGAGGACCACATCTCCACCCTGACAGCTTGCAGTAGAGTTCAGTCCGCTCACGACTTTCAATGTAACAGCCCACCCAGCACAACGCATCCACTGCATAGTCCAACAATGTTGCGAACGGAGCGTCAAATGGTTCCAGTGGTATCCCGAAAACGGGGCCGATGGTAAGACACTCGCCACGGACAAGTGCGTTGAGCTTTTGCAGTCCCATGATCGTGCCTTGGAGATACAGATGTAGATTCATCAGGGCCTCGAGATATGCCGAAAGCTCCTCACGCGATATCCGACTGCGCGTGACGTCCATTTCTTGGCAAGTCTCCTCGATCAGGCCAACTTCTTCGGCTGCAGAGTACACAAAGGCGCATGCCTGATCTACTAAGTTTACGCATAGTAGTGAAGTATCTCTGGAGAGCGGGAAGTGATCAATCTTGAAATCAGCCTAGGCATATGAAAACATCTCGACGGACCATGCTCGGGTCAGCAGCTTCTGCTCCTGTAGATCTGTCACGACCAGGTCGAAATTGTACAGGAAGTCATCGTCCATTGGCTTCAGTTTCGCGATGCGCGTGATCACATCTCGAGTGGACGATTGCAGGACTAGAATGACCTTTGCCTACTCGGCCAAGAGCATTCGCATTGTCTTGTGTATCTTCCGAGTCTGTGGTTCAACCTCCGACATGTTCACCTCTTTGGTCGGCATTGTGTCGATTGAGACGCTTCCCTGTTTCGTCAATCGCTTCGTCTATGTATTTCTTCGCTGCAAGATGTGTCGGGAGGTTTGAATCTGAGTACAGCAGCGAGCTCGTGCTTGTGTCGAGAATTACTGTGCTCAAGATTTGGACAGAGGAAGCGATCTGCAAAGGGTCTGCGTTGTTTTGAATCTTACGCGGTTCACTCGTGTAACACTACCACGGTAGATACTTTCACCTCATGCCAGATACGGCGCTTGTATAGTGGGGCCTACAGCGTCCGTTCACCTCACTCTTCGGCGATGTGGGTATGTTGACATGATGATGAAAACCACGGCGGTCAAGATTGATTCGCCGCTCTCAAATTGTACACATCATGCTTTGTGCAACACAACAACACGCTCATCGAAACATTAGTAATATTCATCCAGCGATCGTCCTCTTCAATGTCTCATCACCACGCCATCATGCTACTTTCTGAAGGTCATGACCATCCGTGGTCATCATACAAAGCCTGACTTGGATCCATCTGCCTTGTCTCAGTAAGTTGACTCTTTTCCCAGATCTCCGTTGCCGGCCCAGGATGCTGTCCCTGGATTGCACAATCTTGGGCAAGATCATATGTGAGTGGTAAATGTTATAGTACATCGGCAGTGCTGCACTTGCTTCGAACACACACTGGATTCAAAGTATTCATCAGATCTGGTCATCACCTCACGCTTACTATGCTTTACTACTACACTCATCATACACAGCATTAATAGCGTGCATAAACTAGTCTCTAATACCACACTATCTCGTTACCCATCATGCTACGCTTGAATTACATAGGAAGATACGTAGTAGCTATTGACAATCACAGCAGTCCTGTTCCCAGCCCGAGCTCTCTTCCTCCCGCTTCACCCCGTGCCGGTCCAGCATGATACCTCCTTGTGCTCGCCTCAGTAAATTCTTGGGTGGGGAGTGCCGGTGGGCAATCCGTGCTACTATCAACAGAGTGATACATTTAATCAAGTTTCATCTACCAACATCATCAACAAAGAGATGTAGCACTAGGAGCGCAGATACCTGGATAGCGAATAGTAGTTTTCAGTGCTTTAATAGCACGGGAAGAAGCTAACGTGAGACTGCGGATAATCTGGCACTGACTACGGCACTCTCCCCAAGGCTTTCAGGCGTGCGCACTTTTAGCATTTGGACGCCTGCTTCTCATCAGCACAGAGGTGCAAGTCGAAGCAGGATATCTACGGCACTCTCCCTGAGTTACGAAGAGACATTTTTTACATGACTATAGCACTCTTCAGAATATACAATACATGGGCACAAAACTACCTGTCTCGCCACGGCACTCTTCACGATGACTCCAGCCTGTGAAGCCGTGATTCTCGACCTCTAGAGCCCAGATGCGATCATAGGTAATCCAAGGTCGAGCAGTGTAGTACACTGATGGTGAACAATAAGATCCCGTAAATTAGCAAAACGGTAACGGATTCTCACAGCCCTGGGCGCTTAGAGTGCTTATGGTACTCCTCTCCTCCCTCTAGTATTCGCCTATCTTGATCTCGCAGTAGTCGTCATCGTCGAGATCAGAGCATTGCAGGTAGAATAATATCCATGTCGCAAGCACAAACATGGAGATAGCATAGATACGCATCCACGAACTCTCGATCCATCTCTTGAGGGACGCGCTAATTCGTCTCAGACGCGGCAGCATATCATGGAGCTCGTGACACTCGATTTCGGACTTTCTATCCATGAATGAATGGAAACCTTCCCATTCCTTGTTCGAGCCACAAATTCTGGCAGTGACTTTGCGGTTGTAGCCCTCCGATAAAGTCTGATACCAGCATGCTCGCACTGGTTCGCTGAGAGGCACGACATGATCCCCTGTATGGCTGTCTCCAGTCTCATTATCTGACCTATACAAGGGTCGGCCGAAAACTCCCAATGCCCACCCTCTTGACCCACAGATGCTGTCTGTGCCGGTACGGCTACAATCCAATACTGCAGTAGCTTGGTACAAGCATTTCGAGATTGAATCGCAATCGTCCAAGAGCCGACCCGAGAAATAGTACATCTCCGAGTATCTTGTGCCAGACTCCTCTCCTGATTCGTAATGGCATCACGGTCGTCCGTCGTCGTGTTCAGGGTCGAACTCCAGCGGTCCGTTCCAGTCAATCCAGTCCACTGGACACATAGTCGGAAATGGATGCGGACCCCACTCGTTGGTAGTAATGGAGGTGCTTTGTTTGTGTGAAGGAGAGGCAGAGAGTGTCATGGAGGGCGGAACAGGGCTGAACGAAGTTGCGACCATGGAATCAGCGGAAATGCTGGAAAGAGTAGTAATCACGACGAATTGAGCATTCTTGTCCAGCATCGGCAGAGAGGAGGGCGCAGTAGGCACAGTAGCAGTAGTAGAGCTGGTGGAGATGATAGGAGTGACGACGGATTGACCGTTCGGGATCATAGGTAGGGAGAGCCCAGTGCAGATATACAACTGCGTCAATAACGCGAAGCCGAGAACAGAGAACATCTTGCCAATAATTCACTTCGCCAGTAGGTCGTGTACGACGATCAATTGCGGGAGTCACAGTGTTAGACAGTAGTGATACTGGAGTCTGATTCTGAGCGCAGCTTGGCAGCAAAGGAAAGCATATTGGGACTTTGGAACCTAGAAAGCGTATTTCTCAACCTTGGACTTTCGATAGCATTGTCAGCAATGCAATTTGACCGTCTCATGCGACCATGTTTATGCTGTGGCAGGAATGGAATGGAAGATGTGAGTGAGGAAGAGGAAGAGGAAGGGAAGAGGGAAGCAAGAGGGAAGTAAGAGGGAGGCAAGAGGAAGGGAAGAGGAAGGGAGGAGGAAGACAACATGTCGTGTCGGAGTTATGCAACTTATGCCGCTTTATGCAGATTTTATGACATGAATAGCTCCGGCCGGATCTACGGCCGGCTGACACAACAGAAGGTTAGCTACAAGCTGTAAGCCTGCCGTCGTCGTCCCCATCTTGCAGTCAGTGTATCCGCGTAGCAGTCTCCCTGTGTCATGGCTGACAGCTTCAAAACGGATTCAAAGGCGCAGTCCGCGTCGCCAACAACCATCGACAATGAATCCACGGCGACCGCCAAGGTCACGCCCAAGAAGCAAGTGAATCCTTTTTTCAATCACTTCAACTCACGAGATCTGAAACTCTGGTTCCGATGTTCAGTGGCCTTCTGGATCAATAGTCTCTTCGTCTTCATACAACCTACACTTACTGCTTTTGGGGCCGCAGCCTTTTTTGGAGGAATCGTGACGCTTTTCCTGCCGCCAAATGGAGTGGTATTTGTCTTTCTACTGGGAGGGCTCACGCTTCTTATAGGCATGGGCCTTGGATGGGCGTGGGGCGAGCTCACTATGAAGGCGGCTCTTTCTACTCGATCTCCGGCTGAGACACTTGCACGAGAGCAGATGCTTGCACGGACGGCGCAACAGACTGGAACTTCAACTCAGATCCTAGTATATGAAGGTTTCATGCTGGACAATCGCGTCACAGTGACTTGGTTTGCTATGCTACTTCTGTTCATATACTTTATGGTAACTTTCCACAGTGACGCACGAGCAGGCAGCGCTTTCCTAGGCTGATCACTACAGGCACGACTTCGCATGAAAGTACCAAAACTAGCACTGACGGCCATATTTGCATGGATCGTCTCAGATGTCTTCCTTACAATCGGCCCTCTTTTGCCTACCTTCCAAGGCACGATACCGATAGTTCTCATCAAGCCTGCCGCAGCGATTCTTGCAGTGAACTTGGCTTGCTCGATCTTGATCTTCCCCGAGTCAACCTCGCATTTAGTGCTTGTGAACTTTCAGAAGCTGATGAGTGCCATGATTGCCACAGTTCCGACTACGACAGCATACCTCCAGCATCCCTCAGATACTGAAGCAGATGTCGACGTGCAAAAGTTGAGGGCAGGCCTAATAGGTGCTTGGGCTGGTATAGAGCCGGCTTTAGGCTTCCTGCCATTAGACTTCTCTTTTGGACACTGGGGTGCTTCCGATATTGAGGGTCTACGGGAGCCTGTCAAGAGACTGCTTATCAGTGTTCTTACATTGCTCGATGCTCGCTTGATCTTCCACCAACGCCACGAGCACGCACATAAGCTTGCGACAAAACACGACGAGAAGACGCAGGTCTATGGAAAGCATCAGTTACTGGAGAGCATGAATCTACATCAACTAATGCATCAGCCTGACGTCGAGAAATCAGTGTCAGATTCATTCGAAGCACTTGCAGGGTCCACTCGGCCACTTCTTGATGCATGCCAGGCTGCTCTACACGCCACCGTGGACGCCATACATCTTAGCAACACCCGAAGATGGTTTGGGACGCTATCTGAGAGTGAGCTGCAGCAGACACATCAGAGACACACGGAGGTGCTTGAGGTTCTTCGCGAAGAGTGCCACAAGTATAGCCCAGCGGCACTAGATTCACTCCTAGGTCTTCACGACAAGCATTTCGATACCTCGGATACTCTCGCCGATAATCTTTCCAGACACAAGCTGAGTGGGCTTTTCATCGGACTCACACTCGAACAACGCATTACCAGATTCGCAGAAACCATCGACACGGTACTCACCAAGATTATCGCACTTGAGACAAGTCGGATGCGTCGTAGACTTTGGACTCCTACGAAACTGAACAAAGTCTTACCGTGGGCGATGAGCCCGGCAGTGGCACCGGCCATGGATCTGGAGGCCACCGAAGCCGTACCCAAGCTAGACAAGTCCGCCGTTGCTGAAATGAATGTACGTCTGACGACCACGGTCAGACCAATGAAGAAGCGCAATGCAGTCTCAAATCTCATCCTCAGTACGGCACACTGGCTTAGCAATGACGACGGCATATTTGCCATGAGAGTTGTCGTGTCTACCCTCGCTGTCGGGGTCATCGCAGTGAATCGCACCACAGCTGGCTTCTTCTACCGGGAAAAAGGCCTGTGGGCACTCATCATGGCTCAAACAGGACTGGTACTAGGCTTCGCCGACTTCACCTATGGTCTAGTCACTCGCATAGCCGGGACACTTTGTGGAGGTATCATTGGCATGGTGGGTTGGTATGTCGGTAGTGGTCTCGGCCACGGAAACCCATATGGTCTAGCTGCTGTCATGGCTGTGCTTGGTTCATTACTGATGTACTTTCGCCTCTTTGCACCGCCACAGCATACGACTACCGTGATACTTGCTGGGGCCACGATTGTTCTGGTCATTGGGTATGGTTACATTGATGGGCATAATCCGACCTATGGTAATCCTGGCTTTGGCTACGAGGTAAGTGATCCGAAATCAGACTGAGAAATGATCATTAATACTGACAGAACATCGGCAGGTATTCTGGCGTCGGACACTCCTTGTCATTATAGGATTTGGCACAGGTTTCCTGGTCTCACTCTTTCCCTGGCCGACATCCCAATCACGCACAATCGCGAAAGCGCTTGCCGAGGTACTGCATGCTGAAGCTGATCATTACGCATTGCTGCTCACGTCGTGGAACCACCTCGAAGACGACGTGCGGCTAATACCTGCCGTGGAAGGCGTAGCGCTGCATCTTGCAGAGGTGCTTACTCAGCTGCACTCGCCAATTGAGAATCTAAGCTTCGAGTTCTCCTCCTCTGCGTTCGACAAGAAGACGTGTACGAAGGTTAAGAGCAGTCTTGAGCAAATCAACCGCAACCTCACCGTCGTACACATCTTGGGCGCATCGTTGCCGAAAGAGCTTAGAGATCGGTTTGCAAAAGCGACAGGGCTACTACATCATCGCTCCACGGCGGACATCATGGTCACTTTCTCTGCGATCGAACAGGCACTCAAGACAGGCGATGCTCTGCCATCGCGTATGCCCACCCCGTTGGTGGTCAGAAGTCTCGAGCATGGAAGCAATGCGGACGTGGTGGCCCTGACCAAGAACATGCTGAAGGATAGGCAATTTAGGATATACGCCGTTATGGTGGGTTCGTACATGGGAGTGCTGTCATTGTTGGATGAGCTTGTCTTGGTACTGAAGGAGGAACTGGGAGAGGCGTATGTTGTGCCGCAGGAAGTTGAAGTGTAGATTGATTGCACCCTTTCATTGTAAAGTTTTTTTTTCATGTGTGTTGCTTGGTCCCGATGCGAGTCTGAGCCTAAGTGACTTGCAGCAGTCCCAAGGAGAGTTGGATTTTGAGATTACGCGATGTGGCTAACAATCTGAAACACACCTGATGAACGTTGACTGACTTTAAACATGTGACTCGCGTCTACTTTCAACCTCACCACACTCTTGACCTTCGATACAGTACCTCGCGGGCACAGCAACAGCTTCGAGTAGTGCTTTTTTGCGATACTGCAGACACGGCGCATCAAGCATGGCGCAGAGCACGATTTACATTCTGGTGGACTAGCTGGAGTGTCCGACACTGGTGCCCGCAATTGACGCATTGAACACACTTTTCAACATATCTCAGGCGGCCTCAACATCATGTCCTCACTCGACGTAAAGCCCAACCCTCTTCTACAATGGCTGGCACACGCTTGACCACCCACCTGCTCTCCCTGCCCTCGACAACCACACCTCTCAAACGCGCAACCACCCATGACTTCCTCACCCACGCCGGCCGCAGCACCCTCTCCCCGTTCGTCCTCATTCACTGGCTCGTCCAAGATATCCACTACACCCGCGGCTACATCAGGTTCATTGGCGGCTTACTCTCCCAGCTCCGCGTTCCACCCTCAATCTACCTCCCATCCGGCGAAAAGACACTACACGCCCGCATCTTCGACCTCCTCTTAAGTGCTCTGAACAATATACAACGCGAGACGCAGTTCTTTGAGGACACGGCGAAAGAGTATGGATTCGAGTTGGATATGCAGGCGGAGATGGACCCGGTTACGAGGACGTATGTGGAGTGTTTCGATGCGGTCAAGAGTGGGAGTGGCGCCGGGGGGCTGTTGGAGGGATTGACAGTGTTGTGGGCGACTGAGCATGTGAGTTGACATGGAGAGTATCGTAAATGGAGCTGTGCTGATGTGATAGTGCTACCTCACGGCGTGGACCCACGCGAAGTCATGTCAGAAGAAGGACTGTTCCGGAGAGCAGACCGCGTCTGCCTGCGCTCTTCATGAGTCCTTCATTCCGAATTGGACGTCGCCTGAATTTTTCGAGTTTGTGGAGCAGTGTGCAGAAGTACTCAATGCTGCTGCTTCGAAAGAAGGACTGGACACGATCATCAAGAATGGTGGCAGTCCTGCAATTGGCAGTACTAACACAGAGGAGATTTTGAAAAGGTGCGAAGGTGTCTGGAGTCAGGTCTTGTATCTGGAGGAGAAGTTCTGGCCGGGAGTGTGAATCCGAAGTAGATGAGATTCCTCGACACCACCAATAGAACGTTCCCGTATTGACTATTGACATGTTACGCCACAGTACCACGCCAACTGAATACTCGATACCTGTCACTCGCCTACATCCACCACAGCATCGTTCCCAAACGCGTCAATCTTGCCGCGCTCGAACAGCCCTAATAGCCAGCGCTGCTGCTGTCACCACCTCCACCACTGTAGGAGGTATCAGCGCCTCCACCACCATAGCCACCGCTTCCACCACTGCTAGAAGTGTCACCTGCACCGCTGTAGCTACTTCCACCGCCACTGTAGCTACTGGTGTAGGAATCATTTTCTCCTCCACTATAGCTGTTACCTCCTCCAATACTAGAAGTACCACCTCCTCCACCGCTGGCAGTACCGCCTGCTCCGCCACTGTAGTCACCTCCTCCGCCAGCGCTAACATCGGGGTTGCAAGCACCGCCCCCCATGCCACTGTTAGGACCATCACCACATCCCGTCTGTGTGCCGGCTGGGTTTCAATGTCAGCACGACCGTTGCGATTGATACGTAGACTAACCTTACAGCTGGATAAGTTATCGAGCAGATCTTCGAAGTCGCTTCCATCTCCGCCTCCACCGTCAATGTGCCGCTTCTTCTTGTGGTGGTGAGCTACGACCGGCATGGTCCTGCTGGAGGGTAGCACGACTGGCGTATGCTTCTTGGGAGCGGGTGCGACAGGCATTTTATGGTCGGCTGGAGTCGAGTCCATTGTGGACGAACGTCAGTCCATCCGTGTATACTGTGGCATGATGCAAAGGAGTGACGTACTTGCTGAAGATGAAGTGCCGTGCTGGAGAAATGACCGATCCTATGCTTATAGTGGTCGTTTAGGAGTTGGCTGAAGAAGAGGTTCTTATATCCATGCTCTGGTAGCACACAAGCTTGTGTAACCTTGACGAGGCAGAGCAGCAGTGTGAGGCGCAGCAACACGATGTGATCTCGTGATGTTGTTCGTTTGTCGCACAGGATGTTTGTGTCACGGCGAGAAGGCTGTGGTGGCATTGTGATGCATGGGACTTGTGACTTGTGTCCTTTCTTTGTGCCTTCGTCTTCTGCCCTCATTGGCGACTTGACTAGTACTGATCCGAAACAAATTCTAGTCATATTCTGAAGAGTGTGCCAAGATTGTTCACTGAATAGCTACTGGCTGTACTTACTAACATACACGCTCACTCCTCATGCTCATGTTCATCCAAATCCGCCACCTCCATCTCCGCCGTCTTACATCACTAGCACCTTCACCATACCTAGAACCTCCTTCACAGCGAGTCAATCCTCCCCCACCACCTCCCCTTGCACCACCACACCCAGAGCGCCTGAACCCCCTGCATTCCCGCTTCCGCAACACATTAGCCTCACCACAGTGTCATTCTTACTACTCTTCTACAAATAAAAAAAGATCACAAAGTCACCTATAGTCTGAGCATTCGCATGCCCGATCCCAGCTTCAAATCCGCCAGCTAGAAGCTCTTGTCGCCGCTTGTTACGCAATTGGGAAAAGCCATTGCCCATGGGCTTGGTACGCGTCGAGACGGGATGAGTAGGGTTCCAGACCGGCTAAGCAGGTGCAGGGACGGGCTTGCTTGGCGCGTCGTTGGAATCCGTGGTGGAAGAGTCGCCGAAGCACATATATTGTCGAAATTTCACGTCGTCAGAAAAAACTTCCACGACGAAAGGAGGGTGTGAGGGAAATCTGTAGAGTGCGAGCAATACTGGAACTTCGACGAGGAAGATGGTGGATATAGAGGTATCACAGGATGTAGGAGAAAGTATGTTGGACTCAGTGAGTTGGAGAAGGACGAGGTAAGGCTACACTGACTCAGCCTACACTGATACTGAGCCGCACGAGGTGTGGGATAGTCGGACAACAGGGTGGAACTTAAAGTGCAACTTTGGAATGGATGCACGAGCTTGTGCATGAGGTTCTGTGCGTCAAGGCTGAGCATGGAAGTTTATGTGGCAGTTTATGGGCACATAGTGCCTTGAGTGTAACACACCTTTACACGGAGGTGTGTATCATGAGAAAGAGCTGGGGTCCGGGCGTGACTACCTCATGGGTTGATTGGATCGGAGCATATGTTAAAATCAGAACGACTTGCATTAACCATGTCAAACTCCTGGCTGCCTCGGCGCTATGGATACAACGATAATACAATATGAGTTCAAGCAGATTCTTCCTCTGTCCAAGCGCTACCGCGTCTGAACGACAGTTCTTGCGTTGCGTTGCACTCGGACATTCGAGACGTGGTGGTTGTAGACTATATCCCTGCGTGCAATGCGTCCTACCAGCTTTGGCGCGTGCCACTCCGCGCTTGTTGAAGCATCATCTTCGTCGAAATACTAATTATCCATCCTCAACACTCAACACCCACCACCACCACCACCCCCACCGCTTCCGCCTCCGCCTGAAAATCCTGTACCAGTCTATCAGCACCCGTCTCAGACTCCACATTCTTGACACTGTAGCTACATACCCATTGTCCCGCCAGACGAAGCAGCCGCGGCACCGGCAGTGCTCGCGCTCGCAGCATCATGCCTGTGTCCGCGGTGGCGTCTACGAGCAGTGGTGTCGGCGGTACGGGCGCCCAAGGCTAATCTGTGGGAGGCGACATCGTCGGACTTGCGTTCGGATGTGGAGAGACCGCAACCCATTGTGTAATAGTGCGCTTAGAGATGTGGGTTGCGAAGTACTTGGACAGATGGAAAGATCAGGATCAGGATAAGGATGATAGTATGAGTAAGAAACAAGAAGCAAGAGACGGGGTAATTTGTGATGGAATGTTCGTTCCTCGTAGAAGTTGTGACATGATATGAAGATCAGGTCTGAAAGAAAGGTAGAGCCAGCATCCTTATATACTCGTTACACGACATGCCAGAGGAAGACGCTGCTCGCTTGTGAGGCTTGAGCATGTCCTGCCACATGACTGTCTGCGCCCCCGATTTTGCTTTCATGGCCTTGTGGTCGCATGTTGAGGCCATGAGGCTGATCACGCCAGCGGTTGGCTTAGCGGTGGTCAGATGTCGTGGACAGACTGTCATTCACTATCTAGCCACGGTCAACGTAGTCCTCAAATGAGAGGGGGAGAGGCGAATAAGCTTTGTACCTGAGTTATTCGTGCCTCGGCATTTTTCTGCCGCAGCGTCATCTGAAAAGCTAAAAAGAATAACGCTTTCGTCTTGTTTAATGGAGAAACTGGGTCTGGATGGTCGAGATATGGGTATAAGGACGTCCACTCGTCGCTGTCAGTCCAGTATAGTGTACGCCAGAATTTCAAGACAATCGGGATGTTCCACCAGAAATCACTCCTTGTAGCGTTATTGTCAGTTTCAGGGGCAGTGGCCTATGCTCCTCCTGCAGGGCATGCTTATCAGGCTCCAGCTTCTGGCTCTGTAAGATCGTGCGTAACAGCTCATCCACTCTGGAACGAATAGTCTAACAGGAAGTAGCCCGTGTCCTGGTCTCAATGCGTTGGCAAATCATGGCTTCATCAACCGCAATGGCAAGGACCTCACCATTCCCAACCTCATCACCGGTCTTGCAGCTGGCATGAACGTCGGCGCAGACTTTACTACAGCCATCGGAGCAGCAGGTCTGCTTTCCTCGCCATATCCACTGCTTGGCTCTTTCGATTTGAACGATCTAGATCAACATGGGTTTCCTATCGAGCATGATGCAAGTCTTTCGAGACAGGATGCTTACTTTGGGAACGACTATAGCTTTTATGCACCAAACTGGGATATGGTTCTGTCGCACTACAATGGCAGCAACTACACGTCGATACCATTGGCGAGCAAGGCGAAGTACTCGAGGGTTGAGAACTCCAGAGCGATCAACCCGGAGTTTGTGTATGGGCCGAGAGAGTACATCCTGTCGTATGGGGAGACTGGTCAGTACTGGTCGTGATGCGAGAAGAATCGAGTTCTACTGACACTCGCCAGCACTGTACCTCCAAACCATGGCCGACCCCTACAGCGGTGTAGCACGCCTCGACTACATCCGCATGCTGTTCGAACAAGAGAAGCTGCCGTACGAGCTTGGTTGGGAGCCGTCCACATTGCCAATCACGCTCGCGACGTTGGCGCAGATGGTGCTGGAACTGATCGAGGCGAATGGGGCTGATGCTATTCCGGAGGGCTTGGCTGTCACAGCGAGCTCGTACAAGGATGCGCTGGAGGGAATTGATCCTGTCACTGGCATTCTCGCCAATCTTACGTCGGCGTTGTGATGGGATCATGTAGACATTGGAGTCGAGAAGTGAGTGATGTAGACATTGGAGTCGAGAAGTCAGTGATGCAATGAGCCAGCTGAGAAGGGCATGACAAATCACTTCACTATGACAGAAGTCAGTGGCGTATTCTCACGATGTTCACCTGCAAGGGCCCGACTTTTGTTGCATGCCAGCGATGTTTGAAGTTGAGGTTCGTCGCACGTGGCGAAGATCTGAAACAGCTTCCACGCGACTGCTGCCTAATGTGACTCGTTGGACCCTGTCAACCTCATTAAGCTTAGTCCTCCCACCTTTACTTCAATCTCCAACTTCACTTCTTCTCAACTCCTCCCTTTACACTTTCACACGCATACTCGTCCTGTGAACTTGACGGCACTCTTTCTGTGCCAAACAAAGACTCAACTCAAGTATGCCTCGCAAGAAGGCAGCTGCGCCAAAGCGCAACCATACAGCTATCAGCAAGAGTAAGTCATCAGTGGCCCTTAGTTGGAGCGATACTCACCGACGCACTAGCTCCCGCTACCAAGCCAGCTGCTCGTGGTCGACCTCGCAACCGAGCTGTTGTGCCTTTCCGCTTCCTGGATCTGCCTCGAGAGCTTCGTGACAAGATCTACGAGCAGGTCTTCCCAAGTCACCGTGGCTTTGTTCGCTTCTTCAACAAATACGCGCCACAAGAGGGGGAGATCCGACCAACCAACATGAAGGTCAACCTGCTCTACTCCTGCCGCCAGATTTACACGGAAGCATTGCCAATCCTCTACAAAGTGAATACTTTCTGCCTCTCGCCGCTCGTGTCGAAGACGTCCGAGCTTGGGCACCACAGCAACGTTGATGTTCACGAGCCGAATCAGAACGCCAAATGGCTCACCAGTATGCCGCTTGCTGGCAGGCAAGCTGTATCGCATCTCGAGATGAGGATCCCTACTCCCGGCTATGATTCCCCTAAATTGGAGCACTACGACGACATGTCAGCTTTCTTTCCAAAGCTGCAGAAGCTGACTCTCTTTGCCGATTCTCATCTCATCGGTTACCGAGACACTAGCCTCGAAGAGCTTATCACATTCTATACTGGCTTCAAAGCTCGTCTTCCCATCGCAGCAGTGACCGAGCTGGATTTGTCTTCCGTCGACGGTTACAAACACGAGCCTGCGCAGGTTACAGCACTCAAGCAAGTGTTCAACATTGCGGTTGCCCTTCCAGAAGACGAGGCAACCGAGACCACTGGTGCGCAGAGCAGGTTCATGCTGCAAGAGACAGACTGGTGCGACAAATGGTATGAACAGGACGATGCCGAGTATGAGTACCTGAGGCCACTGATGGGCGATGAGGTTGACAGTTGGAAGAACTCCATGACCTTAGGCTACTGGGGCTTGCGTGGGGAGGGCGGCTTTGGTCCAGAGATCGATGACGATGATGCGGAGGAATGGACTCTTTTTGGCAGCTGGACCGCCGAACGTGGGGCGTTCCACAAAGCGAGTTATATGACAATCTGAGGAGTGCGAAGAGTCTTTTCCGAAGACGAGTCGCTGCGTCGTCGAGTGTGCTTACGTGTTCAAACTTGCCACAGGCTCAGAAAGACTAGTGTTATCAGCCACCAAATGGCGTTGATTGTTATGATTTCAGAGGGACAGGTACCATGGGCTGTATGAAGGGGTGAGACAAGTGACACTTTCTTGAGAACGGTCATGGTGTAGATGTTGTTACGTATAGTATTTGCTGTACCGTGCAGCTTTGCTTACGCCAGCTTACTTCTTACTCTCCTCCGCTTCCCTAATTATGTTCAACATACTCTCCGCACTCTCCCCCAGCAACCTCTTCTCCTCTCCACTCAACTCCATCTCCAACGTCCTCAGCACCCCCTTCCTCCCCAATACTGCTGGCATGCTCAAGCAACAACCAAACTCCTCCTGCCAATGACTCACCGGCCTGACATTCCTTTGATCAAACAACACACTCTTACAGATACTCGCCGCCACGCCTCCAATCCCATAATTCGTCGCCCCCTTACTCTCCACAATCTCCATCGCCTTATCCTTCGTCTCCTTCGCAATCGCTTCACGGTCGATGTCCTGCTCCGAGAAGAGCTGCGAAAGCGGCACCCCCGCGATCGAAGCCGCAGACCACGTCACAACCTGGCTCTCGCCATGTTCCCCCAACACCATTGCATCAATACTACTCGCCGCCACGCCCGCATGACTCGCCAATATACCCCGCAACCGTGCGGAATCGAGGAAAGTCCCCGACCCAAAGACCTGCGAGCGCGGGAGGCCGGAATACTGGAGCGCAAAGTGCGTGAGCACGTCGACTGGGTTTGCGACGAGGAGGAGGATGGCGGAGGGATTGAGCGGTTGCATGTCGGAGATTACGGAGGAGAGGATGGAGAGGTTGCGGCCGATTAGGTCGGTGCGGGATTCGCCTTCTTTTTGGGCGGCGCCGGCCGTGAGGACGATTATGTCGGCTTGGCCGGCTTCTTTGTGCGTGGCCGCGCGGATTCTGGGGCATGTTTAGCATGCAGAAGGCAGGCTTCGATGGTGGACTATAAGGGCCAGGCTAAGACGGCGCAGGACAGGCTCACGGTGGTGGAGGGCTTCGAGGCAAGTTGAGCGGGAAGAAACACTTACTGCGTCGTCGTGTTCCCATGATACGTCGCATCGCTCAAGTCGGCCACCTGAGCATCACGAACCTCCTCCTTAGGGTCGACCAGCAAGATCTGGCTGGCTACAGGATTCAAGATCAGAGAGTAAGCTACAGTAGATCCGACCTCGCCGGCACCGACGACTGCGATTTTGGATGTATTGCTTGGTGCATACTTGACTCTCGTGCTCGAGAAGAGGCGGCGTTGTGGGCTGATGAGATGTGAATCTGTGGGTGGACTCTTCGTGGACCGGAGACGTGTCAAGGCTGCACCATGTGATGAAGATGCCGGTGCGGCCGCACGGGCTATCTTGTGGAGGTGGCGAGGGAGCGCGCTCCTCGATCTTGGAGAAATGGCGAACATAATGCAAATGTTGACGGCACTCGACAGTCTGTAGTTCCGACGAAAAGATCAGGCAGTCAAAGGTAGACAGGTAATGGTAGTGTCAGATTCAGGAACACTATGCATTTCACTTAGTAAGATGTTGTCGATATCTCTGTTTAACCACAACCAACTCGATGACGCATCAGGGCATACCTTTCTAGCCAGCTGATATGAGTACATTAGACAGCATTTTTAGGGACATGAACGTCGAGGAATGTAATGGATATGTGCAATACAATTATCGAGCAGGATCTCGATATCATGTCGAAGTGAGCGCTCTACAAATCTATTCTCATCGCTAAGACGTCCATCCCTCCCCTCCTCTCCACCCTCCTCACGTTCCCTAGAACAAATCCGTCATAGCCCCTGTACTCGCACTCCCCACCAGCCTAGCATATTTCGCCAACACGCCCCTCGTCGCCGGCATCCTCGGCTTCTTCCACTCGCTCAGCCTCCTCTTGATCTCCTCATCACTGACATCCATATCGATACGGTTTGACTCTGCATCAATCGTGATCATATCGCCTGTTTTCACAGCTGCGAGCGGACCGCCGACGGCGGCTTCGGGACAGATGTGCCCGACGATGAAGCCGTGCGAGGCGCCGGAATAGCGGCCGTCTGTTATTAGAGCGACGTTGGTTAGGCTGGAATTTGCAGTTAGTGATCAGTGTAGCAGAGGAATGAAACGACGTACCCAGCACCCATAATACTCGCGCTCGCCTTAAGCTGCTCCGGCATACCCGGGCCGCCCTTCGGTCCCTCATACCTTACCACACACACGACATTCTCGCCTCTTGGAATTGCGCCCTTGTTCAACGCTGCATCCAGCTCAACCTCCTTGTCAAACACCAACGCCTTCCCTGTGAATGAAAGACCCTCTTTACCCGTTATTTTAGCGACCTAAAAGAGTGTCAGCACATGGATTTAGTGCTCGGAGCGCCCAAGCTATCTCACCGCCCCCTCCGGCGCAAGATTCCCCCTCAAAATCTCAATATGTCCCGTCTTCTTAATCGGATTGTCCAGACTCCTGATAATCTCCTGACCCTGCGGTAAGCTCGGGAAATTCTCCAGATTCTCCGCAATCGTCTTTCCCGTAACAGTGGGGAGGTCGCCGTGAAGCAGGCCGGCGGCGACGAGCAGCTTCATGACGGAGGGAATGCCGCCGATGTCGTAGAGGTCGGCCATGAAGTACTTTCCGCTGGGAGCGAGGTCGGCGATGAAGGGGATTTTGTCAGAGACACGCTGGAAGTCAGAGAGGGTGAGGGGCACGCCGGCGGTTCCGGCCATGGCGAGGTAGTGTAGGACACCGTTGGTAGAGCCGCCGAGAGCCATCATCATGACCTTGCGGGTGTTAGTGTTCTATTGTGTATCTGAGTGCATGGAGAGGGAGTGGAGAAGTGGAAGGAAAGATGTTGTACCATTGCATTCTCGAAAGACTTCTTGGTCAGCATGTCGCGCGGCTTGATGTTTCGCTCCATGCATATCTTGATTGCATCTGCTGCTTTTGCACATTCGCGCATCTTTGCTGGGGACTCGGCCGGCGTGCTGGAGGATCCAGGCAGGGATAGACCCATTGCTTCCACAGCGGTGGCCATAGTGTTCGCCGTGTACTATAGGAGAATCAGCATGACCTCTCGTCTCACCAGCAAATCACTAACCATGCCACCACACGCCCCACTGCCAGGACACGCATGCTGCTCAATGTCACTCATGATATCGTCCTTTGTCAGACTAGGATCCGCTTCCGACTTTAGCGTATCATATAGAAAGGCTCCATGCGCCTCATAGCAAGTACTGATATTGATAGGCTTCCGCAGCGTCTCACTATATCCAGGCTTGATCGTGCCGCCATAAATCATAATACTAGGTCGATTGTGTCTCGAAAAAGCCATAATGGCACCCGGCATATTCTTGTCACATCCAGGAATAGCGATACAAGCGTCGTGAAATTGTGCACAAGTGACAGTTTCGATGCTGTCGGCGATGATCTCGCGCGTTTGCAATGAGAAGCGCATGCCCTCGCCACCCATCGTAATAGCATCGCTGACACCGATGGTGTTGTATTGCCAGCCTATCATGTCTGATTTCTCGACGGCGGCTTTGACGTGCTGGCCCAGGGCAAGGAGATGGTTATTGCCTAGTACCAAGGTTAGCGATCGTAAGGTCTTTACTATTGCGGTAGGTAAGGCCATACAGGGATTGCCTTCCCACCAGACAGATGCGATGCCGACATGGGGGTCGTTTTTCATGGAGCGTTTGTCCTTGATGCCGGCGGCGTAGAGCATGGCTTCTGCTGGGATGTCAGCATCTTTCGTAAGGATCACCAACAATCAGGTAGCGCTCTGGAAGTGACTAGAGTCATCTTTGAATGCCCGATATAATCGGAGAGGCAACAGTGCGAAGATTGCCCACAACTACCCCTCCGCCCCGACAGCCCCTCTTCCAGCCACCCGGTCTCACACTCTTCGCCATCACCAGAGCTCAGACCTCGCGCTTCATACACCTAACCCATATCAAGCACCAAAAGAACAACTTACGAGCGCCCGGAAAATCATGATCCCTCGTGATCGTCTGCGAGTACTTATTCAGCACGGGCTTCCCATCACGCATAGCATCGTCCGGTAGATGCGGGAAATCCAAGAAGCGAGGCTCCTCGGGCTCGTCTTGCTTCTCGAGGTTGCGGTGGTCCATTTTGGATAGTGCTGAAAAGGCTGTGCTTTCGCGGATATTCTTGCTGGAGTCGGTACTATTTGGCTGGATCACGACCCAGAAGTCGTGCGGGGTAAGAGATGTGCGGGGCGGCTTCGGAGGTCGCGGCGGCGAACTTGTGCTCTGTACTCAAGACTGCGAGAGGAATATATGTGACTCGAAATCGCTATTCGAGAGTATGTAGAGAAGATGGACAGCAGGATGAGAAGCAAACAGTCAAAAGTGATACTAAATCGCTCTACCCAGCCAAAAATACCCCCTCTATCTACACAATAACCAGATTACTAATCCTCAATCCCTGACTCTCAAATCTATACCTCCTCCTCGTGCCCAAACTCCTCGCACTCGTCAACGCATCCCACGTCTGCTGTCCACCCTCCACCATGACCATTGGGATCTGCTCCAGCCTCGGCACGCCACTCGGCGTCACCTGTACCTCATCCAGCAACGGCCTTATCAATCCTCCAGGTCCGTCATGCTCAGGAAAGCTCACGATGACGACGAGCTGCAGTGATGATGCAGATGGGGCGAAGGAGGGTATGTTGCGGAGTTTTTCTGAGAAGGAGCAGCCACCGCGGCGCATGACGATGACTTGATAGTTGCGAGGGACTGTTTGAGGTAATTTGGTGTCGCATGTCTCGTCGCTGACATATATCTTGCCCAACAGGAGAGGTTCGTTTGCATGGGGTGAGTCAGCTGGTGCAGAGAGCATTGCGTCTGGTACATCGGGAATGAGTCCTGCTCCAATGCCTGTTGCGATCGAGGCAGACAGTACTCGTCGTGCTGGGGAAGCTTCAACAGTAGCAGCAGAAGGCATTGCAATCACATTGCCTAGCGTGGTGAATGGCAGCTGGCCGGCCTCGAAAGCAGAAGTCAGCTGTTGCATCAGCATAGAGAGGAAACCTTGATCGTTCACATCCAGGTCAACATTGGCAGCCTGAGCGTTGGCAATCATAGAGTCTAGGTTTAGGGTTGACATGTTCGAATCCGATGAGGCGGATGTATCCACTTCTGGTGAAGATTTGCCTGAGCCTACATCAATGACTATGTCAACCATCGACAGGTCTCTACGACGTGTAAAGTATGGATCAGCCGGATTGAGCTCCTTCACGGCGTCCAGTGGTATGAAGACCTTTTCATCACGTCCAAGACTAAGTTGGGAGATGGCATGAATGCGGAAAATGTTGCTGATTCCCACATGTTCGAACAAGTCTTGCTCGCGGACTAAACTAAGCCTCAGACCGTGGACTGCATTCAGCATCACACCATGCTCGACACGATCGATCCTTGGCGGCGCGGTGGGTGTCTGCGCAGCTGGGAAGCTCAGATCGAATGTGACTCGCGATTCAAGTTTCGAGCTGAAGCCATTTACTGGCAGATATCTCTCTGGCAATGTCCAGGGGTAGTGGCTGAAATTATTGGGAGATGTGGCAATCGTGTCAGCAAGGCTGAGTTGATCATAGCCAGAATCAGCAGTTGTTTCATGACCAATGCGTGGCAAGTGGTGTAGCCGCGCGAGGCTGGCAGCATGAAAGAGATCTGCTCGGGCAGCAATGGACGATATACTGAAAGGTATTGGTGGTGCCGGTGCAGGACACTGTGACGTCAAGGTCATTTCGGACAGCTCTTTGTCGACAGGTAGATCTCTTCGAGGGTTGCGTGTTTTCCGCGTGGACTCTGGTATTGTCATAGGATGACCTTCAGTTGTGAAAACAATCGGAGCATCGCCAGCATTCAGCGGATGATCAGGATCAAAGAGAAGGTAGAGATACTTGACAGTCTCGCCCAAGAAGAAACTCTCCATGCGGTCTTTAAGACCGCCAGTTCGAACATCATCAAGTCCAGCCCAGCCACACTCAGTCCAGCATCGCCGCTGTATGTCACGGATAGTCATCTCACCAACGTGCAAATACCACGGATCTTGGGTAGCGCGATACAGATACCAGGTCGACTCAATAAATTCGGGTCTGCCTCCCCACCATTTGAGTCCACTGTCAATGTTTCCAGTAGCAGTCGACCATCTTTCAGGTAGAGCAGCATATCTAGTCCAAAGTGCGGCATACAAGAGATGGGTCTGTATAGCTTCTTCAACTTCTCCTGCCAGAGTTAATAGTCCAGGGTAGTAAGCACTGAGGCTATCGATCCACAATGCCCGTACTGCACCTGTATTCAGATCGCCCTGAACATAATGTGGATGTTGAAAAGCAGAGTCACGATACAAATGACGCTTGATTCCAGCGTGGGCGTCAAGCCAAACAAGGAGAAAGTCCCACTCGTTCGACGTGACATTATCAGCAGATACCGGAGCTGAGCCAGATAAAAGGATGTGCGACTTGAAAGCATATTCGAAGAAACTGTCAATGCCAGCACCTATACCGCTGTACGGCGCCATCCAGTAGCCAGTCTCAGCATCGATGCCTGCCCCAAGAAGATCGATCGGACTTCTCCGATCCCACACAGCCCAGAAAGCCCTAATTGCTGCTTGCTCATATAGAGGATCCCCTGTCAGACGACTGAGAGTCGCAAACTCTAGCACCAGACTGCCAGCACCGGCACTACATGTTTCGGTGACTTCCTCCTTCCCAGTGTGACCAGCTTGGCATTGGCCATGAACTGGATCATTGTTCATAGGAGAATTAGCATAAAAAGGAATACCATATCTGAGATTGACACGAGGATATGGAAGTCCAGTCGCAGAGTGAAACGCTGGCATGAGTCGATCAGCCAGATCTCGCGCGAGTCGTAGAAGCTGTCCATCGTACTCGAAATCATTTGGCCACTGGATAGCAGACTTTGTATGCTTGTGCTGGGAAGTATCGTGTCCAGAATGTACCTGAGGATTGTAGCCACGTATAGGTAGGTCACCCGTGGCGAAAAGATGTGCACTGAGTAGTCCGCCAATACCACGAATAGTCGTTTCGAATACCTGGACCTTGCTATCGAAATCGAATCCTCTTCCTCTTGATCCTTGACCTCTACTTCCACTTGTACCATCCCCGTATAATCCAACAAGACTCTTGATGCCGTCTTGAAAGTCACGCAGCGGGTCCCGACCTGGCCGATCCTCGGGTCGCGACGAAGCGATGATAGCTAACGTGGACAAGCTGTCAATGAGCGTGAGAGAATAGTTGCCCAGGACATCATTGAGCTCGACGTGGCTGGGGTTTTCGCGGTCTCGGGTCAATGGAAGACAAGATACAGGCTTAAGTTCATCCTCGGGGAAAGCATAGGTCATGTAATTGTCAAAGCCATGATAAAACACTTCAATGACTTCGGTACTGGTATAAGATGAGCACAGCTTGTTGCAGCATAGGCCTTTACTGGCTTACCGAAGCCCGGCCATCTCGGACGTCGTCATACATTGGCATGCCGGTAGAAAAAGGCATAGCAATGCCAGGATAGAGAGCCGTACTGTGGATGTTATACCTTCACATCTTGCGAAGAGATTCGTTGTCCCGTCAGGCACGAGATGCCAAGTCCTTGTCTGCATGTGCGCCAGATAGCGACATTGCAGCTACTTGCTCGCTGCGGGTGGCCAGAACGCTGAGGCGACCTGCTTGGGACGCGACGAGTAGTTCAAGTCGATGTGAAATTCGTGTAAGGCTTCGTGTTGATGGGGATAGCCCAACTGGTCTAATTGTCATTGTCATTCGACAGACAGGGTCCACAAATGACGATCACTTTTTTGTTTGGCGAACCTGCATCGCGAATCGCAATCCTATTTACTTTGACGACCACAATCACGACCTAGTATGCTACCACGGACAGCTGCCCGAGCGGTCAGATCTGGTCATCCTCTCAATAGTAGTCGGGCAGTCATTTTTCCACAACCTCTATGGCGACGACACTACGCACGATCAGACAAGCCTCGAGCACCACCTAAGCCACAACCAGCGAAGCCTACAATACCAAATCCGGACTCGGCAGCGAATGGACCGATCTCAAACAAAACATGGTCGCCGGACAAGGGCATACGATTCTCGGC